>Ga0123355_10011034_pt1 | contig 13908 bp, 6 predicted proteins | sample TergutEmb28metaG_3_FD_89872 | JGI IMG/M metagenome (GOLD analysis project Ga0123355, IMG submission 89872) | Embiratermes neotenicus P1 segment gut microbial communities from Petit-Saut dam, French Guiana - Emb289 P1 | ecosystem: Host-associated > Arthropoda: Insects > Digestive system > Gut ... | reverse complement strand
GAGCCACTGGAATAGTAACGAGAAGCTTAAGGAAAAATTTGGAAACTGTACCAGGAAAACATTCGATAGATTCACTACGAAAGACAGCTGTACTTGGAACATCACACATAATATGGAAAGTACTGCAGTGTGAAGCTTGAAGCCTGAGCAGTGGGGATCACCGCTGGTTCAAGAGAAGTACCGGGAAGGAAAGGTCTGTGACAAGAGACATCCATATCGTATAATAATAATAATAATAATAATAATAATAATAATAATAATAATAATAATAATAATAATAATAACAATAACATAGGACCAAGTCATACTAACAAGAAACTACAAGAAATATATTTTGAAGCAGCCAAACACCGAAGAGCTGTGCAAAAGATGTGGAAAATAATCGGAGACAATCCAACACATTACTGCAGCATGCGAGCAACTAGCACCTACCGAGTATCTAAAGAGACATGATGGACTGGCCAAAATTATCCATCAGAAACTGGCAGAAGCAGCCGGATTGATTGAAGATAAAAGTCCATATTATAAGTACACACCAGCCAATGTACTGGAGAATGAAAATTTCAAGCTGCACTGGAATCGCAGCATACTTACGGACAAAACAATACTTTTAATCGACCTGACATAACTTTTATGAATAAGAAAACAAAGAACACCTTTTTGATAGACATAGCTGTCCCAAATATACATAATCTCGCCAAAACAATAACCGACAAACAAAACAAGTATCAAGAACTGACGAATGAAATATGTGCCATGTGGAAGCAAAAGGTAGCACAAATGATCCCGATAGTAATATCATCTACGGGAGTAATTCCAAAGTCACTATCACAAAGTCTAACAAGACTTAACCTGCACCGAATACATATATACAACTGCAAAAATCTGTAATTCTTGGAATATATTCAATTGTAAAGAACTTTTTAAACTAAAAGTAAGACCACTGAGCCTAATCCTGTTGATTATTACATTCCAGGATAGGTGACTATTTCCCAGCCAAAGCTGAGAAGTGAGAAAGTCGATAATAATAATAATAATATAATAATAATAATTTTTGACTATTGTTGATTGTTTTATATTTGTATTTATCGTGAACACTACTACTAAACACGGCAGATTAGAGGTAGGGGAAGGGTCTCTTAAATGTCATAGCTTAGGGGTCACAAACAAACATCAGTCCGGCCTTGGTTATACCTGATGCGATCATCATGTAACGAACTTGATTGTACAGGATCTTCTTTAGCAGGCGATAATTACTGAGCTGGTCGAGAAAGGCTATGCACCGTCTCGACGAGTTCACAAAATGCTCTCATACACTCAGGCAGTTCAGTATACTTCGAATCCTCATATCCCTCTCCTGTAAGACCCATTTCATTACTAAAATCCCACGTATTGCAAACCATTTCCTTCGGACTATAAAAATAAATTCCGTATCTATTTTACATTTCGCCATACATTTCTCCATATCTCCCCATTTATCTTTCTGGATTTATTAAAAGACCACGTAATATGATAGAGAAGGTATACATTATGAAGCTCCTCCCTGATTATGTAATTATCTCCAATCTTCAATTACTTTACCGTTCTCGTTTTCTTATTCTGACCTATTTCTAACTACTCTTTGTAGGTGTAGAGGGTTACTGTTGCACCTGATCAGAGACACACCACACTCGGAAGGACTGCTCTGGAGGGGGGATCGGCCCGTCGCAGAGACCTCTACCTGACAACACACAACACAAGAGACAAACATCGATATTCGAACCCGCAATCCCAGCAAGCCAGTGGTCGCAGACCCACGTCTTAGACCGCGCGGCCACTGTGTTCGACTACTTTACCTCCACCGTGTTGTATATACATCTTTTTAACAGCTAAAATTGTATTATGATATGCCTGAAGTAAAACATCTCACCAGCACTGGAAATGTAAACACATAACATGACAAAGAAGCAACCTTGAAATTTGGTAGTCAATTTTGTTTTGGGGAAGAAATGAGCGCCGAAGGGCTGGAAGTAGCATAAATAGCACTTCTATGACTTTTACTGGGAACTACAATAAAAAACAGGGCCGAAGTACAGACTGAGAAATTAAATTTTCCAATATATACTGCCTAAATATAATATCTACTGGCTGAGTCAGTAACACATCATTCTCAAGTGTAAAATACAAAATAAGTAATGCCAGAGTCTTTATATATTATAATTAGTACCGTCTTACACAACATGCATTAAAACCAGATGCTTAGTGACAATTGGGTTATACTTGGCGACATGTTTCGGCCGTTTAACGGCCGAAACATGTCGCCAGGTATAGCCCATTTGTAACTAAGGATCTGGTTGTAGTGTGTGTTGTGTAAGACGGTACTAATTATAATATATAATGATGACACACAACGGGATGGCCCCTTTAAAAAAATACGAGAGTCTGCACCCACTAACACCCACATATTATATTACAGCTGAAACGTGCCCCCCCCCCCTTTCCCACACACACACACACACACACACACACAAAAGCTGCTCTTATGATAGGCTGTTTTGCCTCACTCTGGGTGATGAACCACAGCTGCCGCTGGCAACGGCAACTAATTGAGTAGAATGCCCCGCATAAAGGTAATATTGTGAGTGTGCCAACATCATTTTTTCAGAATTTATACTAGTACATTTCGTTTACAAAGAACATACGTAACACTTGAGTAAATCAAGATCTACTTACAAACATATCACAGCAATGTTTCTTTCTCACGAAGAGTAGTAACATGTATACTATAAAATGCAGTAATTTATACAGCCCTTTTTTCTCCCGAAGTACGGTGTTCTTTAAATCATAGGAACGGGAAGAGACAGAATCCTTTGGTACCGCAACATGAAGTGACCCTATTGTACCAGCCCAAATGATTGATAGGCTAGTGTACGGCATCGTTGAAATGATAACTGGCAGAGTATGATCGAAGTAACCGAAAAAAAAAAAACTTGCACAGGGACATTCTGTCCACTGCATATCGGTGACCTGCTGTGCGACAGCACAGACCAGAACATTGCCCCTCTTTTCTGACGCTGACATCCCTAATGACGCAGCTGACCTACTTACCAACTGCTTTGACGTGGAGTTTCACAACGCACCGGTGCACGGCTTCTGGTTACCGCCTGCAACAAAAATATCTTTAAATGTCAGACATCTCATTCGAACATCGCGTGTGGTATTACCAGTTGTTCGCAAGATATCGGGAAATTCCTACACAGCAACACGTTCGCCCGCAACATCGGAACACACATATATAGGCCTCGGTGTCACAATCCAGAAGACCATGGCTGGACAAAGGGACGGACCAGCCGGGTAGCTGCCGCGGGCGCCCACCTATAAGGCACACAAAGACATAATTGGCATAATTTGAAATATGGTGCTAGTAAACTCAGCTTTCTACATGCGTAAGAATTTATCCGAGAATTATTTTCAATTTGGACACGCGCCCTCAAAAATACTCGCCTGCCCTCTCGTAGGTAGCAAATTTTAAGGAACATTGTTAGAAGGAGCGCTAAATTATTACTTTCCTCGGGGCGTCCAAATGTCTCGGGCCGACCCCGCAGACGACACCATTTTTTTCAATACGACTGCCGTGACGACCACAATAGCTCAAGGCAGTCAGCCGCCAGCCTTTTACCGCGGAATCTCGGATTCAAACCAGACCATTCTATGTGGAACATGTTGTGGGAAAAATGTAAATGGGACAGGTTTTCCCTCTCCGAGTACGCGGTTTCATCCTGTCAGCATCATGCCATTAACGATCCATACTCGTTCATCAGCGACGCTATATAATTTTAGCAACTGACACTACTGTTAAACTAAACACTCTAAAGAGACGTACGAATAAAATCTTACTTTTGAACCATTCATTGGAATAGGCAGAAGGCACTGGAACAGACCACTAAACGGGAGGCAGATCAATATGAAACCAACAGGCAGAAAATTTTTCAAAATTGTCGAATTCCGAATTCGTATGTATGAATCTTAATTTAAACCTCAAACGGCCACCCGGGGTCATATTTGCCCCCAGCCTTCGTTCTTTTCTTTTTTTTTCCGATAACTTTTTTTTTTGTTTATCTTACAATTACACCAACCTTCGTGACTTTGTCACGACGAGTGTCATCTAGGTCGGCATGATGGTTTTGTGCTGTTGGTGATAACAGTTTTTCTAAAATTCTGATTTTCTCTCTCTGGGGTCAGTTTTGACCCCAGCTGGCCTTGCGCGTGTTGTTTTTCTGTATTTAGTTTGTGCATTTTTGTGGTGATAGTATGCTATAAAATACTACTATAGTATCTTCTGCAGGTATTCTGAATAAAAATGGCCTCCCTTGAACAATTTCTAGACGTTTACGAGATTAGTCGTCTAGTTTGTGAGAGTGATGATAGCGAGGACGACAGACACAGCGATGATGATATCGGACTAAGTGGTGCAGAAGATGAAGAAGATGCTGTAGAGGAAGATCTTGATGATGATATTGACTCTCTGTACGATGTTGCTGACACTGGTGACCATGGACAGCCGGAAAACACAAATTCAGAAACAGGAGAAAGCACAGACGAGGAGATGAATGTTTTTCAGGGCAAGGATTTTACCTGGAGCAGGACACCTCCCAAAGTTGCTCGAACTCGCAGAGAGAACATAATAGTGCGTCTTCCTGGGTGTGTGGATGAAGCCAAAAATGCAAATACCCCACATGATGCTTTTTCACTTTTTATTTCTGATGATATTTTGAACAATATACTTAAACACACCAATCAAAAAATTCATGATTATCTCTTCAACTTCAATGGCAAGGTTCAGAAATGGATGCGGTGAACATCAATGGATGAACTTCGTGCTGTCATTGGCTTGTTGATTTATGGCGGAGTGTTTGAATCTTCACACGAACACAAAGAGTCACTGAACAAAAAGGATGGGACAGGAAGATTAGTTTTCCTTGTAGCCATGGCAAAAAATCGTTTCCGGTTTCTCTTGTCAGTAATAAGATTTAACGACAAAGCAACAAGAACTGATCGTCGTTTGGAATATAAAATGGCAGCATTTCGAGAAATCTGGGACAACTTCATTGGTTTGTGTAAATCATTGCATTTGGTTGGTTCAGCTGTCGGCATCGATGAACAGTTACTTCCATTCAGAGGAAGATATGGATTCCGGCAATATATGCCGAAAAAACCAAGCAAATATGGAATCAAAATTTGGATGATGTGTGATTGTGCCACGAAATACATGATGAATGTGAAAGTTTATGTAGGCAAAGAAAATAATGAAATAGTTCGTGGATTGGCAAGTGATGTCGTCTGCATATTGGTTCAGCCGATTTCTGGTCAGGACAGAGGCGGGTGAAATGTAACAACAGATAATTTCTTTACGTCTGTTGACCTTGCAAATCAACTGAAAAACAAAAAATTGACACTTGTTGGGACAATGAAGCAAAACAAAAGAGAGATTCCACAAGAGTTCAAGCCTGCTAGGTAACGCGATGAAAACTCGTCTGTTTTTGGATTTACCAAGGGGATCTCACACTTTTGTCATACGTCCCAAAGAAGAACAAATCAGTTGTCCCCCTTTCATCACTCCATCATGATACAGCAATCTGCAGCGACCCAGGAAAGCTTGAAATTATTGAATTTTATAACAAAACAAAGGGTTCAGTAGACATTATGGATCAAACGTGTGCAAGGTACACAGTACAGCGAGCAACTCGCAGATGGACAATGACAATGTTTTATTGCACGATCAACATTGCTGCAGTAAATGCGTTGGTCATATATGCACACAACATGCGTAAAGATCAGCCTGAGAACATGATAAAAAGGAAAGACATTTTGCTCAGAATTGCACATGATCTGGTGACACAATTTTTAACACAGCGATAAACACTTTCTACACTACATAGGAACATCGAAACAGCAATAGTCATGTACGGACTTGTGTCTCGTTCTGGAGAAAACACCATGCAGGACCCTGAAGACTACGAGGCGATATTAAGAGAGCGAGGGCGCTATCATGTATGCAGCAGGAGTAGAGATGTGAAGAACAATTTGTCTGCAAAGGATGTGGACATTACGTCTGTAAAGACCATATGAGTATGATTGTTACTTGTGACGCTTGCAAGAGTAGGGATGAAACTGATGAATCTGATTAGTTGCGTTGTTTTCCAACTCTTCTTCTTCAAACCATTTTATTATATTTAAGTTCTTGAATACAGAAATGAATATTGACCAAAACCGGAAATCATATACCGCTTAGGGTAAATGACAATCATGTCATTGTTACATGAGGTTGTCATTTCAGTGATGCCAAACTGTTGTTCTTTTGTAACTAGACAAGTATTTTAATTTTAAAATAAAAGAACTAAAAACCAGCATTAGCTATAACCATTTTCATGGTGGGGCCACATTTAGCCCCAGGTGGCCTTCTACGTCCTAATAACTAGAGTGGCCTTTTGAGGGTTAAAGCCCAGTGGTAACTGTACGTGCCATATACTGTAACAATAAGGCTTAAATGATGTATTTAGTCCACTCAGTACAGTTGTATGCCGCAAATGATTTTCGTGACAAGAAGCTATTTTTTCCCTGGACAATATTTAGCGAGTGCTCTCTCCACTGAGCATGAACTGTATTTTCTACGAGATGCGAATTGCAGTTTGATACGTATAAGGTAGACGTATATCATTCTTCCCAGTACTTCGGCTTTCCTATGTTAGTGCCATTCCACCGATGCCCCACACTCATATTCATCTGATTACTTCTCTTATGATACGTAACAAACAGGCGACGCCTGGGAACCTTTCAACAAAGCAATATTATTTCGGATACTGGAGGAGCATTGGACAGAAAGTGCTTTCACAGTTTTTGTCAGTCTTCAAAGTGTTATTCAGGGCTAAACTAATTAAACTAGCCATACTTAAAATGAGTTTGCAGCATCTAGAAGTGCAATTAGTAATTACACAATCAATTCTTCTCGTCCAGACAAAAAGAAATTGACGCTTTATTTCGTAATTACACACAGTGCTCCATGTCGCCATGTGATGTGTAACGTAACTTCCAGCGGTCCGTGGTTGTCACTACATTTTATACTCCAGTCATGTACAAATGAAAGTTTCGTGTCTCCAGCATACAAACGCTTGTACTGTCTATGATATGGTTCGGACAAAGAAAGCGATACACCCTCACGGGTGATTTGGTAGTCACCAAATTTTGAGAATTAGGCTGTAAATGTAATATTGGCTCATAATGAAGAGTGAACTATCATCATATTCACGAACTTAACTCAGAAATCATTTGGTGTGTTCGTGCAGAAAAGCTGCAAAAATGCGCCGGACTATGTTGGCTCCATCATGTCGGTATTGTGTGCCTGTCTGCTTATACCAAACAACTCTAGAACCACAGAATGGATTTTCATAAAATATAGTATTAGGGAGTTTTAGCAGCATTTGTCGACTATATTTCAACTTTGATAAAAATGTGAAATAAATAAGATTAGCGGGATGTTAGGCAGCGTTGGTTGGTAAATGGTTACGGACGTTTGGGAAAGGCTATCGGACTCATTTTCATCGGCCTGCTAATGAGGCTGTATGTCGGCTGGATATAAGGCAGGAAGACGACCGATGTAGACACGTTGAACAGAAAAATTCAAAATGCTTATGCTGGGAATCGAGTCTTGGCCGTCGAATTTGACAGCAGGCACTAATTGACAAGTCATAATTATATGTCAGTTAGCAAGTAAGCTAGAAGACCATATTTCGACTCTCGCCAGGAGCAACATGTCTCATGTCCACACCGCCTCTGGTGACCGCCCAATGAGTACTTGGATTTTTGAAACTGACATAGAGTAGTCGGAGTGTGAATTTGCAAAAATGCCGTCTACATAGTACAACTGTCCACAATGCCTTAATGGCGTCGTGCGTAGGCAAACAGATAATATTATGGCATTACCCCTTGCTCTTACAACAGGCAAACCAGGGAAATAACACTGAAAATTAGAGGGTTATTATTTGCGGGTTTGTGCTCTAATAGTGGGTTAAGACATTCTCGTCTTGTACACAGTTAATAACAATATTGACAATTATACGGAGCCTATATCAGACCAAACCATTGCCTCCTGCTTATAATTCTTCTGTAAAACAATATTCATTGTAAAGAACGCGAGACACAGAAACGCATTAGGCTACAAAATAAAGTGGAACATGTCGATATGTAGTGTATGTTTTTGTTTTTAAATGTAACTTCCTGCGAATCGCAGACAATGGTTGCAAAATATATGTCGGTTAATTCGAGGTCTGTTGTTCTACCTTGAACACTGCACTTGCATGTGGATTCGAGTAACTGAATCGCATTATAAACGTGAGAAGGGAAGATGAGAATTCCTTACGATCCAAGAACTTTCTCTCTTTCGCCTGCGGCATACTCGCGTGTTCTGTGACACGATTCCACGATCTGTGTGCAGTCAACATGTCGCGAGCGTTCAGTGCACTTCTGTTGGTAAGTACTGTTATTTAACCCTTTGGCCCTGGAGCTGGACATTTACAGTTTAGCTCACCATTTATGTAAAATGTGAATATTTTATGAACCAATAAGGGTAACATTAGGAAATACACGACATTTTGTGGAGGAATAAACGAAGATGGTGACAGAAAGTCTAAAAAAATAATTAAATATATTTATTGACTAAATATATAAAAAGCGTACTCTAGGGAGTAGGGTACGTCTGTCCTATATATAGGATGCACGGTGCCTAAAGGTTAATATAGTACAGTGATTAAGATTTGTTACGTTGGTAATTTCACACCATCTACATTCCCTCAAAGAAATTTATATTTCGAGTGTTGCTCTTTATGGATCAGAAACATGGACCCTAGGAAAAAACGAAGAAAGGGTCGTAAATGCATTTGAAACATGGTGCTGAAGAAGAATGTTAAAAATAAAATGGACAGGTAGAATACCGAATGATGAAGTTTTTCAAAGGGCGATAGAAGAAAGATTACTTTTAAAAATAAATAAAAAACAGACGCCACTCATGGAAACGGCATACAATTAGGCATAACGAGTTTGTAGTAAACATCCTTGAAGGAGCAAAAAGCCGTGGGAAGATCTCGACTACAGTGCTTAAAGCAAGTCGTCAGAAACACAGAACCTGACAGTTATACAGCAATGAAAAGAATGACTTGCAACAATTCCAGATGGAAAGCTGCCGACCAATCAGAAGACTGAAGGATAAGAAGAAGATTCCCTCGTCAATTTTACACGGGACCAAATCCGTAGCAAGTTCAATCCATTTCATATTTTCGTTACACTCTTTAGAGAATGGTTACAACACCATCTATGATTGAATGACAGGGGTTTCCAAATGCTGCAAAGTCGTTCTTTCCCCTCGAAGCTTTCAAAGCAAATTTTTTGTCTTTAGTTTATCGTTTCATACGTGCTAGGTGTTCTCCCAAATATTGCAAAGGCATTCTTTTCCTTCGAAGATTTCCAAGAAAAATTTATGTATTCAGTTATACTTTCATACGTACTAAGTGCGCTGCCGATCTGTTTCTAAATTTAATCATGTTAGCAATGTGACAACAAATTGTGACGCTTCTCGTTGTGTAGGGTTTCCGTTTCTTGGCAAACATTACACGCATTTTACATTGCAGCATCGGCGCCAAAATGAAGTTTAATGGCTTGCTTCGCCATATCTGCTATGCAAATTTCAGCTTCTAAAAGGAGTATTCGGGCCCCATAAAATACGAAATAATACAGAGAAATATTCGATGGGTGATAACATCATTTCTGTTCGGGAAAAATAAATAAATTCCTTCATACAGTCCTACGTCGACCTACTTGCTGCATAATTTAAAACCAAGCATAAAATAAAAAATAATATTTTATAACATGGTTACCATTTTTTTTATATTGTTCATTCCGCGTATTATGGATAGTTAATTCACAACATTAAACCAACAATACGCACAAACTTGTTCCTTAGATATTCATATTATAATATAACATTGAATATTTGTACATGTTTATGCAGTATTTCTATGGTGTGATTCCCTGATGATGGTACCTTGGGGAACAAAGCATATAGGAATATTCAGTATGATATATATATATATATATACACACACACACACACACACACACACACACACAAGGAACAAGTTCGTGCATTTTGTTGGTTTAGTGTTGTTAAATGCTTATCATGATTGGCTGGATATATTAAATGCCAAACAAATTAAAGTCATTTGTTTGATAACTGTTAGACAAAGGTGAAACCTGCCTTAAACCCTATTTTAGACATTTTGAAACTCCTTCACTCTAAGCTGTACAGAACAGACATGAAATAAAAATTAATAGCAAGTCAAAAACATGCCAATAAATATCTTTCCCATAAATTTACGAAAGTCTTCAATTGTCTGGTCTTAGACCTGGAATCTGTGACATTGTGTGTTTTGTGTAAGGTTATGTTATTGTATGGCTTGTACAATTAGGTATGATTGGTCAGCAAAATGAAGCACTATTCAGAAATGCTTACCTTCACACAGAATGGTTTTATGAATTAATTCTCCCCACATCCACTGACAGACTGAAGCCACTGAGTTTGTAATATTACATGCAGGCTTAATGTCCAAGATTCTATCAGTCTGTTACATTTCAAAAGCAAAGATGATTGTAACAGCTGACAAAAGCAATCTACAACTTAATGTAAAATCCAAATTATGATGATGGGTTTGGTATAATTCATATTCTAAACAATAAAAGAGGGAATGTCAAAACAAGGCATCCAAGACTTTTTGTGCAAACCTCCAGGTCCCTTGAAGTAATCTGCCATTTTACAATCACCTGCCAACTTTTCAAGCAATAAAATACACTCCAAGCCAGATTTCATTTTTCAGTACTTCATGTCTTACTATTTTAGGGCTATTTTCTTGATTTTACCTGAGATAAAGACGCAGCGTCTCTGCATCTTACATTCTTTGAGCACATGTTAAAATTGAAAACTTCAAAGAATGTTTAACATGCATGTTATCAGTGCAGGTTACAGGCAACTGAAATGAACATATTCAGAATTTTCCAGGTGGATGTGTAACATAGACAGCAGTCTACTGAGCACTGGTCCTCAGCGGTTTAATTATTCCACTGTATGAAAATTTAACATGTGCTCTGGTTGTTTGCAGTATCTTCTTGTCATCATTACTGTAATATTATGGGTATCTCCTCTGGCTGACTCAACACTGACTCCACGTGCACCAAATTTCCAGTACTTTGAGAGGTAGGACTCTAATGTCTTGCAAACTGAAATGACACATGATGAATAAAAACTCACCCCATTAATGCCTCACAGAAATGTTCCCTTTCATTTATGTTATGTAGGGAAAGTAAGTAACATTCATGTCCATTTTTGAAAGAGCATCTAATTACAAAGGAAAAGTTGTCTCTGTGCTAAATTAAACACCATACCATGAAGATGTATGGAACAGTACAGGTATAACTCGATCTATCTTTAACACACTAGATGGAAGGAATGGTCAACTTCCCCAAGGAGACATTCTCCGGTACCCATTAAATAACAGGTCAGGTGGGCCTCAGTGCCAATTCATTTGCTGCAGAGTAGACAAACATTTCTGCACAAAACAGAAATGAAATACAGTTTGTTTGGTTGTCCAGACCTGATATTGACCTCTAATGACAGTGGCACTCTAAACAACAAAATTTGCTTACAATTGTAAAAATTGTTCATGTTTAAAATTGTACACAATTTTAATTTAACAAAAAATTATTATCACCACCACCACCACAACCATCATCATCATCAATAAGACTTGTGTAGTAAATTAAATTTGACTCAGATAATGCAGTGAAAGAAAATAACTTGCATGGTTTCTGAAGAATGCTTTTGCTTTGTAACAGAACTGTGCACCTCTGGTTTATTATGCAGCAAGTAGTGGTAATTCCTTGCCGACGTTTCGGGACAAGCTTTTGAATCTGGGACCAACAAGTTGTCCCAAAACGTCGGCAAGGTATTACCACTACTTGTTGCATAAGAGCCCAGAAAAGCACAGTTCTTATCTACTTTGTGGAAGGTGCCTGAAATCACACACTGTTTGTTTGTAGATTACAATTTTGTAACTGGAGTGAAGCACAGTGTCAGTTGGCATATATGCCTTCACCATTAAATTCTGAGCAAGACTGCCAACTGTAATGAAACTCATAACAAATATAATCATCGCTCTAGTATCATTAAACACTAACATTCATAACATTTTTAAATTTCTTGTTATCAACAGAACAAACATGGCAGCTATGCAAACATTTGAGCAGTATGAGTATCATGCAGTGTAGGGTGGTGACAGTTTACACCACAGAAGGTCTTTTAGAAACAGAAACATACAATATGCACCTCTTGCAGTGACATAGTCAGAAGTGTCAGAATTGGTCTTCTTCATTACGGATGACAAATGCAGAAAACATTACGTTTTATTACTAAGCCTAAGGATTTTTTGGTGGCCACATCAGAGCCCTCAAACAACAAAAAAGGTGGAAAGAAGTAGACCAAAGAATCATACAGTGACAAGTCTAGAAAGCATCCAAGGCACCTGGCTTAAACATGAAATGACATTTGTACCATCGGTAATTTTACATTTGATGAAAACAGGATTAAACCTATAGAGTGTGGCAATACTCTTTGTGCTGTTAGGTAAAAGGAAGACATACTGATACACCTTCATACTGATTCACTCACCCGACACATGGATGTTTGTTGTGTATGGTGACGCAAAACTTTCAGCACACAGTGTGCCACACATCCCAGAGCAATTCCCATGCTTTTATGAACATCACACCTTTCATTTTCATGGCATGTTGTGCTATATTTTTTCAGTTTGCCATGGCATATCTAATGTTGTGGCATTTTTAATTTTGCAGGCACAGCCAGGTGCATATAACTACTATTATTATTATATATCATTTTAACATATAAACTTGCATGCCACATAAATATCTGTAATTCGTCTACATGAGGACCTCTTAGTTATTGTACTGTCACATTTTAGCATACCTTTTTATTTACTTAATTACACTGTTTAATCCCAGACACAACTGTCAGTCCCACAGACAGTCTAACATGCATACAGTTTCATCTAGTTTTATTCCAGTCAGTCAATGGACATTTCAGTTTAAAACTTACTCAGGCAGAAAGTATACGTTGTGCTGACATGCCTTTAAATCTACCCATCCACTCACCTACCCACACACACATAATTTCTACTGTAAAAATATTTCAGTATGGCTTGTGTTTAACTCCTCAGTGGTGGCTCAGTGTACTCTAATTCTTTGCTGGCTGTTGGCCTTGATGTACTGTATGTGGTGAATGTAATCGAAGGTACTGTAAATTTAAAACCCCTCTCTCCTGGGCAGTAGGTGGAATTTAACCTGCAGTGTCACTGAAGGGTTAATTAACTACAGAATAAACAGATCACATACCTTGGTTCATGACACATTATTTCTCCACAGGCCCAAATATCGATATCCTTACTATGATGAGAATGGAAGAGGTAAACTGCTCTACGGATATGGAGGTCAAGAACTGTACCAATATAAGGCCTATTCTCCACTTGAAGGCATTCACTGAAGAGCGTCATTTGTTTTAATTGCTATTACAGCCCAGAAACGTGTATGCTGAAAAACGAGAAGTAACAGCAAACTTCCTAAACAAACTACAAAATATCACTATATACTGGATCACTGTGATGCTTGAATGGCTCATTGCTTGCATTTACAGATTTAACCCTTTCCCCTCCCTAACGCTCCAAAGCGCTCGGGATTTAAAAGTCCCCTCCCCCTCTAAACGCTCTAAAGCGTTTCTGGTTTAGTACGTAAATTTAAATGTCCCGTGAAAAAACT
>Ga0123355_10011033_pt1 | contig 13909 bp, 10 predicted proteins | sample TergutEmb28metaG_3_FD_89872 | JGI IMG/M metagenome (GOLD analysis project Ga0123355, IMG submission 89872) | Embiratermes neotenicus P1 segment gut microbial communities from Petit-Saut dam, French Guiana - Emb289 P1 | ecosystem: Host-associated > Arthropoda: Insects > Digestive system > Gut ... | reverse complement strand
AGCTTATGCGTTCTTTTAAAGTGGATAAAAAATTCATCACCAGGAACTCCTCTTCTGAATGGTATCAGTATTTTGTTTTCATTTACATACAGGCCTATTGTCTCCAGAACTTTTTTTTTTTTTTTTTTTGAGAGGCCGAAGCCCCATTTCTCCATCAACTTGAGACACTCTCCAATTTTTTCTCTTCATGGAAGGGGAGAGCAGTTGGTCCACCCAACGTTTGGCTTTTTACCCCTCTTATTCCCTTCACATGTTTAAATAATGTAGCTTTAGGTATTTTATAAAGCCCTATATAATGTCATCTGACCACTTCTCACATTCTCCACGGCCGTGTTTAAGTCTTCTTTCAAATAGGAAGGGGGTAACGATTTGCACCATATCTGCAAGACCTGCTGTGATAAAAACATCGCCAATAAGACGAAAGTTGATGGTAGAGATTATACTTGTGACTGTTCTAAGTATGGGGTAATTGTAACCTATGCAAGGTTACACTTACCACAGGCGACCATTTTGTCGAGGAAAGTGGAACCCACACAGCTTTTTAAGTGTAAGAACAATATTATTTTTATGACACATATTAAAATATCTTAAAGTAATAATTTGTAAATACTTACTGCAAAAATATATCGATGCCCACAATGAAATACTGCTTTATGTAACAGCAAATCCACGGACTACCCTTGGTTGCATGTGGAAAAACTATGCACTTTCACACTCCCACACATCCACTACTCAAATGACTGCGAAGCGTTTCCGCTGCTATACGCGCACGTACTAGAATACTGTACAGTATAAATGCGGTAGACAGCGCCACTTCAAAATCAGTGTCATACTAGATACTAGGCATAGATTCCACTTGCCCCGAACATACACTTACCCCAGTTCACCTTAACTGTTTTAACAATGTTCCATATAGACTTAGTAGCATTGTTATTTGAATTTATACCGAGTTTATTGTAATATAGTTTCTTAGCAGTCTTTATAACCTAAGACAAAATTCTACACTATGATTTATAATGGTTTTTTAACTTAGGATCATTGGTACTTCTGCAAAGCATATATAGATCTCCTGTGTTGACCAGATATTTTAATTCCAGTTGTTATCCAAGCTTTATTATTTTGATTGTGATATGGTTTTTTAATAGGAAAACTGTGATAAAATATTCTCTAATAGGCGTTAAGAAAACTATTAAATACTGAATCTACATTATGCCCAGTAAAAATTTCATCCCAGGACTTGTAGCTTAGGTTCAGCGTAAACTCTGAAATAGTAAATTCATTTATTAGTCTTTTAGTATAATTGTGGGCTTTTAAATTTTGGATTTTTATATTGCATAATATCAGAATCTGTGCATCATGGTCCAATAACCCATCGGGCAATGGATCAATGGTAAAATTGGTATTTTTAAATTTACCAACTAAAATGTTATCGATTGCAGTAGATGAGCAATTATTATTTCTTCTTGAAAAATCAACAGTACTAGACAAATCATATGACGCTAGTAGGGAATCCAATTGAAATTTGTTGTAGGTGTTGTCAAGATAGTTTCTGTTTATATCTCCATAGATAATTATGGAATTTGTATATAATTGGTTGAGAACAGACCCTAAGGAACTTAAAAAATATGAAAAATTTGCAGTAGGAGGCCTATAGATGCATAAAATACACAATACAAAAGAAGAAATGTGTAGTTTCACAGCACAAACCTCCAAGTCTTGATCTTTGCAAAATTCATTCAACTCAACAGTTGTAAACAATAAAGTTTCATGAACAAATATGCATACTCCACCATATTTACAGCTTTTTCTACAATATTTAGCCTCCAGTTTATATTTAATACATGTATTATTTATTTCATGGTCATGTAGATGGTATTCTGTGAAGCATATTATATGAGGAAATTCCGTTGTCCAGAAGTATAACAACTCATCTATTTTGTTATATAATCTCCTAGTATTTTGATGAAATATTATTAAATCAACATTATTATTCCTGTTGGGAGGATTGGCAATTCTTGGGTGATCCTGGTTTATATTAAATGTATCAATAATCTGTTTCCCAATTCTTGAGTCCTTATTTATTTGTTGGTTATTATTGACATTATCATAAATTGATGAGAGAGTAGCATTATTGTTATAGATACAAAGTTGCTAACATTATTACATCCCTCTTGCTTTGTAATCATAAGAGTAGAACACTCATATTGCCTTATCAGGCTTTATACCCATAAAAAATCATCACTTCTTGTGTTAGGAAGTGACTTTGGTCTACTAGATGTTCGAGTTCCTTGGTTACAAGAATCAATTTTATCTTCGTTTCTTCCTCTGTTATAAATAACCACATGATCTTCACTTATAACTATGGGGATACTGTTGTTGAGGCTAGGATTATTGTGGGTAGTTCTCCATTTCAAGATGACAGGATGTTTCTTCTCGGCTTCGAATAGCTGTGATATCTTTTGAGACATCAATTTTACTACTTTAATCTTACCAGTAACATTAAGGTGGAGCCCATGTTGTGTGAAGTCTTCTCTAATGGTTTCAAGATATAATATTCTAACATTATCCTTATTTTTCATGATTTTATGTAATTTCCTGTTAAAAATCTGCACCTCATTGTTAAAACATTATGTAATTAATAAATCATGTCTATGTGGAACTGTTACTATCATAACATTTGTGTTCTTTGATTTACAAATTCATTCAGGTACTTGAGACCCTTCATTGTTTCGTTTCTATTAATACCATTAGAGCCTCCCCAAATTATTACAGTATCTCAGTTTGAAAACCCAGCTATATCATTCTTTGCTAGTTTCGTAACATTCTGTAATCTCGATCCTGGCATTGTTCCGGTAACTTCATATTCCGGACCTAAGTACTTCTCAAGTTCACTAAAACAACCACGCATATGACTAACAACAATCAGTAAAATTCTCGTCTGCCTTCCTATTGGAGAGCTTACGGCTTTATTGTGTTTTCGAGAATATATTTTTCTTGATGTGGTGGTTCTGTATGTTACTTGGTAACTCTAGGTCATTTTGGAGGTTACGGAGTGCATTAAAGCGATTTGTAATTGGTATTACTGGTATAGGCAGTTGTTCTATTAGTTTTTCTTGATTTGTCGGTGACTATCTCCCAGTTGTTAATTAGCTACTCACATGTGAGTTACTTCTATCGTAGGACGTTCTTGCTGACGTAAGGCCTTTATAGGTGTTTAAAACTTCTTGGAGCAGCTGGATTATTTTCTTCGTTGCTATTAGTTCTTCAGTTAATTCTTCAATTCACATTTATATCTAAAACAAGAATTGTACCTAAACGGCTGATTTACATCACTTATCTTACAATTATGAGTAGCTAACTCACAATTTACCGGAAGCAATGCCAGAGGCGCTATATATGGCGCTATAAGATAAGCCAACTCTACCGGTATTGCAACGGCTGTTAGGTAACCGTGTGGTCTGATAATGCGCGTACTTTGTACTGAATTACTTTGCATGAAACGGGGCTGTTTGTAATAACAACAGGACAGAGTTAGAAGATATCAAGTGCATATTTGTCATGTTGCCGCGGATGTATGGTACGTAAGATCTACTGCTAAATTTACCCATCATAATACGTCTGTTTGTAAAAAATAAAAAAAGTGCACGGAACTATGACAGTTTCCACTTTTTTGGCATGCTGTTATTTGTAATTCTTTTTTCATGTGGTGAGGGTTCTGAAGGAATGTAAGTGACCATGATGTATCATATAATTTATTTGCATTCCTTGGATCCGTACAGGGTTACAAAATCCATATGGAAGTGGAAATAGTCTTATTTGCTTAAGAAGTGAATTCAGTACAAAAGTGTAAACAATTTTAGTTACTAGGCCTGTTACAATATTTGAGGATTAAACATAACCTAAATTATTTTAATATAACGTATAGTAACATAAATACACCAATTAAAAGGATACAGAACTTCATGGACAAAAAATAGTTTTCTATATCACTGCATAACAGATAAAGATTGGTACATTCATGTAGTTACATCATATACACAGCAAGATCTAAAATACAGATTAGCAGTTGAAAAGAAGAAAGAAACATAAGTGTATATCTAGTTTATGTGCCAAACTTTTAAATACTAATTTAGATCATATATATATTTAAATTAAACTTTTTTGAAGTTCAAAATATTCATCCAAAGAATGAAAGGAATTTTCATATTAAAATTTCTGTAAAATAAATTTAAATTTCTTGGGATTATCAGACTCTATTTTAATATAAGAAGGAAGCATATTAAACACATTAACACCTAAATACACTCCCTTTTGGTATTTAGTCAGAATCACAGACAGTTGGTGAAAATTAGCCTGTTGCCTAGTGTCAATGTGATATAGCTCAGAATTGACCAGAAATTGATTCCTATTATCATGAACAAAAGAAGAGAAGGAGTGTATTGGGAAGGGAGCGGTAAGATTTCTAAATTTAAAAAACACTTTTCTACAGGAGTAACTATTTTATCAACCCGTCACGATTCTAATAATCTTTTGCAACCTGAAAATCTTTATACTGTCTGAGGAGTGCCCCCAGCACAATAAACAATAGTTCATTACAGAGTGGAAATAGGAATAGTAAATCATTTTCAGAGTTTAAAGCACGGCAGATAATCAGTCAAAACACAGCTGAAGTTTACTAGCTAAAGATGGTATTTAAGTTAGCAACTAAAACTACATGTTTCAGCCCATCTAATGGCCATCATCAGGTTGTACATTTAGCTTCAATAGTTTATACAATATACAAATAGACTTTGTTTGATGATGAGATCTTAATCATCTTAATACATAGCAAGCCATACAAATTAATCTCGATGTGTATAGTATATTATAGTATACTGTATATTTCTGTGAGTAGTAATGTGTTGGGTGGGGCTACCTCGTAGTCTCAGGTTTGAGTGCAAAGCGGGATGGCGACTGTGTACCATATGTGCTGACCTCTTAATGGAGACTAAAAGCGGTATGTTCCTTGTTCCTCTGGCTAGAGGCTATGTATGACCAGTTGGCTGATAGCATAGGATGGAGTGATGTAGCCACTGTTTTGCCAAGGGGTCTCACATCGGGTTGGAGAGTAGCAAATGTCTGGGGTATAGATCCTGTCTGTGAGAAAAAAATGTTGAAGGTAGATGGAGTGTTGGTAATGTGAAAGGGGTATTTTATAACGAGGGGGCAGTGCAATGTTATTTACATGTGGGAAGTAGTATCCTCCGCTGGTGTTATCGTGGGTGACTAGCAGTTCACGTTGTGGTTGTGTGGAGGAGTCTGCGCACACTATGGGTGCTAACACACTGAACAAGTACTGTAGAAACACCAAGTAAGCATCCTAAGTGCAGGTCACCATGTGCGTATGCGTAGTCTGTTGGATTGGTGTAGCACAAGCGTGAAAACTCTTGTTTTGGTGCACTATCCCACATTAAGCACTGTATATCACGTAACTATAGTAACAATTTTACACTGTATTTTTTCGTGGCATGTGATGTGTGTAGCAAGATGGTGTGGCTGCTCCCTTTGACCTGTTATGTTTCTAAACTTGGAAAATAGTGTGTGTGACTGCTCAAGGAACTGGGGTGGGTGGGGGGTTTTATGAATGTTGGGGTTCTAAGAGGGTGTCAAAGATCTTGTTTGGAAATATGTTCTGGTTGTCATTTAGGTGGTTATTGGTAATGTATTCTGTGTAGATATAGAATCGTTCGACTGCGTTAAAGTGAGCCCCTTTACTTTGGCGTTGTAGTATTTGCATAGTGTTGTGGATGGTGTCGACACCTCAAAGTCATTTTCAGAGTATTTAGTGATACATGTAGTTTGACTGACTGCATAGCATAATATGCTGAGCTTAGTTTAGACATAATACAAGGTGGTTCAAATATGACCGGGACTGATTTGTGTGTAAACAAGCCGCACTGCGCAGAAGCTGTGCGACCTTGAGAGAGTGAAGCCACAACCTCCACCCTCCCTCCTGCTCGGGTTAGAGGAGTATGTTGAAGACTGACATGTGCAAGTAAGTGTCAATTATGGTTACAAAAAAAAAAAAAATCAGTCCCGGTCATATTTGAACCACCTTGTACATTCAATGTGTGTTTTCCAAGAAGGTGTATTATTAATAAATAGCCCCAGAAGTTTTCTTTCAATAGCTGTAAAAATTTGTTTATCTTCATATGTAATTTGTATGTCAGAGGTACATGTGCTTTTATTAGTGAACTGAATGAATAAGTTTTGTCAAAATTCAAGGAAAGCAAATTAGTTTTGAACCACTTATATAGTTGTCCAAAAAATATGTTAAGATCACTTTGAAATTGAATATTGTTTGGGCTTTTAATTAATATACTGGTTTCATCAGCAAATAATATTGGAATAGCTTTGAGGTCTATGGCGTTAGGTAAGTCATTGATGTGTAGTAGAAATAACAGTGGTCCCAAAATTGAATACTGTGGCACCCCATACTTTATTATGGTCCATTTTGAGACTGTGTTAGAATTAAGATACGAGTTAATGACTGGGACCCTTTAATATCTATTCTGAAGATAAGATTCAAGTAATAATTTAGCCTTACCACGTATTTCACAGTCAGGTAGTTTAGACAGCAATAAATCATGATTAACAGAGTTGAAAGCTATCTCCAGATCACAAAAGATACTACCAGCCATTGTTTTATTATTTATTATTTAAAATTTCATTTGTTAATTTATAAATGGCATTTTCAGTTGCTATGCCTTTTCTTTGTACGTAGCCTGAATTGACACAGTTGTCCCTGAATGGAGTTGCAGCACCAGTTTCTTCATGACACTCAACAAGACTTTTACGTTATGTCACTGTGGGTGACGTCTTGATTTTAATTTGTGTTCCACATTATTTACTTGGATTGATTTAGGCAGTGATTTAATATTAGGTAAATACTTGCAGGTGCTGAATTGTGAGTTCACAAAATATGAGTATTGTAACGGTTAACTGTCATTATTACAGCTTCTGTTCTGAGATAACACCTGAATATGTTGTATAATAATGTTCTATGGAATGGTTTGTGATGTAGAATGGTGTTTTTATTTTTTGGGCTTTTTTCATGTGTGTGCTTCAGCTGTATTTGGGATGTACTGATTTGGATCTGGGCCAGACTATCAGCTTTCCAGATTGAGTTTAGTTCTTTTTTGTTTATAGGTGCAGCAATATATGCATAGGGTATGCTGAGTGTCCTCCTTAATTGAAGTTGGCTGATTGGAATTAAGACAGATATCAATTGCCACAGTTTTGTGAATGAATAGCATGTTATCAGAGCCAGGCGCCCATGTTAAGTGTTTCATTGTGCTACCAAATATGGAAATGGTTATTAGATTGATGTGTATGGGTTTCAAGTCTTTACATATGGACTTTGTATGTTCCATATCCATGTATTAAAAATATTGAGACTATGTGAAAGACAAACAAATGATCATCAGTAAAATATGTTTTATCATATATTAAATTTTACCAATATGCTTTGATCATTCCTGCAGTTATCATCAGAGTGTCATACAAGAATACAAACAATATACAAAACAATTGCACAAAATGTGTAATTAAAACCTCCCAATGTTATAGTTAATATCTTAAGCATTTCCTTATAGTCATAAAATATAAAATTATGTTATCGTTACAAACAGATAAAATTGGGTGTAACTTGCTTCTTAGTTGTATATAGTTGATACACACCCTGTGCTGTATATGGCTGATACATACCCTGTGTACACATCTTTACTTAACACATAAAATCCCTAAATGTAATAGATTTGTGACATGAGGGGGAAGTTTTGGTATTTAAATTATGTGTGCTGAATGAGTAATTAATTAGTGCTAAGTATTTCTGGTCTCAGGCCAGGCTAATAGATAATTTAAAATGTCCGTTTTTGTGTACAGTCTTCAAAAATTCTTATGAGTACTCCTAATATGAAACTCATTCTCTACTGAATGATTCCCTCCGTGTTTAATGTAGCTGTTTCCAGCAGGGCTGTGTGTTGTAACTTACTGTCATTAAGGATGGAAATTCAGATCCATAATAATTTACACCTAATTATTAACTAACTGATCTCATTTTGTGAGGTTATGCATCAGGGTCTAGGTTAATGTGAAATTGAAGTTTTCCTCATTTTAGGAAAATAAATGCATTTATTCATTTGTTTTAGATGTTAAATAGCCTTGGTCCAATCTGCAGACACTTGTATAGGTCTAGACGTACATTCAGGACTTGGCCTGCGATTTTAGTTTCACATCAAGTGCAGATGTCAACCATGAGTGATAAATTTGATTTGCCTGCAAGATACCATGGCTCAGAAAAAAGTGTGTGGTAAGTATAATTTTTATGCTTTTCTGTTACGCTTTTATTCTCGATTACATAGTAAAGTCACAGATCCCACAAATGCTACACCATTATTACCATTGCTTGCCATTGGAGACAAAGTTGAGGCTGTTCCGTCAACCTGTTTTCCTCATAACCAGTCCCTCTTAAGATGTATCTTTACATTATCTTATCATTTCCTTCTTGATCGTTTAAGAGAACATTTCTTACATGCATTACTCAGTTTCTTCATCTGAGCTGAGTCCAGTCCATTATTAATTAAAGCATTTTAACGTAATCATGCTTCAATGCAGTCTACATGTTTGCAACTCATAGGTGTATATATGCTGCTGATTTATATATAATGCAGCATTCACATACTGAGGACTTCGCAGTTATTAATTTGTTGAAGTATCATTTAGATTTTATTAGACTGATGTCAACTCATTTTATATACAACATTGCAGGGTAGAATACATTCAGTTGGCTCAGGATCATAAGCCGCTCAACTTGGGACAAGGTTTCCCAGATTTTGCAGCTCCAGATTACGTTACCAAGGCTTTAGCAGAGGTGACAACAGGTGAAAATGTGCTGCTAAATCAGTATACTCGAGGATTTGTAAGTTCTGTTTGTACTGTACTTTGGCACTTGTAACTATTTGAAGACAGTGTCCATTTTTAATCTTAGTTCTGTGCTGTTCAGTTTTTGCATATGCTGTCATGCAGTTGCTTCAATCAATTAACTTATTTTTAGTGCAAAGAAAAATTAATGTAATTTGCCTAAAGATGAGCATCTGACATCTCCTTACTGTGTTTTTTATTATAAATAAAATTACATACATAAAAATGTGTAGGTTACTAAGTACTTTGCTAAAAGCGTAGTGCAGATTCAGATGGAAGAACAATGAACACAATTTTTTATGCGCTGAAGAAATGGCTGGGTAGCCTAGCAACCAAACCAGAGGCAGAAAAATAGAGGGAGAGCACAGGAGATTTGAAATCATTTCATGTTATTTGTAATATTTATCAGCAAACAGTAAATTCAATTAGAAAAGAATATATTCATATTCAGTTAACCTGGTATAATGGAAGGTTATTTGTGTGATGACAGATACATTAATAACGCAAACCTGTCATTAATAATAAAAAGCAATTCATGACAATGTGGGAAATGGGTTATATACATATGAAGGCATGTGGAATGTACCTGGAAAATTGCCATAAGCTGGCAGTATATACCTACATACATACATACATACATATGTGCATGTGTGTATGTATGTGTGTATACATGCATGCATGTAAGTACACACACACATGCACATGCAGACACATGAGATATATTCATTCATTCCATGGATCTGTTTTGTCAAAAAGACAGTATGAGGTGGAATGATTCATAAATACACAAGTATACACAATTTTTACAGTGTAAAATATTAAAAACATTTTACAAAACTATATTATTAATCATCTTTACAGGGACCACAGGTAGGAGGCAAGCAAACAGCACACTTTTGCATCATGGTATTATTTGTTATTTTGGCATAGACAGTAAACATAGAACAAATAGTGCAGTGCAGACTACTGGTACAGACTGTTTAACAACCTTCGGAGTAGGGCATGACATTGTCCAAAGCTTGTTGCCATTAGGGGAAGGAAGTGAACATGGTTGTCATTACCTGAAACACTAATCTGTGCCACCTCACAATGAAATGCTGTTAAAATATCCTTTCTCATTGCGCATTGTTTCCCCTCACAGTAGCTTCTTCAGTTCGGGAATCATGCTGTAGTCACACAGACTGAGATTTGGAGAATGGGGAGGGTGTTGTGACATGCACCATCTCAATAGCCAAAAAATTTTCTTCAAAATATCTGCTGAATAATCTGTATACATATTGTGTAGAATAATGACATTTTAAATTAGATCTGCATATTGCTTCCTGAGTGCATGACATGGGTGGTACTGCAGAAATGACTTGTAATACTGTGCTGTCACAGTTTGACCCTGCAGAATGAATGAAACATGACAACAACTTGGACATCATATGTCAAAATGAATATTGGCTACATAGGTGTCAAACTGTGGGTTTTTGTAGTGACTGTGAATGACACCATTTGGACATTTGTCATTTGAGATTGAATTCTAGACTTTTTGTCATTTTGCATGAGTTGCAGTTATCCAATTCAACATGTTTTCCACTTCGAGATGCATTTATTTAAGACTGATATTATGTGTCTAGTAGTGTATCAGTTTTGACACATCATTTGAATGATGTGGCACTTACTGAGCAGCAGTCTGCCAGTTTTAATTTGTGTGGAAAATGTTGAACACTGTGACCCTGGAAATCCATGTATACTGGGCTAATTCCTTCACAGCCTAGTGTTTGTCTTCATTGATACACTATTCAGTTATAGCCACTAACATGTCTGTGTTAATGAACACAGAACATCCTCTGTGATGCATGTCAGCAGTTGACACTTCCGCTTACAAATACATATGTCCATCTTGCAACTTTTCAGCATGATCACCCATTGCATTACATAGCTCTGCATGGCACTTGCATGCATTCTGCTGCAGAGGACTACTGTATTCATGTATCAAGACTGTTACATTTTACAGACTTCCAGTCCTGAACAAGGTCATCAACACAGTGATGTTTGCACATGAAATGCAAGTGCCGTCCTGTACATATACCCCAATATGATGGTAACATCTACATGTACATGCATCCAACATATAGACTCCATTTTCTACATTGCCACCTTTTTTGGCAAAGAGAGGTTGCCATGACTTACGGAATGAGTCATGTATAGTTATGCTTCTGGGGATTAATCAGTTTACAGTATGTGAAATATTTAAAATTTAACTGCTCATGGAATAAATAAATACTTGTACAATAAATAACAACTTCATAAAATAAGTAAATAATATACATACCTTCACACTTGGCACTAATGTACGTGCATGTTTTATTTTACAGGGACATCTTCGGCTTGTAAATGCCCTAAGTAAGCTGTATTCTCAGCTTCTTGGCTGGGAAATTAATCCACAGACTGAAGTCCTTGTCACAGCTGGAGCTTATGAAGCACTATTCAGTACAATTTTTGGTCATACTAACCCAGGAGATGAAATTATTATAATTGAACCCTTTTTTGACTGCTATGACCCCATGGTACGTGCAGCAGGAGGAACTCCGCGCTTCATACCTCTGAGATTGGTTAGTATGGGAATACATACTCTTTCTGTCTGGGAATAAAGTATGGCAGTAGGTCTGTTGATTGGTTAAGTCTTTGTTTATTTAATGACTTTCTTCAACTGCAAACATATTATATAAAACCTGATGCTAAATGATCTGATGTTTGAGAATGATCCATTAGGAAGTGATCCAGACTTCATCACTGACCAGAACTACCATAGACTTTGGTCAGCTCGAAAATAAACCATCCTACCTTGCAGGTGCAAAATGAAGGTGAAGATTATCAGCATGGCAACGGGCCTTATGGCTGTGAGGTTCCTTCTCTACCTCTGACGATGATAATGCACTCAGCAGTCCCCCCCCCCAGTACCTCTGCGAGTGATCCATAGCAATGCTCTGTACCTTAACGTTTTATACCATAATTGTTTTGTTTTTCTGCCATACTGTGTCACATTAGTTTGTTGTTTCTCAGTGAAACAACAAACTATCCCTGTTGATGGTATGTCATACTCTCTGTTTGACTTTGGTCTTGGTGTGCAGCTCTCTTTGTATCTGGCCATCAGCAAATACCTCGCATTTCAATTACATGACAATTACATTTCAACAAACAGTATCTACTTTATGGCGTAAGTGTGGAATTCCATAACATATGAAATCTTACATCATTCATCCAGTGTTAAAGCTTAATTTTCGAAAAGTATCTTCTAAAACTTATACCTAGAGTTCTCAAAATTTCACTACATAACAGAGTGAAAAGGGTCTTGATTGAAATTTTTCCTGCGGAGTATTAAACATGCTGTCCCATGTGTTTGGAACAATCTATTTTACACTCAGTATATTTCCTTCTCACATTTGCTCCAATTTTCTGGCAGTGTCCCCTGCTGTTTGAAGGACATGGAAAGTTTGTTACAACTATGCTCCTTAGGACAGAGTTTTTCTGCAGTAAGCCTAATGTCTGCATAAACAAAATGCAGGAGAAATTCTTTTTACCATACTTCTGCTTCATAAGTGGTGAGAGTCAAAACATATACAGACATGTGCTGTTGGTGCAGTGTCATGCACTGCAGTATAATGGAAATGTTTTTGATCTGTTCCTCAAGCACAATTGACCTTGCAATTTGTCAAGGTAACTTTGTGTGAAATCATTTTGCAGTGTGGAGCTATCATAGTGTCAACTGCTATCATTATTAATACAACTGATTTCATGCCTCATTGGTGTTGAATTCAACTTTGCCATTAATTCCTTTTGTCCCAGAAAGTTGCAACTGTTTTTATATCAATCAGCATTATAGCATAGTGCAATATTCCTCTCAGTCAGATTAATTTCTGGTGGAGTTATCTGTTGGAAACAATGCCACCCTTCTCCTTCACATAAGCCTTTTTTACTTATTAATGTTATGTAAAACTAGCACAACTTGCTTACATATTCATCTTTAAATTACTAGAATAAGGGTAAAGAAGTCACTCTTATGTACAGAATAAATACTTTCTAATATTCAGTTTTGGAATGTATATTTAGCTTACAAAGAATTGTTTGTTTTGCAGAACAAAACTAGTGGAAAAATTATGTCAAGTGACTGGGTACTTGATCCATCAGAGCTGACAAGTCTGTTCAATTCCAGAACCAAAGCCATAATCCTGAACACACCACACAACCCAATTGGCAAAGTATTCACTCAGAAGGAGCTTGAGCTTATTGCAGACTTGTGTAAAAAATGGAATGTATTGTGCATTTCTGATGAAGTGTATGAGTGGCTAGTGTACAAACCTTACAAACACATACGAATTGGTAAGTTGCTTCTGGGTCATGTTTCTATATTGGGAAATTATAACTTCACTGTCTTTATGGAAAAGATGGATAAGAATGAGCATTTTGTATTCATTTCATTTTACTCTAGCTAGTACATTTGAAGGCGTGCTATGTTGTGACTGTCATATTCCCTTGTTCAGGACCATTTGAGAATAACAACTAGGATATTGTATTTTCGTATATATAAATATTTCAAAGTTATAAATCATGAATTAGCTGGTTACATTTAATTACAGCAACTTTGCCTGGTATGTGGGAAAGGACAATTACGATTGGATCAGCAGGGAAGACGTTCAGTGTGACAGGATGGAAAATTGGCTGGGCATATGGTCCTGCTAAACTGATGAGGAATTTGCAGACTGTTCACCAGAACTGTGTGTACACTTGCAGCACGCCGACTCAGGTGTGGTGTATGACTATCATAGGTTCAGAACTTTGAGCCGTGCCCCGAGGGCTTAGGCTCATGTATACGTCGTGACGTACGTTCCTACGTACGTCACTTCCTGAGTTACTACGTAACGTGGCCTCTGGCCGGCTGGGAACTTACGTGTATCGGGTT
>Ga0123355_10011032_pt1 | contig 13909 bp, 12 predicted proteins | sample TergutEmb28metaG_3_FD_89872 | JGI IMG/M metagenome (GOLD analysis project Ga0123355, IMG submission 89872) | Embiratermes neotenicus P1 segment gut microbial communities from Petit-Saut dam, French Guiana - Emb289 P1 | ecosystem: Host-associated > Arthropoda: Insects > Digestive system > Gut ... | reverse complement strand
TGTGTGTGTGTGTGTGTGTGTGTGTGTGTGTGTGTGAGTGTTTGTGTGTGTTTGTGTCTGCATCCGCTTCCGTTATCACCAAAATGCAAGCTACAGCGTTTAACTGTTTTCATACAATGAACTTACACTTTGTTGAGTTGAATCGACGCAGCTGCGCGGGGCAGATGACTGAAGCTGTCATGTGCCCAAGAAATGAGGATGTTAAATACGTACCGTTGCGCTTCCCAGAAAGATGAAGTGGAATGACAGTTTTTATGTAAAAAAGTGAGTAAATTCGAACCTAGAACCAGCACATTAAACATAAAACTTGTGAAGGCAGAACACATGTAAGGAACACAGAGAAACACTGAAATATAGTTGGGCGCAAATGGGAAGACAAGGTGAGAAAAAGTATAAGTATGGACCGGACTACATACTGCACGAGGCTTGCAGTCTGCCACATGTTGCAGTTTGCCGGTATACACGTCATCGCGTTGTCACTGAGACCTACAAAATTTATTTCGTAACTTATCGAGGACTCAGCCGTTCTGGGAAAACAAAAAACAAAAACAAAACAAAAAAAGTACGAAAAATCTACCAGCCACATACTTGTACAACGCTTTGAAATGCTATCCAACGTTCCCTCACAGCTGGACACACCGGACTAGAGGTGTAAAGCTGTTGACACAGCATAGGTTTAGTTACGGTGATTACACTGCAAAGGTCGAGTGAGGTGAGAAGCCGATCACATCTTACAGGGAACTAAACTCTTGTTGTCGTGTACTATTTTAGATTTCTGCGTGGAAAACCACTGGAAGCCGCAGGTAGGATAAAAGCCTGCAGACATCTGAACCCGCTACTTTCGGAATACAAGTCTACAATGATGCAGCTGGCGTCGTTACTTCTCAGCAGCTCTCGGCAAACAAAATCGTGCGACGTTCCGTTTATACACACTTATATATACACCACGTTTATATTATTCGTCATACATCTTCATGCCTTCCATTTACATATATTTTTAAATAAATAAACATGAAAATATGGAAACAGCTATTCCGCAGGGCGGAAAAAAGCAAAACGCCAGCACAGGCCGATGAGACGACAGAACATGACCTGACAATATCTCGATGGCACTGCCACACGTCCTAAAATATTGTTAATTGTGTACGAACACGTATAAAATCTGCATGTCGCTGCACAAACAGAATCGCTGTGCGGCACACCGGTTGTAAGACGATGCTAGGTCACTGACACTCCGATTCAGAGGAAACTGTAGCTGCTGTTCTTTAGTGTTGACTATTGCCAATATAAAATTCATATGAAATAAAGCACAGAAGGTATCTAGTCTAGTACTGGCTTCAGTTCCAGCCTTCGTTCCGTAGAATGACGGCATATAGAACAGCTAACGTACACTACAACGAAGTGACTTCACCAATTACCCAAAATTTTAGCGCCTCTGGCAACACAGTGTTTCGAAGGCATCAGGCTTCTTCGAAATGTAGGCATCTATTTATCGGTCCCCACGGCGTAACACCCTAGAAGACCTGAAACCTCGCAAAACAGGTGTGGGATCGTCAGATCTCGCAAATATCCTTTTTGGGAGGAATGCAGAGTTTATGAATGTTAAATATAGTAGGCTAAACACTGAGCTTTGAATGGTTATTAAGAAGGCCATGAAGAAGGACGGTAGTAGGGTGGACAGATGGTTGAAAGGTCTGTCGCATGTGTGACTAGCCAAATGCAGCACATCTGTATAATATGTACGTGACCATACATAATTGTGCCCTCCATCCGTTCGACGACCAGGTCTGTGTGTCGGCAACCAATAATGGAAACAGAAAAAAATGTAAATGCACGTACAAAAATTGTTTATTTTATGGAGAAAAACGTGCAGACTTGTCAGTTTGCTGTTACAGGCATGGGTTTGCGTCCAATCGATTTTATTTCCCACCATGTTATGAAATTCTTGTTACATTTCAGCAAAACCAACGCTCAGGGAAAATCAGCGTCGGCAATTTCAGTTAAGCTCTGAGAGGGTGGGGGACCGAACGATTGATTAAATGGCGTGCCTAAGAAGCAGGAGAAAGCACAAAGCAATGAATGCAGATTCTAATCCACGGGCAAGCTCGTCTCCCGTAAAGCATACGAGACTTCATGAGTGCACTGCTGGTGCCTTTGTCTGAAGACAAGAAAGAACTTCGATAATAAATTCGAAACATGTTCCAATATTTCATTCTATTAAAAATGGAACTGGAATTTTACATTCCGTACTTTCACTGTCATCAGCTGTGCGCACGGCAGATGGAGAGTGTCCTTTGTTTAAATTATCCGTATTCCATGGTGCGTGCTGCTGAAATGACAACATGTTGGGTTCATACATCATGTAGAGTTACAGGTTGATTCAGACGTTTCGTGGCCGTGTGGGTCCTCCATCTTCAGTGATGCTGGATTAGACCGGTGGCAACCGAATTGTCTCACTTCGAACACTCAGCTGGATCGGTATAAGCCCTTCACCCTTTCCGTGGATCTGACTGTAGACAGTTACTGCAGATCTATCCACACAATAAACCCATTGTCGCAACCAAATCACTTAAACATTCACCGGGATTTAATCCAGTCACCTTGAAGACGGAGGCAGAATGTTCCTCCGAAACATCAGTTTCAACCTGTAACTCTGTATGGTGCAGTAACGCAGAAGACGACGACCTGCTTGCTTGTTCTAGCTGTCATCATTAAACAGCCATCGACTGGCATCCGTTTCCTGAAAGAATTTACTGGAATGTGAACAACTTATGGTAACCACGACGCAAGCTTAATACGTCATGGTACTCGGTTACTAAGGTATGTGTCTCATAAGGCTTTTGCCTTGCGTTTCCGGTTCAAAGCACAGTGTATCAAAATATTAACTGTTATGCGATAAAGTACGCAGAAGATAAGAGTACGTACAATTTTGTATGCCATGTGTGTCTGTCCCTCTGAAGTTCCAACGAACACACCGCAGGCTAATTACCCCACAGATGAAAGTTAATCACAAGGCTCATGTTTGCAAATCCTTCTTATATGCTCCGTATACATTACACACTGCCATAAAATCTTAGTTACTGTCAGTTTCCAAACAACGTTGCAGATAAAATTCGGAGGCACAACAACGCCAAGCTGTACGTCACATGCCGAGCGTCATCTTTCACCAGTGCTGTAACCTGTACCCGTTACAAGCTGCACAGACCCTGGCTTAATCATACGGGTTCCGCTAGACAAGCTATGTTGGATTTGCGCCATATATTATTGTCTTTATCGAACAGGTTAAGACAAGTGGTAGGCTATATCGGCGATGTTCTGTTCCGACAGGAACATAAATCTAATCTCGACGGCAACACTTGCTCTTGTGAATAAGAATTTTGTTCTGTTTTTCCATCTCTTCGGGCAATGCATCTGGAAACACGCACGGCCTGTGCCTCCCTCCGCAAGGCTCTTCCCTTTACCGTACGTAGCTTCGTACAATACGGTTTCAAGCTGAACCAAAAAACACAGGCCATTAATACGCAGTAGTTAGATAAATTTAGAACCAATCTTGTAGTCTCGAGCCCCTTTAAGGAAACCTACTTCCACATTGCTTACTTTTTACCAGGTCCGACGAATCTGAATGACAAAGAGTTAGTGCAATTCTACACGACATTGCTTAATACCACGCCTTGCTGTTCCATTCAGTTAACCCATCTAAAGCATATTACAGTACGTGTACCACCTGCTATAACATTACAGACATTGCATTTTGCCCAAAACGACTGTTCCCTTAAGCAGTATTAACAGACTTTTCGTTGCAATACAGACGAAATATTTCCTTGTTTCGCAAAAAAATAATCTTTTTATTTTATTTAAATTAATTTCAAGCTTCAATGTAATAATTTTGCACCGCCGTATAACGCAATGCCTTATGGATGTATAGTTCCTAAACTTAGCACGCCTGTTACACCCCATTATTTACCGAAGCCACGGTTTTTGCCAATTACAGGACGGAACTGATGCAATAGTTTTCAACTGAAATATACACGTAGTACTGCAATTAGCAACTGAATGTATAATGCTACTGACCAAAAGTGTGAGGGGTGTACAGCGTGTACAATTATTAACTTACATAACCTGATAGCATCGCCATATTGATAGGACTGCTTTAAGAAAAAAGAGCGTTGCTAAACCTTTCTAGAAGTTACTAAGTTACAGCACTCCTATAGATCACAAGCTGACAGACACTTCATACGGGTGTTATATTTGAGAAAAGAACTGCAAATGACTTCAGATGATGAATTAACTTTGCATTTCAGCAGGTTCACTGTTCTGCCCAGAACTAATATAAGTACATTTAAATACACAGCTTTAGTTTATAGCTACTGTCTCTACAGAGTAGTCTGCTACGTCTGAAGACGGGTTTGTAGTTTTTAGGCTGATTACTGTCATTAACACACCGCCACATTTATACCAGAATCGCCTCAAATCATACAATACAAGCAAATGTGTACTCTGTAAGAAAATACGCATTAAAACTCTCTTAAATGAAAGCAAAATTAAACCATATTTCACAGTTGTGACAAGCACAAGACACAAACCACAACCGCAACCACAGAAAGTGTCCATGTTGAGCGGGTAACATACGGTACAGGAGTATATGCGACTGGACAGTATGAGGTTACGGCGAGTGTTACAGCTTTAACGTGTTTCCGTTTTACAACACGTCCTGACATGCGAAGGTAATCTCGTAGACGTTCGAATTACTCGGATAATTTGAATAACTTCAGAATCCTTTTTATTGTGTCCATTGGGACTATAAAAACAGGTCTACCCGGTTAAGTTTTACTGCTTCTTGTGACAAAAAATTCGATCATGTACAATGACATGGATTGTTAGAATAGCAGAAAAACTTTAACCGTACATTACTTCCCTAGCTTTGTTTCACGCTCTGTCTCTCCTCCTACATCTGTCTTTAGTTTTGCTGTCCTGTTCCCCTATTCTTCTCGTGTTGGCCGAAAAGAACCCCTAATAATACAACAGTGGCATCTGGTGGAGGATAACAAAACAGTCTCCTCTCTAGCGCCATCTTAATAGGACGGAAAACAAACAGCATCGTGCACGGCTTATCTCAATCACTGTTTCACCGAAGGAAGCGGATAGTTAAGAGAAAATGGAAATACGTAACAGAATAATGTAAAATCATTGACGCAAAAAAAAAACATTGCACGATTATCAAGAAAACTTATAACAATACTTCTACTAATTTTTTGCTTTAGCTGCTTTTCTGTCGACTTTAGACAAACCATGTTGCTAAAGAGAATATCTGGGTGAGTATGTAGTATCGCAGACACTACGGCGATAATAAGTGCTTTACTGATGTTTGTTGTCCACATTTCTAGTATTTTACTTAGTGCACAGTCTAGAAACATGAACACAAAAGAAAATATGCCATTGCTAATTTGAAGAACCGTGTGTATACAAACCGCGCGACAATAGTTCCTTATCATCCTCAGTTATAAAACTGCAATGCATCAACGACAAGCATCTTTACATTTGTGTACTTGTAAAGTAATTATTGGAACTATTCCTTACAAATGTACATATACTTATTTTCTTTCCAAGGCGCAACAACCCCTGGTGGGCCACGGCCTCCTCATCAAGGCTGCATGATCACACTCAGCGAGACACAACGCACTCGGCAGGAATCCTCTGGACAAGTGATCAGCCCGACGCAGAGAACTGTACGTGACAACATCCACCACTCACAAGCAAAAGACAGCCATGCCTCCGGCGGGATTCCAACCCGCAATCCCATAAAGCCAGCCGCTGCACACCCACGCCTTAGATCTCGCGGGCCACTGAGATCGGCTCCTTGTAATTTTTAGGAACAAATGAAACTTCCCCTGTGAAGCACAAATTCCAGCCAAATATATTTAAAAGTTCGAAGATCACTCGGTGTATACTTAAATCCACTCTTCTGTCCCTGCAGAGATTGCTACAAGACAACAGCAGTCCAGTAACATCTGTGACACGACGTCTTAAACTGCTTAATCAATTGCCGACTGAAAGTAATCAGTTCGTACCTCATAGGGAAGAGTCTTCTATTTAAAAATAACAATGGATGAGCGCTGTTGATTGTATGGCTAATGCGGCGCACAAAAATACACTGTGTGGGCAAAATGCAGAATTTTTAGTGTTACAGCCGGAGATAAAAATAATGACCACAAGCTTTAAAGGGCTAATTAAGAGCGTTGCCTCGTGTGCGGATTCTGTGACGTCAGAAAATGGGACACAAAAGAAGGAAATTAACAGGCAGCTGGATTTCTTTTTTCAGTTCTCAGGAAAACGATTTCATTCCGCCGGTAACGGTGCAAGAGAAAGCAGTTCAAAAGAAAAAGTACCACTTGTAAAGACAAAATGCCATCATGCTCTCTGCTCACAAGCGGCAGTTCTGAGCACCATTATCACAAAACAACATATAAGCAACCTATCCTATTGCTCCTAGTTTCAACGACCGAATCACTGTCCACGATATTTATCTGCTCCTTTTTGTGAACTACAGAGTAGGAATTTATAGCCAGTACCTGATACCTGCCCTGCCACACAATATGAAGAGGCAATGGATAGCTACATGAAAGCATCACAGTAAGACCAGGTTTATACGGTCCTCCCTAATGCCTCGCAATCACAACTCTGCAAAGGATTTCTCGAATAAGTCATCTGAGGCAAACGTTCCATTTCAGACGCAAAGAAACTAACACATACGCCGTCACAAACATTTTACATATCTGCAGGACGTACCTTTCATGCAGCACATGCTGTAACAGACGGAGCACTCTATCGAACAGCCTGTATTGAAACTGAGAGGATGAGAAACTTTAAACAAGGCTTCAATTTCACGTTGCATGTTATGTTGATATAAATTCGAAATCTTATACAATAACATATATATATATATATTCATATACACATACAAACACGCATACTCACAAACAGAAGAGCCCGTTACTGACGGCCGAGGATGCTGCACACACAGCACAAACTTACTCACGTCTGTCCACGCCAACATAAATTTCAACACGTAAATTTAGCGTATGCATTTTCACGTTTATACCGCAGTGGCACGTCAACGAATGCAATATGCTCTATAATTACGAATGCTATATGCTCTATAATTACTTTAGTAAAATACACACTGGATGCTAAAGCTGAAGTTTGTATGTTTGACTTCCTTGTCAATATGACAATACAGGCCAATAGCACAAATTTAAAAGAATCGGTAAGTTTCAAAATCAGAACTTAAATTATACCCATGCAACTAAAAGACACTGGGAACAGAGACTCAAATCGCATTATAAATACCGAAATTCACTTTCCTCCCTCTTTAAAAGACCACATAAATATACCTGAAAGGTAAAAAATGGCAAAGCCCATTTGCAGGCCATGAAGGCCTACAGAGGGAGTAAGGGTATAGCTCCAATCATTGTTAAACTTGGAAACAGAAAAACGGCGAGGGGTTAGCTTCACGCCCCGGACGATTTACACCAGGGAAAAAGTCCCAAGTACCCACTGAATAGGAAGCCAGATAGGCTTTGTGCGTGAAATATTGAATTGGTGGTAACGATTATGAACTTGGCGAATATTTGATATCGCCGAACAGTTTTAACACAAACAAAACCTAATGGTAACCGACTGAAACAAAGGTAACCAGTTTTAATAAATAATACGATAAAAAAAACCACGAACCAAACTCTCCCATGAATCTGTTTTGGCAAATATGAATGGAAAAACACAAGGTAACGCGTCTGTACTAAAACCATGATACAGCAATAAATTCACACTGCTGTTAGTCTGGCATAAATTTTAATCAGAAACCGAACATGTTCATTACCTGAAAGGCACAACGTACGCAAAAACATACGCCACGCACAAGCAAGTATACAAATGGCCGGTAAATATTTCACACATTGCACAATGAGGAGCTGCATGATTTGCGCTCCTAACCAAATGCTATCCGGGCGACCAAATCAAGAAGAAAGAGGTAGACGGGCATGTGGAACGTACGAGAGAGACGACAGACAGATACAGGATTAGGTGGGGAAACCTGAGGAGAGAGACCAATTGGAAGACCTAGGAGTAGAGGGGAGGATACTATTAGAATGGATCTGAAAGACCTCGGTTGGGAAGGCGTGAAACAGACAGATCTGGCTGCTAAGGATAAGAATGGGTGCGGGACCTTTTACGTACACGGAAATGAACCACTGGGTTCAATAAAAAGCAGCGAACTTCTTGGCTATTCTGACGAACTACTAGCTTCTCACGACGGAATCAGATCCACTGCGTTAGTTACTTACTTAAAATGCTTATTCACAACTGACTCCTTTCAGCAGGGCACTTCTTTAGGAGCTGACAGCCGCCCAGTTAGTAGAAATTCTACGTCTGTTGTGAAAACCTAAGATCTGTCACTTCGTTTACAACAGCCCGCCTATGTTCCCTGTTCTAAGGCAGCAGAATTTTGTTCACAACCTGACGCTCTATTTGTCCAAGAACATTTTAGGAGAACTACACCATTTACGCGCGCGCTGAGTATTACTTGCGCTATCTACGCTTCAAGTTTTACTACTAGTAATTCTGTACGCATGTTCCTCACTTTGGGGGGGGGGGATACGATGTAGTTTCAGAAAGAAACCTCTCTATGAATTAAAATCCCACTTATATATTCTATCTGAGGCAGAACATACCTAATGCTGTTGCACTGTTTACCGTCAACAACACTTTTTTTCAACTGTCTCCAAGCTACTCAATAGAAAGAAATTACAACGCCATTGCTACGGAGACGGAAGAGTGATCCATTGCCAATAGCATGTGAAAATGTCGTACCATGACACTGCAAATTCAAAAATGCGTACGCGTGCACCTGTCCAAACAAAATTCATCCGCCCGGGTACATAGTAGCTGTCACGCTCTGCAAGGGGGTAAGTTGGGGCGGCGAGTTTTGTTCGTGTTCCAGCAGGATGATCCAGGCTAATTATGACACCGAATGACAGGCCTACAGATCTTTTTGCGTGAATGCAATGCACCAGCAGTCGAAAACGTTTCGAAAACTGACGTCAGTATAAATTACATATACTACTTCAGTTCATACCTCAGAGCGAAAACATTCCGACCCCATTAATAAGACCAACCAGCTTAGACTGTTGAGGGAAATGACCGGAGTTTGCTGTGAAATTGATATGAAGGACACAGATACAAAATACTATGTTTATTAATGTTACAGCAAGTAACACACGGTCACCACTGCGTGTTAAAGGGTAAGAAGAGTTTTCATACGTCAGGACTAACATGAAGCAATTTTATCTAGTCTAAACATAGATCTTTTCAGCAGGCTACGGAATGAAGTCAGCTCAATTCATTCTGTTCATAGGTTCTGTTGCGGAAACATAAGAAGTTAATATGTGTCAGTGAAGATTTTTTTCTCTCGTAAAACGTCCAGAACAGCTCCATGGGTAAAACACGTATACGTGATGGTTTACATGGTTGAAAGAACTAAACGAATCATTGACAGACTCCGTGACTCTACTAATAATACGGTTTGCACATTAAACTGGATGAAAACCGCGGGTTACGTTGTGTCCCTTGGAAAACAAAAAATAAATACAATTTTCTTACCGGAAAACAAAATACACGAGGCTTCCCTGAACAATAATTAAAACGGCAGGACAAGATTCGGTGATGCTTAAAGAAACTGGCGTGAAAAGCATCCAACGACGACCGTTTGTTATGACAAAGGTATAAATTTTTTTCCGCTCCAGGAGGATCTCTGCTGTGAAGCTGGTTGTAATATTTGTCTACATTACCGGTCTTGAGATTGCGTGTGAGCCTGGCACTTCTGTCAGGGGTTGAAGGATGACGTGCCAGGTAGACCCTGTGGGACAGAGTGCTACAGACATTCCTCCAAAAAAGAAAAGTAGCATGTAGCTTGATACGTCAACGTGCAAGCCCTGCTTCACAGCAAATTCATGAGGGAACCGTCAGCACTAGCTGCCTTATGTCTTCTCGGAAATGGAAGGTAAAAATGGTTAAAAGGTCTCATAAATACTCTGGGCACTTGCAGCCACACGTGTTTGCAAACGGCGCACAAATAACCGACCTTAAACTGTCTTAATTCTGTTCTTCATACCACAATATGCATTTTTGTGTGTGTTTTATTTTTTTTTTTAAATCCAACTGTTCACGTACACGTAAAACATATTACGTTCAGCATAACACAACACACTTGAAAACAAGAGCCTTCATAAATAACCATGAGACTACGCTCTCCAGGCGAGCATGAGAAATTACACACATGGACAAGAGTTACAAGTAACATATGTGGATCGGCACATATGCTGCGTAAAATCCCTGAAGATGGCAGATCTCATTCACACCGCGACGGGAGCCTGAAATAATGCAAATTATAGGTAATTCAACACTAAAATTGCTGACTGTAGGACACAATGACTCAAAATATCGCTCTCGACACGGCAATTTGTCGTTAACACATACATTTAGTCAAACTGAGATTTTACAACTGGTGATTCATTTTGCTGACCCACGATGCTAGAATGTATCAATTATACTTCCTGAAGAGGACCAATTAAGGGCTGAAACATGTTGGAGTTACGTATATTGTTGACAAGAATTGATTTAATAATATATGAGCCCATTTGTCGGTGGTGACATTCCTGCATTCGTAGAAAGTTGGGTTACAAACACACCTTCCGTCAAAATGTCGTGTCCCAAAAGAAATTGCTTGTACTTATATTTTCGTAAAAACATGGCATGCTTAAGTGTTGATCTCTTAAGGATCTGTCAAGTCTTTTCTGTCTCATGTAAAACTGCGTACCGATGGATTACGACAAACTGCTGTTTCATGTGCGGTATACAACAGGTAATAAAAATGAGTTTCAGGACTACACGAACTAATGGCCACCAGGGAGAAAGGCCGTTAATATGGCGCAGAGGCCACAGTCTGACCAAACAAACAGAACCGGAACACACAAAACTGCGGCACAAGCTGCGAAGATGGAGATAATAAGCGAGTACAAATTTCAGCTAAAATGGTGGAAGATTTTATTTTAGACCCCCTTAATTACTCTGAACAAAAATTAGTACAGGACATGAAACAAAATTTACAACTCATACCACCTAACATTAGTAATACAACGACGCACAATGCCAGACAACGATACCGTACATTTTCTTGCAACTAAGGAGTAACATCCGATTAAATACGGGATATAAAAAAAAAAGGCCTGGACAGGTCCACAGGGTTCCAGGAAGTTAAGGTTCCCAGATTTCGTGACAACGGCACAGGATGGGGGTAGGTTGTCAGCCTTACGGTGCCGCCTTTAACCCCAGGAAATGCTCCTGGTACTCATTTCTGTTAGAGGCCGAGTCGACCAGCTGGGATCGAACCAGCGACCTTCCGATTTGTAGCACAGCACCTTAACCACTGTGCTACCGCGGTCCCCCAAATACGGGATGTACGCCAGCTTAATTTAATGATATCTGTACCGAATAGACGTATCCGCAATTACAGACGTTAAACGGTGTCAGATGCCCACAGGTGTCTGCTAAATGTATTCTTTGCGACACGAACCGACGCACAATACCCTCAAAACAAGACACTTCAGGTTACTAAATTGTGTTACTTCACAATGGCTAAGTGTAAATATCACTGCAGGGCCACGCTCCATCTTTCTTCCGCACCACTTACAAGTCACGGTAGATACACACAATCCCAACTTGTTCGTCAGTCTCCGTCCATGCTTTTAGTGCTAAGGCTTTTCTTCGCGACGGTCGTTGAAGAAACTGGGTCTTAACAATATCCTGGAAAGGCGTCATAAAAACTCTGAAAAACCCTGCACCAAACGAGAGAGGTCTGTGAAAGAACAATATATATATGCAGTACACGAGGACAGGGAACCCGACATAACTCTGGATTATAGCAGAGGAGTAAGAAATTTCGAATTTTGTATTAAAAATCATACGGCTGAAAATTTCCTAGCGCAGCAAGCTAATTAAAGTTGCGCTTTGATACGCGATGTCACACGCAAATGGTATCAACTGTTACATTTATAATTACCAATACACACTCGCAAAATTACAAAAGCTGGCCTTTGCTGTGTATGTGAAAATTTTCATGGCTCAGATTTCAAATAGCAGATTTACCATACAGGGATACATATGATGGGGAATTAGGCATGCTGCTAAACTGCATGATGCGAATGATTGATTCATGGCTGTCGTAATCTATGCCTGTGTTTTATTGTTAGATTCAACGGTCATCGGGTGTGCTTTATACAGTAGAACTTTACGTACAAAGTTTACATAGCGGGGCTATTTAATGATTAAAATCATGTAATATTTGTGTTACACTTGTTCCACAAACATTCAGGCTACGTATGCAGATTTCACCTAAAAACAACCGAGCAAAACTGCCATTCAGGACTGAATTCATCATTAATCAAATGGGGACGTCGAAACTTTATCTACAGTGGGACTGAAACCTGATCAGTTACTCGTCATTTTTAAATGCAATACACAAAACACACACACACACACACAGACACACATACACACACAAACAGGCTACCCAAGCAAAGACGCCACCTCAATAAGTTTCTGTCATCTGCTACGCTTCGATGTAGAGACAGTTATACAATAATAATAATAATAATAATAATAATAATAATAATAATAATAGCTATTATTATCATAATCAACAGTGCAGCTACATTTGAGCTATATTATCATCATCGTCGTTTACGTCGTTATCATCATCATCATCATCATCATCATTAACAGCTCTCTATGCAAAAACTGACCTTTTGCGAGATGCGTACCAGTTACACACGTAAACATGTTAGAAATGCTAAAACATTTAGAGAAAACACATTTTACACTGAATCACATTTCATATCAGCAACACTACTTTTTAGAAACTGCGAAAAGCGTCTCTTAGCTTCGACAACATTCGTCCGTCTGTCGATCTGTCCACATGGACGGATTTGCATGAAATTTTGTACTTGAGTATTTTTCGAAGATCTGTCGAGAAAATACAAGTTTCGTTACGAGCTGACAAGAATAGCAGGCACTTCACATGCAGACCGATACACACGTCATATCATATGTGGCTCACTTCGTAGAATGGAAAATGATTGTGACAAACGTTGTAGAGAAAATTGACACATTTTAAATACAAACTTTAATTTTATGAAAATCATGTCATTTATGAGATAATGTGGGAAAATGTAGAAGGGGTAAGCCAGAGATGACAATGAGGCGCATGCGCTTTGCATGCTGGATACCTAGAAATACACACACACACACACTCAGAATATGTAACAATGCTTTTCCACTGCAACAATGGTTGTAAGAACGCATCTCAAAGCTACATTACACGTAACCTATCTGTCTTGTTAATTTATTAAACTGTCTTCTCTGATTTGTCAGTTAACTGAATTGATTTATATTGTTTTTCATGTGTTTTATTCCTGCCTATTTTTGTATGTAAGAATGTATGCTATCGTTTGTTCATTAGTGTAATTTCGTAATAGGCATTTAGGCTGTTCAGTCAGCACATGAATAAAAATTTAAGCGTATTATTATTATTATTATTATTAACATTATTATCATCGGTGGTGGTGGTGGTGGTGGTGGTAGTAGTAGCAGCAGCAGCAGTCGTCAACGTGACCAGTCTTCTTGCCTGTCTTCAACATTCTTAGTGCACGTTTGTAACGTAATGGCACACGCGCAGAAACCAGATTTGGCCTTTCAGCGAAACGGACGAGTCCATTTAAATTGGCGGGGGGGGGGGTCAGTTCAGTCGACTACTGGCAGCCGAGGTGTGTGCATCAGCAGTAGTAATGGTAGTAATGCT
>Ga0123355_10011031_pt1 | contig 13909 bp, 11 predicted proteins | sample TergutEmb28metaG_3_FD_89872 | JGI IMG/M metagenome (GOLD analysis project Ga0123355, IMG submission 89872) | Embiratermes neotenicus P1 segment gut microbial communities from Petit-Saut dam, French Guiana - Emb289 P1 | ecosystem: Host-associated > Arthropoda: Insects > Digestive system > Gut ... | reverse complement strand
CCTGATCCCAAAAAATCGAGGCGAGAACTTTTCCAGCGGATTTTTGCACTCGGAATTTTTTGGGGCGGGGTGAGCCGCTATGCCGCCACTCCATTGACTGTTACTTTGTCTCCGGTTCATAGTGATATAACCAGGTTTCGTTCATGGTCACCAATCGCGACAGGAAATCATTTGGATCGCGTCGAAAAAATTCCAAAAGTTGCTTAGACGACTGGCACCGTTGACGTTTTTGATCCGCGTTCAGACATTTCGGAACCCACTTCGCGGAGACCTTCTGCATGTTCATATCTTAATGAATGATGGACCTAACCCGATCACGTGAGATGCCTAGTTGCTCAGCTATTGATTTAGCCGAAATCCGGCGGTCTTCTAAGATTAGCTCGTGAATTTGATCAATAATCTACGGGCTGGTCACTGTTTTGGGTCGTCTACGACGAGGCGCATCACAGGTGGAAAAATCACCACGTTCAAACTGGGCCACCCTGTTTTTGACGGTGGCATACGATGGTGCATATTTCCCTAACGTTTCTGTCAGAATGGCTTGAATTTCCTTCGGCGTCTTGCCTTGCAGGGGGAAATTGATGATAGCTCGCGTTTCCATGTTGTTGAAATGGCGCGAAAGGAAAGACTTGCAATTCGGCACAAGAACATACCCCTCTTTCCAACGAAACTATCGATTCCGTCCTAGGACATCGGGAAGTAGGTCAGGCTAAGGACTAATCAGAAGCCCCTCATAATTATAACATCTGAGGCAATGGGCATAGAAACATTTTTCTATATTATAAATATACTAGGAGTAGAAGTGTCAGAAGAAACCAAAAGAGAGAGATGACCTGAATTGGGTCAGAAATCTGTATTGGGTAATTTCAGAAAGCTTTGCTGGCAATAAGCAAAGAGTAAGAAGCGATGCGACAGCAATATATGTGTGTGTGTGTGTGCGTGCGTGCGCGCGCGTGTGTGTGTGTGTGTGTGTGTGTGTGGAAGAAGCAGTACAAAGAACTGCCAAGAATGCAACAGATCGGCATTGGTAATACAAGAACACACAACATTATGTAAATAATTCAAACACGATTCTTTTACAAGATACAGCTCCTTATCTGAGTGACAATGACTACCATCTTTTGTAAGACTTCCACTGTCCATTTGCAGAGTTCATGGCAGCAACATCTGGTATTTTGAACAGAATTTTCTTGACAGAAGAGGCCTATGTTTTCTGAATGTGACTTTTAACAATGAGTAGAACACAGATAACAGAAAATTCTGTCCTCCACAAGATGTGTCACTCCTGTATCCATTGTTGCTATAGGAGGCCCAGTGTTGCTAGACAGAAATGTAAACTTGGCCCTTCTGAACAATAATCTTATTCCCTTTTGTCAATGAGTAGGAATGAAGGTCAACAAAATACTTTTTCACCATGATGGATCGGGGCACACACTTTTATGAGGTATGGCTATAAATTTCCCGGAATAGTTGCCATTGTATGAAAAAATTTGTGTTTATCGTGTTTTTCATGTGGCACTATGGGCATATTGAACATGATGTCAAATAATTTGCAGGTAAGTGGCAAACATATTGAACACCAGTAACATGACCCCTGTCCTTAACATTTCTCACTGTGACTGAAATTCTGTAACATAACTGCTCAAACAAAACACGTGTTTAAGAGTAACACACTGTGTATTTTAAAATAATGAAACATGTAATGAGAAATCTGCCAAAAACTGAAAAATTTAAATACATTTGGGTGGTTTATCACTCGTCTGATGTGGTAGTTGACAGCATCACTTACCAACGCCAAGCCTGTGATCAGTATAACTCTGACGTCCAAAAATGTAGGTATTTTAAGCAAATGGTGCAGGGAGACAAGACTCTAAAAACTCCAAGGTCATGTAAAGTTATTTTTCCCATAAGAAGTTTGTGCAACACAGTTTTGCCAGATATGCTGTTACCACTCCCCCTCAACCCTGCTTTGGATGACTGATGACTTTATATATATATATATATGTATATAAACATATATATATATAAATATGTATGTAAGCATATGTAAATTACATAATATTACTTACTTATGTATTTTGCTCTAATGGAGAAGAAAACAGTTACTAGCAATAAATATTAAATATTGTGGAATCTCATAAAAAGAACAAGATGGGGTACAGTACCCCAGACATCATCATCATCATCATCATCATGATGCAAGAGTGTAAAACTGTGGAAGCAATGGACATGCAGATGGCAAGGTACTGGTGTGAGAAAAGACAAGCCACAGAAACAAATTCAGAAGATGTACACAATTTGGAGCAGAGAAAAGTTGGAGGTAAATATGTGGTGATCACTGGTGGGAGGAAAGAAACAGCACAAATGACTCTCTTACAAGGCATCCCAAACCGGTGGAAACATCAACAGACTTGTTTAATACTCACTCTGGATGCTGGAATGGGTCAATTCTAAATAATACTCAGTACATTAAATACAATATAAACATTTTTATATTCACATGGCTTCTCAATTCCATTTAAAAGACTCAAGTTGGCTGCACATTTAGTATACAAATGCAAGGTGGTGAGAGCACACATTAGAAGCACATATATCAACCAGGATTTAACTGTTTACAGATATCTGACACGTTAATTTTCAAATAATTTTAAGTCATATAAAAATAGCTTTAGAAATACTAGTTACACTATCTCAAATATTTAAGTGAAGCTATCTACATCTACAGTGACTTTACTAAGTAATACATACATATTTATGATTACATATTCAAATTATATGTTCCAGTGTGTGTGTATATAATATAAAGTAATGACAAACTCATATTTTCAAGTCTTTCAACCAAGGACGATTATATTATTATTATAATTATTATATTATTACATATTCATGACTGCAGACATCACTCAATGTGAGAAAAAAATTGTACGTAACTTTATAAAACTTCATTTAACCCACCAACATTCTTTGACAGCCATGTAACTTCAGACATTTCGTCAGACATCAGCTACACTGAAATGAAACTGCACAAGTGAAAATGTTTTATTTATAAGATAAAAGATGCAGCTTGTCTGTATTTGTATAGTATGAAATTATTGAGACATTTATCTTCAAAACTTAGGTGTGACTGTGTTTAGTCATTTTGTCTAGACAAAACAAAATGACATACAAGTGGGTTAAAAGAACACTTTCATTATATTTATAATTCAATATTAATCACACTTATTAATATGCTAATGTGAAATATGTATTAGAATGTACAAATGACAGCCACAAATAATATGATCATGTATATTAAGATGGATTACAAAAATAATTTCAATGTAGGTGATAAATTATTTGAAGATTAAAAGTGTCAGATGCACTGCCACCATTCAGAATGTTCAGTGGCTTATGTTAGCACAAAAGAATCGCCACAAACTTCTTCAATCAGAAAACTGGTAACATCAAAAAGCTTTGGTGTGGGTAGTAGTAGGACATCATTAACTTCTGAAGGAGGAAGTCAACTTTCACTTGTTCCTACAATTACTGAAGCTTTGAATTGGAAAGTTTGTTATGTTACAGCTGAGATAATATATTTAAGTCTGTTCTTGATAAAACCATATTTGTGGCATTTATTTATGTCTGAATGGGAAAGATTTCACGTTCCATTTTATTTCTTGTATGTTCACGTTTCTCCTTGAATATCATAAATATTGACCATATATTATATTTACATATGGAAAGAAATAAATCGTGCCAAAATTTGAAACTATATATCTTCCCATATTTGAATACTCACTGGCTGTCATGGTAACATGAAGGGCATTGGTTAGACACACGGTACGACAGTCACAACATTTCCATATTTAGGTACAAATAACAAAAATCAAATTCACAGATCTTACATAGTCTAGTTTACATTAGCTACATGGTAATTCTCATTATTAGTGTACATACAGAATATTTAGCTGTGTATGTGAGAAAGATAGAGATAAGAGGGAGATAAAATACTTGTAGTTCTGTGGGATAACAGACATTTCACTTATTAAACATTAACAGAATGTCCAAAAAATAAGCAAGATATAAATGTCTGTAAATTCATTCTTCACAAATGTACCAATTTTGTTAATTATTACAAATACAAAGTTTACAGGTGTAAAACAAGATACTAATAAGACATCTAGTATTTGAATCATCAAGTAATTATTTGTATGTCGGACATTTTACAGAATATCAGCAGTTTGATTTGAAATGAAATAAGAATAAGCATTTAAAATATACCAGTACAACAAAATCAGACGTGCTAATGGACATTTCTGTAAAATCCAAATACCACTTTGTTTATAAAACCTGATGACAAAACTTCAAGTGAGATAATGAGATTAACGAGACTTCCTCACAACACTTCTTTTTCATGAAAATAACACAGGAAATTTAAGGAGATACATGTATATATGGTTTAACTGAATAAGTTCTCAAAAGAGCCAAATTTTGATTTTAAACCATTAATTAATTAAATGCATAATTATAAGGATGTTACACCAAGACAGAAAAAAAGTTATCAAAAATGAAATGTGTGTTTTGATTTTCTATACAACTCATGCTTGAAAGATTTCTCATTATACGAAGAGCCAAGAGAGATATGATCAAAAATGTACATTGTTTGTCATGTAAAGTACCCATTATTCTTGTCCAAATGTAATGAAACTTGAATTCTCTCGACAGATTTTCAGAAAAATACTCAATCAATTTTATGAAAATCCTTCCAGTGGGAGCTGAGTTGCTCCATGTGGACAGATGGACAGATAGATACGATGAAGTTAATTGTCCCATTTTGTAATTTTGCAAACACACCTAATAAAACTCCTGACAAATAAAAAGAGTTGGTCCCTTCTGCAAAGAAAACACACTGTGTCTCCACTGTAATCACCAGTCATTTCATGATGTTTAGGAAACTGATGGCCATGAACCGTGAGAATAAAATAAAAAACATATAATACCTGTGAGCAAAATTCAGAGTTAACAATTGCTCACCATGGTGTTACACATTTTGCACTGTTTGTTAAAAGCTTCATAGTAGCTCATTTATTTATTTATTTATTCATTCATTCATTCAACAGCAAGTTTTGACAAAACCAGTGCAAAACTGAAGAGTTTCGTGTTTTATTTTTTGGGCATTCTGTCTTATGTATAGTTCCACATCTAAAGGAATTATAATCAAATCCTTGCAAGAGACTCAAAGGCTGAAGGTATAAATAAGAGGCATTTCATAACAAACGATACTATATTCATGTGGTTCACAGCATGGTCAGAGTCAGAATCCTTGCTTGAAACCAATATGGTCTCAGCAGGTTATACTCTCTGGTTCTGAAGAGAAGTGAATCTAGGGCAACCATTCTGGTGAAAATAATAGGCTACCAGTGTCTTGTGTTAATTCACAATCAGATATTTAAAAATGGGTATGTTCCATAAAATGATCAGAATATATTATCACATTAGAATATCCACAGATGGTTAGTTCTTGTAAAGTATCATAATACTATGCATGTTTAAAATTCACATCATAGACCATAGACTTTACTGAAACATTCATTATAATCAAATTCACCTGAAAAATAAATGTATTTACGCGAAAAAAAATTTCTTCTAGTCATGAATGATGCTAACAAATTGTTACAGAGCAACTGTTTTTCTTATATGACACCAACTAATTCTTGCAAATCAATGGCACAGTTAAACATATTATTGCGTGAGTAAAACTCCCTTTCTGTATCGAAAATTCAGTTCCAAATCCCAAAAAGTTGCACACACCTCTTCCATAATCTCTGAACAGAAATAACACATTCTGGTGGATGAATTTCTTTCTTCAGCATTCAATATCCTGTCACTTGCACACTTCAATAGCAACAGGACTATGTACAGTTTAGTAGGAAATTACAACTGTGTTGATGGCAAAATCACTCTAACCTTGACTGTGCAGCAACAACTTACGAATAAAAAACGACGTATCCCAATGTTTAGTCATCAGGATATTAACTTAAAACATATCAAATTTGAAAAGAGTATTCCAGTTAAACAAAATAAGGAACAACTTTACAAAACTGTGACCATGCACTTCAAGCACCTTTATTGTTCATCTACACATTACCTGTTGCTGAATTTGAGTCTTACAGATATAGACGTATAAAAACAAAATGAAATTAGTACATGGTGTGAACAAATTTGCTTTCGTTATACATGAAGCTCAAAACAGAAGAAAATAAATGTTTTAACCAAATTAATATCATTACATGTGTCTGTTGGTATGCAGCATCAACACCTCATGACAGACAAACAGGCATTGATCACTGGTGCCAATTTGAAAATAAATGCATACCGCTCTAAATACACTTCACCTTAAGATCTGTCTCATATTGTTTCAAAAGGTACCGTATTTAGTCTAAAATAGTGACTTAAATTTTATTGTATGTAGTGAGCAGAAGGGGCATAAGTGACTGGTCATTGATTGTGAAGTTGTGCAAAAAAGTCTAAACTCATATTACGAATAATAAAATGAATGTAAGAGAGAGGTAACTCCTTGAAAACGTGGCAACAAATTTAATAAATTGCTTCATGGATCAGACGTCCATCGCAAACACCCTGTAATATCTGTTAAAAAATTCTCCTCATTTAGTTTATCCTATCTCACTTATTTAGGGGGAGAATGTCATTCATCCAAAGAAGTACTTACCCCCATTAAAGAAATAAATTTAAAATGTTCCTCTCATGTTTGTGCTTGGCCCCAGGGACAAGGATACTTTGCAAACAAAAGCATATTTATCCATTTACCTTATAGATAATGCTTCCTCTCTCTCTTCACGCTTCTTTGGATAAGACCTCTTGCAACTGTCCATAAGACAAATAACAATTTCACATATCATCACAAACTACATTTTCACACAAACATACAAATGGGTGTAGAAATCTTTCCAACATCTTTTGTGAAAGGAAAAGAAACCACTCACAGATATATGCGTTCATCCAGTTTGTTCACAACACTTCAATATTTTAATTCACATCACCCACATCAGTATTTAGAATCACATTCTGTACATTATTGAAAAAAACGGAATTAAAAAATTATCTCATCCCTGCAATCGTGATGTCACACTTACAGAAGAGATTGTCAAACTGCCACTGTCCATGTAAGAAAGGCTTCTCTGATACGAATATCCCATTTAATATGAAACATTGTATGTATTTAAAAATACTTGAGGTTTTCAGATGCAAACATTGTTTCTGGCATGACTGTATGTATGCACAAACACAAACAATAGTCACTGTCTTCTACTTTCATTTCGCTGCTTCCTTCCTTCTCCACTTCATGTCAGTCACCATCACTTTCACTCAACCTGGTGTCACTCAATTCCAGCACTGAAAAAATTATGGACTCCAATCAAAACAACAACAATTTCAGTTCAAAGTATTTTATGACCTTTTCTAAATGCATGAAGGTATACTTTGCAACAGAATTAGCTGACATGTCCATTCCCTGAAAGAGCTGTCATTACATTGCAAATACAAACGGATTCATAAAAGTAAGAGTATAATATTAAAAGGCATTGAAGAAAGTTGCCTAATGTATTTGAGAAATTCTTATAATAAAACCAAATAGATGCATTAATTTTTCAAATTTATTTCTGGAATAAAACTCTATATGTTTCAGACAGTTCCTCTGTCCATCATCAGGAGTTTTTCACTGTACACACAGCAATAGTATATGTCTTACCAGTTTGCTGACAGCTTGCGAGCAGGATCAGGATGGAACCAGTATACCCTTGCTGCATGTACAGTGAAAAACTTCTGATGATGGACAGAGGAACTGAAACATATAGAGTTTTATTCCAAAAATAAATTTGAGAAATTAATGCATCTAGTTGGTTTTATTATAAGAATTTATCACAATGCACGGTCACCTGAATGTCAAATATGAGAAACTTGCACCTTAAAATTCAACATAGTTTCAAAATTTTTTTTTCCTACTTTTCTCCAAAAAATTATTTTTTAAAAAAAAAAAAAAAAAAAGAATTACCTGAATAAAGTTTCCATCTGCATGCACAGCTCTGAACCAAAACTCGCTTTTAAGGCCTATCAGAGGCCAAGAACAATTCCATGGCATTTAAAATGTGACACAGAAAATAATTCACCAAAAAAAAAACCCACCTGAAAGTATGTGAACAACCCTACGAACCAGTCAGAGGATTGAAAGAAATCAATGCTTACATGTATAGAACAGTTATTATTACAACTCTACAAATGGCATAGCAAGGAAACATATTCTGCTCTCTGAGGGAAATAAATGCCCTATAAACCACTGTAATGATGATAGGGTAATCAATGCTGGTGTGTCAATAAAAAGTGATGAATACTCTCTTGCACCATGGCAGAAAATATGTGACGATGAATGTAACTAACCAAACAATCAAGCAAGCGAATCAATCACGACTGCAGTCTCATTTACATATGTCAAGAAGATGTGAGAATTGTAAGATTGGAATATGTGGTCACATTTGGAACAAGCTACTAGTTTTTAAAATCGGTTTTCAATGATTAAGTATCATTCCATGGATTTCACATTAATTTCCTGCTCAGAGAAATGTATTTTGAAAACAGCAGCATGTAGTTTCTGGTTTCTTTACATCGATTAGTGTTCAAAGAGCACAAAAAGAAGAGTAAAAATTTTTCAGAAGCAGTACTTCTTTCTTTCCTCAGGTAAAAAGACAGAGATGCACCAACTTCGATAGGCCTATTAGGCAGACTTATTCTCATTATCTGTGACTCTCCAGTTACTTTAAACACAAGGGGGAAATTATTAAACATATTAGAACAATTTCACATGCATATGCAAATGTAAGAAGAATGTATATACACTTTAATTATACTTAACAGAACAAGCATCCTGCCCGTCTGATGTAATTGTAGAGCATAAAATAACTAACGCAAGTTTCTATCGCATAGCAGAATGTGTATCCACCATTTATACCCAAATTTTTTACAGTGAAGACCTACACATCAACCACATCTCTGTAAGTTACACCATATTATATTCCAAGATAAAGTTAGACTTACAGAACTGTTAGTGAAAATTTGGCTCAAATCATCACATATTACTAATTACAAAATATTATTTTGTTACACACTTTTATTGTCAGCAAAACCAAAAAAGATATAACGTTTGTCACAAGGCACATGATTCAATAAGAGACTGCATTCCATTTCAATTTTAATTTTAATTTTGAAATGTACGTAGCTCATGTTTAAACAGATTCGGTGTTGCAATTCAAAACGCAAAGTGTACATACACTTTGTATGTTCTACACAATGCATACAACAGGGCAGTTCATCTTCAACTGTATAATATACATGTAAGGGAATGCATAACAACAAACAAGTCAGTTACCCTCTACTACAACAAAAAGCCTGACTTCTGTCATGCAACATTATCAAAACCCTATATACCTGATATATATTTTGAAAAGCTGATCACACTACATGAAACATACACCTCTCTCACATTTCATAAAAAAAAGCATCATACCAGAAATTAAGAAAGTGACCATGTTAATCATATTCACACATTCTTTTTACCTGAATTTTAAAGTTGGACACCATAATGTTTAGTTCCTAAATTGTTTTATGAGTACATGTAAGACTACTTTCCATGATGTCAATTCCAATAACAATATGAATATTTTAAAATATCTAATAACAACAGTAATAAAATATTTTATGTCACCTTAGCATCTAGGACCACGTGATTGCTACCAGCGCTGTGAACAAAAGAGGCACCACAGTGCACATCGATGACGCCATGTTGTTATAAGCTGTCATGCCTAAGTCACGCACTTCTGGTTCTGCAGAAAGACAAAACACGAAATTTGACTGTAACATAACGCTCAATATGTTAGCATGACTGGATAAGTATTACTGCAAATAAAAAATAGAAAATACGATAATCTCTTTAAGGGATGTACAATATAGACTTAATAGTGGCTCATGGACTGAAATGTTCAAAATGTGTATATTGTTATTATTATTATTATTATTATATGATAATGTATAGGATAATTTAAAAGATTTTATAATAAAGATCGCAGGACTAAGAGAGCTTCCTAAATACATTTTCATTCTTAAGTCTCAGAGGCAGAACAGATCCAGAATATGACTTAGAAATGTGTTATGTTCTAATTTCCATTTTAACAGCATCTTCTATAAATGAGAAAGAATCCAAAAAGCGCTAGAAACTTTTCTTTCTTTCAAGAAAGTGTCTAGTCGAAATCTCCAAATGATAATTCTAATTCCATCCATATGAAACCAAACAAAACATTACACAAATTAGCATGGGCTGTTCCATGCAGGTTTTGTCATAGTATGGAATATTCATGTCATTCTTGCTGATATTCTTTATACAATGCAGGACTAAAAGTGCTCTGAAATAAATCCATGTGCGAATAACACAACTATTTGAATTGTATAAGAGAAAATATGTGTTACATAAACAAAAGATCAACTGTATTACTTTACACGTAAAATGTGGACAAGGTAATTTATTCACAAAATATTTAATGAAAGTAAAAACAGGTTACATAAACACTACAGTGACTTCACTGAAGAAACAGATGTGTATATTTAATGTAAAAGTATGCATAAATAAAATGCATGACAAGTGTTTGCAATAACGTCCCAGGGGCATAATATTTTGTTCCGCATACACCGTCAATTTACACAGATTCAATAAATGTCCTAAAAATTATTCCCATACAACTCCGCTGCAGCCATGCATATTCAGTGGTTGCATAAGTAAGCTGATATTGTCTGCCGGTAGAAAAATAATTTGAAAGGAACTGCAAATAAAGAATATAATAATAAAAGTATTCACATGCACTGCTATGAAATATGCATACAGAAATTTCGATTCCCCGCAGACAATGTTGAAGTACGATACAAGTGAAACTCTTGTTAAATATTTAAAAATGTCTGGAGAATTATTTTACGCTTACATTAAAAAAAATTTCCTTGACATACGCCTATAGCAAATCACGTTAATAAAGCATACGCAGTCTCGAAAAAACACACTATACACTAATGAGCAATGAAAAGCCTAATGCGTTGAGTGGTTGAGGCAAAGGGGTGTTTAAATTATATTATCAGCAAAGTCAACATTATCGTAACTTTTCCTCCGATTTAAACAAGAAATTGAATTACACTGCAACCGATGCAGTCCAAATGAGCACAGTAACTTTCACATGGTACATCGAAATTATATAATTGAACTCTCTATTGTTATGCTTATTTATTTAGCGTAAAAATTATGTCTTAGTCAGACATCATCATATAAATGGAATGATGCAAAAATAAAGGGAACGTGTTTATGCACACTACTGAGTCAGTCTCAAAATTCCTGGGCTAAATGACTTACATAGACAGCTGATTTTGTATAAACATTGTAGACAACAAGGTCTAATATATTTTAGTACGCAGCAGTCAGGAATGTGCTATTTATAAGCGCTGTCACCTGATGTACTGACAGAGTTTTAAAACAAACCATACAAAATACGCAAGTATTTGTGCTGGTTGTGCACATTACAGTATATGAACTGCATAGTGCAGAAAGAATTGTCATTGCAGGGCTCCTCATCCGAGTGCGCCTGCCAAACACCGCAACACCCACTTAAGTCCTATGTAAATATTACAGAACTAAAATAACAGCAGTGAATAAACTGACAAATCTGAATATAGAGTAAACAAATGTGAAAAGAATACTTTCATGTGTTAAGGATAAAAATTATCAGGCTTCTGCAGTAAATTTTGGTTTTGTTGATCGTGCATCCCGATGTAATCGTGCAAAGAAGAAAAACCAACTTGATGGACAAATTATTCTTAGTATATTTCGTCAACTTCTACATTTTTCGGGCGTATCTAGGCCCATCATCAGGAGGTACAACCGTACGTATACAATAACTGATACTTATTATTATTTTTAGGTGACTGTCTCTTGTCCTGGTTGGATTGCTCCAATCCAACCAGAACAAGAGAGAATCATCATTATAATACGTACCAATTATTGTATACATACGGTTGTACCTCCTGATGATGGGTCTAGATACGCCCGAAAAATGTATAGGTTGACGAAATATACTAAGAATAATTTGTCCATCAAGTTGGTTTTTCTTCTTTGCACGATTCTGCTGTAAAGTTCAAAGAAGTAACTCATACAATAAGACCTATAATGCCCCTGCTAATACTTCAGGCATGCAGATGATTGACTGTTGCTTGTTACACATCATTTCCGTTGTTTCAAGTGAACCACATTCAGTGATATTGAATATGAAGGCAGCCCTTTCCCCTGAAACGTCGGAACGAAATTATTATTATACACCCTTTAACAACCAAGAAGATCATCTGAACAACGCCCTCTGTGACACCCTGAAGACGGAAAGGGGTTGCTACTTCAATAGACCACACACTGGTCTTTGTATCCGCCAGACACATATGTTAACAATTTCAGCTGTTTGTTGCAACAGACGGCTGTTCAAGCTGCAGAACTTTATTCCTTAAATCAGCCCTTTAAAGACGAAGCGCGGACTGCTTTGTGTTAAAGACCCAGTCCGTACCGCACAGTAAACACTTTTCGTCTCGGCTGTAAAAACCAATCAGTTTATGGTGTAAGTGGCACAAGTCGCTGTTTGTTCTGAGATAAATAGAAAACATAAATACAGCGTGGGCAGAGCGTACAGTTGTTGAATGTTAAACCTGTTGGTACATCACGTAACCAGTAGGCTTTAAAAGGTTAAACACAGTGACTGCAATTGTGTGACAAAAAATACGTTCAAGTTTAAAAGATTAATTACAACGTATTTACCTAATACATGTAATATTTAGCCCAGGATTGAGAGGGAGGAGCAAAGAACAAGAAAATAACCTGATACTGAATGTCCCTCTCCATGCTCAAACATTTCCCTCAAATTCTACCAATACAATTTTCGACATGTGTAGCTCTTTAAGTCATCCAGACATGAATGACTATAAAAATGCTTTTTGTTTAAAAACCAAACGCAGCAAATAGATATATCAAACAAACAGAAAATGCATTAAGCAAAACAAATAACTGATAATGTGAGGAAGTAATTGGTGAACTGTGTTAAGAATTAAAAGAAAGAGAGAGAGAGACAGTGTGTTTCTGAACTGACCTGCGAAAACTTCGGGGTCGGGTGAGGGCTCATACAGGGAGTTCTCTGCCGGGTGAAGTGCCAGGAGAAAGAGAAAGAGAAAAACGCAATGAGTCACAAATCAACAAACAGACAAGCAGAACAAATACAATACAAGCAACACTTAATATTGTACAGCCACGTCGTACCTTCCCCCAGTAATTACATATTTAGTACACAGTATCATAATGAAGCAGTGCGACTAACTAAAGAACGAACGGATGGGTATCTACAATGTAATGTTTGTTTATACTTACGTATTGTAAAATAGTACAATGACTGACTGAAGAGTCGGAAAGGATATGGAAGGAAAGAGTCGCGGCGTATTTTAAATTATTATATCAGTAATATAGTACATAGGAACTGCGAAAACTAAGGACAAAGCAGGCAATATACGTATAGCGTAACACTGAGGCGCGTTCGCATAACCACTGTTGTAGTGAAAAACAAAAACTACAAAGTATTATGGATGTATGTCTGTGATCTTGCTTTCGTTATCCGGCACGCAAATCGCATCTTTTCTCAGCAGCATGTTATTGTCATCTGTGTCCTCTCTGGCTGTACCACATTTCTCCACATTACCTAAAAATGCTAAGATTTTCGGGGGGGGGGGGGGGGGTAAAAAAAAAAAAAATTTTTTTTTTATTTTATTTTAAATTTTGGTCCAAAAAATTTTTTTTTCT
>Ga0123355_10011028_pt1 | contig 13911 bp, 14 predicted proteins | sample TergutEmb28metaG_3_FD_89872 | JGI IMG/M metagenome (GOLD analysis project Ga0123355, IMG submission 89872) | Embiratermes neotenicus P1 segment gut microbial communities from Petit-Saut dam, French Guiana - Emb289 P1 | ecosystem: Host-associated > Arthropoda: Insects > Digestive system > Gut ... | reverse complement strand
GAGCAGGAAGTGCTGCAATACCAAGTAATACAAAAGATCTGGCGACATTTCGCAACCGACAAGAAATATCGGCTACTACCACAGTGCCCAACGGACAAGTCAATCTCTTTGCTGTGTGGAAACCGCGCTAGGCCTCCTTGCAGATAGTGGCTGGTGTACAAGGTTACGGATGACCTTAGGTTATTATGGCTTGTGTGAACAATTGGCCTCGCAGGCGTAATTTGAGTAACTAAAGGTTACAATTTGTATATTTGTAGGGATGCCCTATATACTTAAGAGTTGCAAATGTACAGGCACAAGTCAATTAGAGTGCGGGAAGGTATCATACTTGCTCACCATCATAAGAGAGCATAAAGGCTTCTGGCCACAGATTTGGAAGCTTGCTAGACTAGAATTAAAGAAGCGATTCAAGGGCTCACTGCTGGGCTCTGCATGGGCGATTTTAACCCCTGTCTTAATGCTGCTCATGTTTTGGTTTGCCTTTACCATCGGGTTGCGTGTCCGTAGCGATATCGATGGAGTGTCCTTCTTTCTCTTTTTAATGGCAGGGCTTGTGCCCTGGTTCTTTATCCGTGACATGATTAACAAGGGCTCAAAAAGCATTCGTAGCAATAAGCAATACGTTACGAAAATTAATTTCCCCGTGTCGACCATATGCACCTTTTCGGGCCTTTCTTACTTTATGGTGCACTTGTTATTGCTCGGATCTATGATCATATATCTGGCAGTAGCGGGCTATGCTCCGACAGTGTACAATCTGCAGATTTTTTTCTATGCACCTTTAATGTTCCTGTTTTTCCTGGCTCTTAGTTGGAGTACGGCAACCTGGTCCGTTTTTAGTAAGGATTTACAGAACTTGATTAGTTCGCTTATGACAGCGGTTTTCTGGCTATCAGGCATTCTGTGGAATAGCTATACCCTAGAGATTGAATGGCTGCGAAAGCTTATGCTCTTTAATCCCGTTACCTATATCGTGAATGGATACAGAAAGACTTTTCTCTACAATGAGTGGTTTTGGGAGAATCCTCTTGAGACAGGAGTTTTTCTGGGAATGCTTTTACTCGTAGTGGCCTTTGGTGCTTATAACTATACGCGCTTGCGAAAAGATATGGCGGACGTACTGTAATGGCAGACGCACACACAGAGAGTCCCCTTGCAATTCGCTTCCAGAATGTTTCAAAAGAGTACATTCTGTATGCCTCTGACAGAGAGCGGTTCATTTCGCTTTTTTACAAGAGATCAGGCCTCAAAAAGCGCAAAGCACTTGATGATGTTTCTTTTGAGGTTCGTCGTGGCGAATCTGTTGGGGTCATTGGTAAAAACGGAGCGGGAAAATCAACTCTGCTGAAGATAGTCACAGGTGTAACCTTTCCGACGGACGGAGATGCAGTTGTCAATGGCAATGTTGCGGCTCTACTAGAATTAACCGCTGGATTTTCTGCAGAAATGACGGGTAGAGAGAACATTTATTTAAAAGGCTATATACTAGGCTACTCAAAAGAAGAAGTGCAGCGAATGGAGGACAAGATTGTTGATTTTGCTGAGCTGGATGAATACATTGATCAGCCATTGCGGACTTATTCTAGTGGTATGAGAATGCGCTTGGGCTTTGCTATTAACATCAATTCTAATCCAGAAATTTTAGTAGTTGATGAGGCTCTGAGTGTGGGAGATGCAGATTTTCGCAAGAAGTGTAGCGTAAAGATTAAGGAGCTGGTAGCAGAAAAAGGTATAACGGTGCTGTTTGTTAGCCACTCAATGGGCAGTGTGAAAGATTTGTGTGATCGCGTCTTGTATATTAAAAAGGGCAAGCTCGTTTACGACGGAGACGTCACAAAAGCCATCGCAAAATATTCGAAAAGCAAAAAGTAAAGACTAAGAGTAGGAATCTGAATATGAACAGCACAGACGAACAGCGACCCACAGTCTATATTGCAATGTCGGCGGATGTCATTCACGCGGGACATATGAATGTCGTTGAAGCGGGACGCCAGTATGGTGATATCGTTATTGGACTACTTTCTGACGAGGCTATTGCCAGCTATAAACGTATGCCGCTTTTAAGCTATGATGAGCGCGAAAAGATCTTTACTAACCTTAAGGGTGTAGTTAAGGTAGTGCGCCAAAACACCCTAGACTACACGCAAAACCTTGAAGAACTCCGCCCCAATTATGTTGTTCATGGCGATGACTGGCGTAGTGGAATCCAAAGCGAAGTGCGCGAGAAAGTTATCGAAACGCTAGATCAATGGGGCGGAACGCTTATAGAGATTCCCTATACTTCTGGTATTTCGTGTACAAATTTAGAGAAAAAGCTTCGCATGACAACGAGCACGCCTGATAAAAGACGTGCAGCTTTGCGCGAATTGCTCAAATTGAAGAAATCCATCAGAGTAATGGAAGCCTCAAATGGACTAACGGGTATTTTGGTTGAAGAGACTAGCATCGAGGATGCTGGTGGTCAGCAAGTCAAAGAATTCGACGCAATGTGGATTAGTAGCTTGTGCGACTCTTCCTGGAAAGGTAAGCCAGACATTGAACTGGTTGACCTAACTAGTCGCATCAATACTATAAACGAAATCATGGAAGTGACCTCAAAGCCCATCATTCTTGATGGCGATACGGGGGGCAAGGTTGAACACTTTGTGTTTAATGTGCGCACCCTAGAGCGCCTAGGAGTCTCAGCAATCATTGTTGAAGATAAGCGAGGACTAAAGCAGAATTCCCTCTTTGGCACAGATGTTGAGCAGACACTAGAAGATCCGCAAGAGTTTGCCCATAAAATCAGGTCAGGCAAGCAAGCTCAAGTTACCCGGGACTTTATGATTTTCGCTCGTCTTGAGAGTCTCATTGCAGGGCAAGGTGTAGATGATGCTCTAATGCGTGCGGAGGTTTATATCGATGCGGGTGCTGATGGAATCATGATTCACAGCAAACACAAGGATGGGGAAGAGATTAAGGAATTCATGAATCGCTTCAATGCAAAGTATCCCACTGTTCCTGTGATTGTTGTTCCCACTTCTTATAATCACATGACAGAGGATGAACTTGCAGACCTTGGAGCAAATATTGTAATCTACGCAAATCATTTGCTGCGCACAGCTTATCCTGCTATGCAGACAGCTGCAAAGAAAATTCTTGAATGTGGCCGTAGCCTCGAAGTAGATGAGATGGCCATGCCGATTAAAGAAGTTTTGACCTTCATTCCAGCAGGTGACTAGGGTGACCAAAGCGATATGCGCGGCACAATTTTGTCAAGAGCTGAAGCTGCGGAATTTCGGCTTCTTTACAGGTGTTCCTGATTCCTTGTTACAGGATTTTTGTGCTTGTCTTACAAAAAGCGAAGATTCCAACAAGCATGTCATTAGTGCCAATGAAGGAAATTCTATCGGGCTTGCTGCAGGTTACTATTTGTCTACAGGAACATATGGAGTAGCTTACTTCCAGAATTCTGGACTGGGCAATGCGATTAATCCTCTATTGTCTTTGGCAGATGAAGATGTCTATAGTATCCCCATGTTGCTCATCCTAGGTTGGCGCGGTGAGCCAGGAACAAAGGATGAGCCCCAGCATGTAAAGCAGGGCAAGGTTACCTTGCCCCTGTTAGACACTATGGGGATTCCCTACAGGGTGCTTGATGAAGATTTTGAAGCACAACTTGACTGGGCTGCAAAGCACTGCAGGGAGAACAGCAGTCCTGTTGCGCTAGTTGTAAGGAAAGGAAGCTTTGCTCCTTATCCCTTTGAAGCAAAAGAAGAAGATTTTCCCCTAACGCGCGAAAGCGCTCTTAAGGTAATACTGGACTCAATAAGGCTAGAAGACTTAACTATTGCCACTACCGGAAAAACAGCTAGAGAAATCTTTGAGCTGCGTGTAGCACGCGGTGAAGGTCATGCTAATGACTTTCTCACAGTGGGTTCTATGGGACACACAGCATCAATTGCTTTGGGAATTTCGCTAGGTACTGACAAGAATGTCTACTGCATCGATGGCGATGGTTCCTTTTTGATGCACATGGGCAGCATGGCAACGGTCGCAGATCTTGCAGAATCGAATTTCAAATATATTCTCAACAATAATGGAGCACACGAGTCTGTCGGGGGGCAACCCACTATTGCTCGAAGCATAGACATCGAAGCAGTACTTAGAGGCCTAGGCTTTGCTGAAGTCTTCACTGCTAAAACATCAGAAGAGATTGAGCAGGCATTGGTAAAAATGTCCAATCAACTCTCACTCTGTGCTTTAATAATTGACACCCGTCAAGGATCACGAAAAGATCTTGGGCGACCAACGCAATCGCCGCAGCAAAATAAGACTGCCCTTATGGAAAAAATACAAGAGAGAGTAAGAGAGGGAACATGCAAGTAGTTATTTTCAATTCAGGAATTGGTAGACGTATGGGTGAGCTAACAGAGACCACTCATAAGGCAATGGTACCCCTTGAGGGACATGGAGAAACCATTTTTGAAAGACAGATTCGACTTTTGTCAGAGGTAGGATTAAAAGACTTCATCATAACAACAGGTCCCTTTAAGGGACAGATTGAGGGGATCTTCGATCAGCCTGCTTACAAGGACCTCAATGTTACTTTTGTAGAGAATCCCGTTTATGCAACTACAAATTATATCTACTCGTTTTTCTTGGCTCGTGAGCACTTAAAAGAGGATGCACTCGTGCTTCACGGTGATCTGGTCTTTAATAAGCGCTTCTTGCAACGTATGCTTGAGCTGGAGAATGATTCTTCCTATGCTGCTGTAGATAAATCCGCAGATCAGCCAGACAAGGACTTTAAAGTACGCATTAAGGATGGACTAGTAAAAGAGGTACGCATTGATATTTTTGACGAGGACTGCTTTGCATTTCAGCCCTTCTATCGTCTTCGCCACGAAGATTTGATGGCCTGGATGGATGAAATCGTTTCTTTTATAGACCGTGATATTACCGGGGTCTATGCAGAGAATGCCCTTAATGAAATAAGCGATAGAGTTCAGATTAAGGAATTGAGCTACAGCGATGACTATGTGGCAGAAGTTGATACTCTGGAAGATCTCGCTAATGTGTCTAGGGCTGTGCGGAAATATGATTTAGGAGCCAACGAATGAGTAAGCAAAGCCTTTTTCGCTTGTCCTCGATAGCAGATGCAATCAATACGGCAACTTCATTGCTTCCCAATGAAAGTGCTAATAAAATTTTTGTAGTATCAGGGGGGTCTTTCGCCGATCCGCTAGTTGAGGGACTTCGTGCCCAAGGCTTTCCAGTAGAGGTATTTAGTGGGTTTACTGCAAATCCACTCTACGAGGACGTGCTTGCAGGTGTGGATGCTTTTAGAGGGGCAAATGCTGACCTCATGATCTCAATTGGCGGGGGCAGTGCCATAGACACAGCAAAGTGCATAGGCTTATTTGCGACTGCAGAGACAGACGGGACTGAAGGTAGCTATCTCAAGTCTGAATATGAAGCTTTTCCTGTGCCTCATTTATCCATCCCCACAACTGCAGGGACAGGCAGTGAAGCAACAACTTCCGCAATAGTTTACTATAGAGGGAAAAAGTGCTCTGTGGATTGGCCAGATGCTTTACCAGAGTACGTGGCACTTGTCCCGGAATTCCTGAAAGAACTACCCCTATACCACAAAAAGACAGCCTTTTTGGGCGCTCTCTGTCAGGCGATTGAGTCATTTTGGTCAACAAATTCAACAGATGAGAGTAAGCTTTATGCTAAAAAAGCCATCGCGCTAATTGCAGAAAATTACAAGAATTATCTTGCTGTAGATGAAGATGCCACTATACTTGCTATGCTAGAGGGGTCTTATGCTGCTGGGCAGGCGATTAATATTTCTAAGGCTACAGCAGCACACGCAATGAGCTATCAATTGACCTCGCTTTATGGGATTGCTCATGGTCATGCAGTTGCACTTTGCTTGCCTAAAGTTTGGCGCTTTATGGTCGGACACTTAGAGCTTTGTACTGATCCAAGGGGAATTGATTATCTGGTACAGATCTTTTCAGAAATAGATGAATGTCTTGGCCTCAATGATCACAATCAGAGCATCGAATGGCTTGAGGGGCTTGTAGATGAGCTGGAACTTCTTCCTCTGAGCGAGGTAGAGCCAGGAGATTTGAAATCACTGGTAAATTCTGTTAACGTGCAGCAACTTGCGAACAATCCTATTAAGTTGAGCAAGAAAAATATCTCTTATTTATATCGACAGATTATTCCTGCTTTTCGCAGTAAAAAGAAGAAAAAGAAGGTTAGTCCTCTCAGAAGATTCATGCGTACTGTGAACAGAGCTAAGCTTTCGTTTTCCTTCCGCATGAAGCATGATGTAGATGATACTTTGGTTTTGCTTATTTCAGATAATGGGAGAAGTTATTCAGGATCATTTCGTGCACTGTATGAGCAAATGCACGAAGATGACCGTTTTAGTCAGTTCAATTATGTGTGGGGTTTTTATGGGGACACGACAAAAAATTATCGTTTTCTGGAGAGAAAGGGCTCAACCCTTGTTGCGAAAATGGGTCGCAAGCGTCATATATCGGCACTTTCGCGTGCACGATTCATCTGTGTTGATGGGTCTACTCCCAGCGGAGTTAAATTTCGCAAGAATCAGATTATTGTTCCTGAGGACATCAATCTAGAGGAATTTTATAAGCTGGTTAGTGCCGCAGTGCCAACGAAGCCTTCCAAATTGCGCTTATGGGTGTTTAAGCGCGGCATAAATAATGTAAAGAAATTTGTTGGAAATACAAGGAAGAGAATTGCAGGCTGGAAGATTAGTTATATTTTAGCCAAGTCAAAGAATAGGGATACTCTTCTCTCGAAAAATAGTAAGGCACTGTTGTCTTACAGAAATCGCTTTGAGGGGAAAACGGTTATTCTGGTGGGGAACGGACCCAGTCTGTCCAATGGTGACCTTGACAAGATAGCAGGACTACCCAGCTTTGCCTGCAATTTGATTTATCGAACCTTCCCTGAAACTGAATGGCGTCCTAGTCATTATTTCTGCACTGATTGGATTTACTCCAAAACGCTTGGTGACGAAATTCAGGCGAAGATTCAAGTGCCTATCTTTATGAACGACAATGCTTACAAAAAGCTGAGGCGAGTAAGTGCAGACATAATTTGGGTAAGAGCAATTTCGAGCATTAAGTATAAAGTTCATGAGGACATGCTTGCCTATTACTATCCATCAAGGGCAACCGTTATGTCTTTCATGATAGAGATGGCAATGTACATGGGCTTTAAGAATATTATTTTGTTGGGGGTCGACTGTACCAATTCCTTTGTTCAGGGCGGACACTTTTCAGAAGACTACACTGATACTCATGTTACGCGCGCAGAAGAGAAGCGTGCAACACACATAAATAATCGTTCCTGGGGCTCCCTTGAGGAAGTCGGTGAGATGCGCAGAGACCGTTCGCTTGAGGCTTACTATGCGCTTGCAAAAAACGCGAAAAGGAGAAACGTGCGCATTCTTAATGCGACGCGAGGAGGGGCGCTCGAAGCGTTTCCGCGTGCCAATTTTGATGAAGTTGTTCAACAGATTAAGTCAGGAGAGCTATAGTGAAGACAGTTGCCTTTGTTCCCATTAAGCTGAATAGTGAAAGGTTGCCACGAAAAAACCTGCTCCCGATATTGGGCAAGCCCATGTGCTTTCACATTGTGCAAACTTTACTTGATGTCTCATCTATTGATGAAGTTTATGTGTATTGTAGTTCCCCTGAAATAGTTGAACATATTCCTGCTGGTGCTCAATTTTTACAACGTAGTGAGAGTCTTGATGGAAACTTTGTAAAAGGGCACGAAATATACACATCGTTCATTGAAGAGGTTAGGGCAGATACCTATGTATTGGCGCATACTACATCACCCTTTATAAAGGCAGACACTATTGAAAATGCTCTACGGCAGATGCGAGAGCACGGACACGATTCGGCTTTTTCGGCTAAAGAGGTGAGGACTTTTGCATGGTACGAGGGGCAGCCAGTTAACTTTAGTCCGACGAACATTCCAAGAACACAAGACCTAGAGCCAATCTATGCAGAAACAAGTGGATTTTATGCCTTCAGGCGAAGTGTATTTACCGAATTGAATCGTCGTACGGGCATCAATCCGTATATTGCTGCTGTAGGCGAATTTGAAGGAATTGATATCGACACAAGGGATGATTACGATATGGCCTTGACGCTTGCCTCGTTGCAGAAAGATTAGTTAGATGTTGCTTACACCTATCCGTAGTCCTTTTGCTGACGAGCAGGTTGCTACATTGTGATAGGCATTTACTGGTGTACAATGGGTGCTTACTGACCATCAGATAGTCTTACTAGCCAGAACAGAACAGGAGAAAACATGGCCTTGCCTACGTTCACATTAATTGCAGGACCTTGCGTTATAGAATCGGAAGATATGCTTTTACAGACGGCTGATGAGCTCTGCAAAATTACCGATAGATTAAACATTGATTATTACTTCAAGGCTTCATTCGATAAGGCAAACAGGACTTCAATCAATGCTTTTCGAGGTCCAGGGATTGAGGAAGGTCTGAGGCAGCTTGCAAAGGTTAAGGAACAATTTGGAGTAAAGATAGCTACAGATATCCATGAGCCATGGCAGGCGGCGCCTGTTGCTGAGGTTGCAGACATTATTCAGATCCCCGCCTTTCTTTGCCGACAAACAGATCTTCTGGTTGCTGCAGCAAAAACAGGTAAGACAATTAATGTAAAAAAGGCACAATTTTTGGCAGCCTGGGATATGAAGAATGTTGTTCAAAAGCTTGAGGACAGTGGTGCAAAGTCGATTATGCTCTGTGAGCGAGGAACCTTTTTTGGCTATAACAATCTAGTAGTCGATATGCGTGGGCTTGTTGATATGAAAAGCTACGGATACCCCTTGGTTTTTGATTGTACGCACAGTGTGCAAAAGCCAGGTGGAAAAGGTGATGCCACTGATGGCGATCGTCATTATGTCGAGCATTTGGCAAAGTCAGCAGTAGTCTGTGGTGTCGATGCTTTGTTTATGGAGATACATCCCTGCCCTGATGATGCCCTGTGTGATGGGCCAAACATGGTGCCCCTATCAGAGGCAGAAGGCATGCTGCAGCGGATACTTAAAGTAAAGGGAGCACTGGACTAATGAATTCATTTGAAATAAAGGCGGAAGCTCAGCGCGTTATTGATGAGGAGATCCTAGGCGTTCAGTCACTAAAGGCTACTATCGATGATAATTTTGTAGAGGTGGTTGAGGCAATACAGCAGTGTGAGGGTCGCCTAATTATTACTGCTATGGGGAAATCTGGGCACATCTACAAAAAGGTTACGGCAACCATGGCAAGCCTGGGACTAAAGACTCTCTTTATGCATCCAGCAGAAGGCCTGCATGGAGACCTTGGTCTTATTTATGAAGAAGACATTGTCTTAGCCGTAAGTCGGGGTGGAGAAAGCGAAGAGGTTATTAAGCTCATTCCTTCCATTAAAACTATCGGTGCTCGACTAATTGCTATTACAGAGCGCGAGCAGAGCAGTCTTGCAAAGCTTGCAGATGTGCTGTGGTTACTTCCTTCGACACAGGAAGCTTATTTAGACAACTTGGTGCCGACTACTTCAACCACGGTATCACTTGTTGCCGGAGATGCTCTTGCTGTTGTTTTGGCAAAACTTAGAGGATTTCGCTCGCAAGACTTTGCGATTTATCACCCCAATGGACTTTTGGGGAGACGTCTGACGCTCAGCGTTGACGATATTATGAAAAAAGATGAAGAGATAGCTGTTGTTTCAGGTAATGCCTCTGTCAGAGAAGCGGTCTTGGAAATGTGTGCAAAACCTGTTGGTTGTGTTTGTATTGTAGATGAACAGGGTCAATATGTGGGCATCTTTACCGATGGAGATCTACGACGCTTGATAAGTCAAGGTGATGATGAGGCACTAAATGATAATGTTGAAAAATATATAAATAGGAAGGCTCATATTACAGAGAGTCGTATGTTGGTTGATGATGCTCTTAGGGAGATGCAAACTGTTGAAGGCAAATTCCTATCAGCACTTCCCGTGGTTGAAGATGGACGCCTCGTTGGAATACTGTCGCTTTCTGATATTTCTAAGGCGGGGCTTTTATAATGATTAAACTGTTTGTCATGGATGTTGATGGAACTCTTACCGATGGGAAATTGTTCATTGGTCCGTCCGGAGAGCTATTCAAGGGCTTCCATTCGCAAGATGGGATGGGTATTACCTTGCTGCATAAGGCAGGTATTCATACAGCGATTATTACAGGGCGCCAATCGGAAATTGTTGAGGCTCGTGCCAAAGAGCTTGGAATAAAAGAAGTCTTTCAGAAAATAAAAGATAAAAGACCAGTATTAGAGAAGCTTGTTGCTGACCTGGGGCTTACTATGGAGGAAGTTGCCTACATCGGAGACGATACAAACGATTTGGGATGTTTGTCTATCGCAGGAAAAGCCTTTATCCCTGCTAACGCAGTTGATGCAATAAGAGGTCACGGATTTATTGGGCTGTCTCGTTCCGGCGGAGAAGGAGCTGTCCGAGAAGCAATTGATCTTGTATTTGGTTTTGAGGATAAAACTTCTGCTAGGGAAACCTTTTAAAGTTCGCGAGAAAGAAGAACATAGATGGAAGCTCTAACGTTAACCTTGGCAATCATGGCTCTGATTTTGAGCATTATTAATTTTGCCATAGTTCCAAAAAAGAAACTGAGGCGATTTGTCTCTGAAGTCAAAAAAAGATTGCGCTACCTGTATCGTGGAGCGATGTATTTGCGATTTCGCCAGACAATAGGGCGGAACAATCAGATGGTTGTTTTTGAATCTTACCGTGGCCTTGGATTTAACTGTAATCCGCGTGGACTTTATGAGCACATGTTGAGCAGCCCTAAATATCAAGACTTTTGTTTTGTGTGGTCTGTGCAAGAGCCAGAAGACTTTGCCTTTTTGGAGGACTGCAGTCGCACAAAAGTCGTTAAAAGGAACAGTGCTGAATATTTGCGAGCTTATGCGCAGGCAAAATACTGGGTGGCTAACCTTTCAGTTGCGGGCTATCTGACTCCTGCAGCAGATCAGGTTAATTTGAATGCATGGCATGGTAAGCCTATAAAAAGAATTGGCTGTGACGCTTTGCACTTTGGTGCTGGGAATTCTACCCAGAAAAGTAAGATTCGTGCATTTGAAAGAAGTAGTCGCAGATTTACCAGCTTGTTGGTACCTGCCCCCGTATTTGCGCCCATTATGGCTTCAGCCTATGGGTTACAAAAAGACAGTTCAAAATTGTTGTTAGCGGGATATCCTAGAAACGACGCATTGTTTACGTACACAGATGATGACATTGCTCGCTTTAAGCAGGAGCATTCCATTCCTGAAGGTAAAAAAGTTGCGCTATATGCCCCAACCTGGCGACCGACAAAATTTAAGAGGGGCGTCGGATATGTTTACAGCAGCCCAATGGACTTTCGTTTTCTTCAAGAACAACTGGGCGAAGAATATGTCTTACTTTTTAGAGGACACAGCAATGAGGCCAAATCAATTGCGCAAGAGAATTACAGTGAATTTGTGCGAGACGTAACTGAAGTGATGGATGTAAATGAGCTTTACCTTATCAGTGATGTGCTTATTTCTGATTACTCAGGAACGATATTTGACTTTGCCAATCTGAAGCGTCCTATAGTGTATTATCTCTATGATTGGGAAGAATATTCACAGGAGCAGATGGGAACATATTTTGATCCGCATACCTTCCCTGGTATAGTCGCAAAGGAACAAGAAGAGCTGCCTCGTGCCATCAAGGAGGCCGTGAATAATTTTGTCTATGACAAACAGTACGAGGAATTTAATCAGAAGTTTAATCCATGGGAAGGGGAGCACGCGGCTAAAGAGCTTGCCCGCCAACTATTTTCAGAGGCCGAGGGATGAGTTACAATCGAAAATCGTAAATTTGACGTATTCTCAAAATGCTGTATAGTTATATGCTGCTGTTTACTAGTGGGGGTTTAGCTCAGCTGGGAGAGCGCTGGCTTTGCAAGCCAGAGGTCACCGGTTCGATCCCGGTAACCTCCACCAGAACAGTGCAGGTCAGAGGCATAGTGCTTCTGGCTTTTGCAATTCTGGGGACTTATAGGAGGCTTATAGGACAAAATGTGTGTCTGAGCCCTAACTCCACTCAAGCCTTTCTGGCCCTGAAAAACGCCATTCTGGATGCTGAGCTAGATGAGTTTTACACTGTTCCAGATTTGCCTCCTCTTTGGTGATTGCGTTATGATATGCCTTGTGTGGAAGGCGAAGGTAACTCGTCCCATGTTGCCTGACGGCTTTCCATGTATAGTCATTTCTGACGGACACAGAGAGGACCGCATATGCAACAAAGGATCATTGTTATCTTGCTGACTACCATGGGGGGAATTCTTGCCCTCATCATTGGAGTAGTCGCATTCTCAGCGCTTACGGATGACCAGCCGCAACAGCCGCAACAGGCAGCACCTTCCGCGACTGAGCAGCAGGAAGACCCGGTGGGAATGGGAGGACTCCCCAGCCCTTCAATGCAGCCAGATCAGATTAGGCCAATCGATTATGACCCCATTCTGAATGCGACTTACTGGCTGGAAGACTTCCCCTATCAAACCGAGAGCTTCCTAAAAAACAGGAACACTGAGCCCAAAAAGGACTACCTGGAGTTGTATCCCTTCCTTAACACTATCTTTGCAGGCTCTCGCTTTGAGAATGCCTATTATTCACCTTTGCCGCATGAAAATGCAGTTGACAATGTAAAGACGACTCCACGCCTTACCGATGAGCATCCCGCATCCTGCTTTTCTTGTAAGACCCCGGACTATGTCGTTATGGAGGCACGTGATCCTGTAGGAACCTGGTCTCGCGGTTTCCACGAAGTGGCCGACCAAATGACTAACACTATTACCTGTTATGACTGCCACCGCAATGAACCAGGGCGCGGTATTGGTGGGGAAGGTCTTGACGGAGGTTTCACGGGCTCTATCCGCAGTCACTTTAGTGTTTGGTATGAGGATACGCGTGGCTCAACAGCATCTTGCGCCCAATGTCACAACGAATATTACTTTGACCAACAGACTTGGCAAGTATCGTTAGCTCCAGGACCTACTGATCCAGAGATTATTTTTGCCTACTATAATGCGCTGGGGTTAGTTGACCATGTAAATCCCAATACTGGTACAGAGCAGGTCAAAGTCCAGCATCCCGAATATCAGCATTTTGCGGGCAGCATTCATCAGCAAGAGGGTATGACTTGTGTGGACTGTCACATGGTGCGGTCGACCTCTGATGGACAGGGCGGGTTCCTCACTAATCATACAATTACTTCACCTTCACAGTCGCGAGAAATCAGAGACACTGCCTGCGCACCTTGTCATGGCGGGGGAGACGAAGCTATTCTTCAGTTGATTTCTGATACCCAGGCAAGTAGCAGGTCACGCACGCTTGCACTGGGTGAACGCCTCGCAGATTTCCAGATTGCTTTTGCAGCGGCACAAGATGCCGATCAGCTTTCAGAGAGCCGTATTGAGGTCTTGCGAGGCCTAGAGCGCGAGGCAGTTTGGTTCTTTGATTGGGTCTTCTCAGAAAATGGTAACGGAGTCCATAACTATGAGGGCAATCACAGATGGATGCAAAGGGCAGAAGAGGTCCTAGACCAAGCAGAGCAACTTTTAAGCGAGTAACACGAAGATTTAAGCATAAAGTGACAGTGGGCAATTTGCCCACTGTCACTTTGGGAGAAAAAATAGCTCACCGTGAGCTTTTCTTGTAGCCTTTACTGAGTCCTGATGCCAGGATTTCAATTTAGCTAAATAACACTTAGCAAAGCATAGTTCGTGCAGTGCCTATGCTTTGTTACAATTTTCTGCATTTGAATACGTTCCAAGGATTAACAAGCGAGG
>Ga0123355_10011027_pt1 | contig 13911 bp, 10 predicted proteins | sample TergutEmb28metaG_3_FD_89872 | JGI IMG/M metagenome (GOLD analysis project Ga0123355, IMG submission 89872) | Embiratermes neotenicus P1 segment gut microbial communities from Petit-Saut dam, French Guiana - Emb289 P1 | ecosystem: Host-associated > Arthropoda: Insects > Digestive system > Gut ... | reverse complement strand
TCTTTGCCGAACTTTTTCATCGCCCTATCATACTGTCCGCCTGCAAGGATGTTTTTTCCTAGCTGTTTAATATATCCTCTAAAAATTATACCATTATAGTAGTCAATTTCATTTACAATCGAAAAGTCAATCTTTACATTTTCTGCATTTCCTGACGCCTTTAGCGATTCATAAATAATAAGTAGCTCACCAAGTGCCATTTTCATCTTTTCGCTTATGACTAATTTTGAAGCTTTCCTAATTACATCTTCTGCGGGACCATAAAGAGATGGAAGCATGCAAACTGCATTTAATTTTTCCTCGTCTACTCCTGCCTTTTCACATGTCTTTCGGATTCCGTCTGCATTTTTATTTCTAATATGTTTAAGTAGTTTTTCTTTTGTTCCCTCTCCTACACCAAGATTGTTTATGAGTTCCGTTGCAAAATCCATATGCGACAGATCCAGTGCATAGTCACTACTTATAGCATCAAGCGAGCTTACTGCCAGCGACACTACTTCTGCAACGCCCTGAATATCAACATCTCCCAGAAGTTCAAGCCCGAGCTGGCTGATTTCTTTGTATGTATGGCTTCTTTTGCACTCCCTATAGATGCTCTCTATGTAGTACAGTTTTTCACTGTTTTCTTTCGTGGCTTTTGTATTTTTTATTATGCTAAGTGTAACATCAGGCTTTAACGCCATCAGTCTTCCGTCAAGATCAGTAAACGAGATGACTTTATCGTTTGAAAGAAAATCTTTGTTTTCAACGTACATGCTGTACTCTTCAAACCTACCCATCTTGTATTTTTTATATCCATGCTTTTCATATATACTGCGAAGCGATAATGCTGCAAGTTCATCAGGTTTCAAATTTGGCATTGTAAATTTCATATTCTTCCTCCAATTATGCTTGTAATTGTTAAAAACACATTAACGCTTTACCGTAGTAATGCGTTAATGTGTTAATTATATATGCAATAATCGTATTTGTCTAGTAAAAACTTTTAATCTCTGCTAATTGTCAGCCTGCTGTCAGTAAACCAAGGGTCTTCATGCGTTGTCAGCTCTACAGTATATCCTAACATTTCAAACTTTCTAGCTTCAATAAACGTTCTACTATGTATAAGTTTTCCTGGCATTTTTATTCTTTCATTTTCTCTTAATATGTATGCTGTTCTTGTTTCGCGTTCCCAGCCCACGTGTTCACCGAGACTTTCCGCAATTATTCTAAGAGGAACATAAACTGCATCTTCTTCTACTATTATATATTCACTACCTAACCAGCTCGAACCAAAACCTTCCGCACGAAGTCCTGTTATGTGTGCCCTGATGCCATCTTCTTCCCAGTCTTCTCCCATCAATAGAGGTCTGCCTTCTTCGGTGAATTCAAACCATGATACTTCCACTGAATTTACTTGATTGACTCTGTTGTAAGCTACATCTATCCTACCAATCAAATCGTCAATATATATGATGTTTTGAGATGTAGGAGATCTTCTTTCAACTTCCATTGGCGTCATCGTCGATGAATCTCTTATTACAAATCTTTCGCTCATCAATCCTCCACCCATATTCATTTGAAGTGCTGCTTCAAGCGTGGTGTGAAAAACATTTCCCTCTTGTGAAATTGTATATCTAAGGTATGAACCCTCGAAAAAGCCTAACATTTCATCGACATCAGCTGTATCTATTGTTGCAAGCTCTCTTGCCATATCGTCTATTGCGTCATAAAAATCTTGTCTACTTTCCTGCAGAGAAACTCTTGCCATTTGAATAAACCTTCTCATAGAATCACCGGCGTCTATAGCCTCTCCAAGATTGTCCAAAAGGATAAGTGTTTCAGTGAAAATTAGGCTTCTGTTTACTCGCATGTGTTCTACTGCATTTTGAAATAGTTCCCACGCATTTTCAGGTGTTATCTCCAGTGTAACTGCATTTCCGTCTATTCTCGTCATGCCTGAGCTGAAGCCTTCAAACATTCTTGAAAAAGAATCCATGGCTATATGTATCATTTCATTAATTTGCGTATTTGTTATACCCATAATGCCACTCATCATAAGTCCAGCATTCATAGTAGCAGGCATATCCGAAGACATCATTCCCATTACACCAGATATCACAACATATCCTTCTTCTGTGAATTCATTTCTAAATGCTGCTTCAAGTTGTGACAACATTTCTTCGCTATATCTAGGGAATGGAGAAATATACCTATAGTAAATCAAAATCAGTTCGACAAAGTCTTGTATTGGAATAAATATATCTTCGTCTTTTATAAGAATGTTTACACGACCTGACATATTCGCATCGTTGATGCCGTATCTAATGTCAATGTCAAGATAAATATAATCCATTCTTTGTATGACTTTTCCATCATAACTTAAGCTTATTGTTGTAGTTCCTCCTTCAAAACTGCTAAAGTTCGGAATTTCTATTGTAGTTTCTCCTTGGATTCTAGAACTTTCAATAGTTGAACCACCAATCATAAGTGCCATAAATTTCATGTCCGAAGCATCGCACGCTGTAAATCCAAAACCAAACACAAACAACATTAAAACAGCTATAACTTTCGTGATTTTCTTTTTCATTGCCTTACTCGCTACTCCTATCCAAAAGAGTAGCTCTCCTTTCTTGCACTCAAGAGGTTTCCATATAAATGATATTTGTTGTTTTTATATATAACACTTTTTCAAATGTCATAATCTTAATAATATGATTCATATTCATAGTACATCTGATACTGCATCTGCCTGTAAATCTCTTCTCTTGCTCGTCTTTCTACTCCGATGCGGTATTCCATGATAAGCAAATCTACCATCCTACCGTAGCTCATTACACCGTCTTCTTGTGCATTTGCTCTCAGATAAATATTGTTTGCCGCTGTAGATATTTCTGCTGCTCGACCCCTAAACTGTGCCCAGTATGCGTTGTTTGCTGCAAGGTCTCTTGTCACTTGCTCTGGAATCGTTGCCAAAAGTTCATTATGGCGAAGTCTGCCTGCCGCCTGACTGTGTGCCCTTAGTACATGAAGTAATGCACTAACTGTGACGCTGTATCTTAGCTCCACGGATTCGGCATCTCTACCCGCAAGGTATGCGATAAAGTTCGCTTCGTCTTCTCTCATAATCCCTCTAACATGTGCGAATTCATGAAAAATCGTAAAAGGAATTAAGAAATCAGGTATATCTCTATTATAATTGGCTTCAAGTGTAAACGGTGAAAATATTCCTGTTATGTTAAGCCAAGACATGCCTCTTGATGCTAGTACCGGTTTTGGATTTGGGTAAAACCCTGCAAGTTCTGGAATTCTCGTACCAAGCCTATTCATAGCTTCTCTTGTTTCTGCATGCAAATCAATCTCTCTTAAAGTAAAGTGCCCTCTCTCGTCAATTGGAATTTCCATTGCTAGTTCAGCGGCTTTTTCAATGAGAAGTTCTGCAAGCTCCAGAAGGTCTTCTCTCTCCACCTCTACCGGAAGTTCACGTTCCGTCAATTCTGCAAATGTATCACGCGAATAATTTACACCTGCTGCAAGCGAAAACATCATGAACATAGTGCATAAAATTGTAACTGCAATACTTCCCCCTCTCTTAGCAACAGGTTTGACGTTATCACGCCACTTTGGAACAATTGCACTTACAGAAAGGTATATTATAAATGCGAGCAATGCTATTACAAGCACATATAGCCCTATTTCAAAAACTGAAAACGGAAATATAGACATAAATCTGCCTATAATGTGTGGAAAAACCGTGTAAATATGTGTGGCGTACCATTCGGCAAATCCATCAAGGTTACGCGCTAGCACAAGCGCAACAACCCCGACAGCAGTAGTTACAACCCAATACGGGCGTACATTCTCAAATTGCCTTAAAAATATTCTTAGCATCTAATGCTCCCTATTTATGAAAAGAGCCCTTGGGCTCTTTGTCTGTTTCTTAAAATTCGTCGTCATCAAAGTCATCTTCTTCAAGCATTTGATCATCCATTTCTTTTTGCTTTGATTTCAACATCTCGTGCCATTCTTCTGGCCTATCTATTCTCTGATCATAAACAACACGTCCACCAATAATAGTCATTAATGCCGTTGCTCTTGAGAACTTTTCTAAAGTGTCTTCAAAAGGATTTTTTTCATACGCAACGAAATCAGCTTTTTTACCAACCTCAATCGAGCCAAAAGAGTCGCTTACACCTAACTCGACTGCAGCATCTATCGTCAACCTCTCTATCGCACCTTTAACATCTGTCGCACAATCAAAATATGCACACTTTTTATCAATGTCTCCGACAGTCGAAGCTACTTCGCACAATTCTTTATCTTCTTTCATTCCTGAAAGTTCCTCAGGAGAAAGTTCATCTGTATGTGCAATCGTAAAATGTGTTTTTCGACTACCTGAAGCTCTTGCGATTGCTGTAAGTTCAAAGGCTTTCGCTATTGATTTCTTGCCTATCGTATCTATGTGTATGTCAAAACCTTGGTCGCTTGCCCTTACTGCAAGGTTCTTTAGTAATTTTTCCGATGTTTTAATCGCGTCATCTCGCATATCATCTTGATCTTCGATAATGAGCTTAAGAACGTTACAGTTTATGAATTCGTTAATTTCCGCACAAGTAGTCCTCTTTTGCAACAGCTTTCCTATGATGTAATCGCAAGGAATATTTCTCGCTATAAGGAGTGAACCTCTAAACCTCTGCTTGAGCATATCTGTTTGGAGCATTTCCAAAATCATTTCTTGGTAAATTGCATGCAGATAATCTGGTGCCCCACAATCAAATATAGTCGTAACACCTTCTTGGCAGTATTCCGCTGCCAAAGAAATCACAGACGCCCTAAGTTGCTCAAAATCTATCGGTGAAAGAACATGAAGTACATACGATAAAGTGATAACTGGCATCTCTTCTGGCTCTTTTCCTTCTGCTTCTTCTGCAAATGCTTGCTTCACTTGCTCCATTGCTTTTGTATTAAACCAGCCTTCAAATCCGCTGATGTCAAGAAGCACCACAGGCTTGTCGTCGCATATTTGGTCAAGTAGCTTTTGCGTTTCTTCCGTAGGTTTCTTTGCAACAAACGAAGTGTTAAATCCGTATGCAAAATACGCATCTTTTTCAGGATTTTCTTTTATATGTTCTGCAAGAACCTCAAGAACGCCCTCTTGCGACATATGGTCATCGAGTATTAGGCACACTTTTTTAAACGCCTGCAAAACTGGATGCCCACATGTTTCAATAAATCCAGGAAGAAGCACGCTTCCCTCCAAATCAATTATCTCTGTCTCACTTCCAATAAGGTCTTCGATGTCATCTTCTTCGCCTACTGCCATGATGTTTCCATCTTTGCAAGCAACAGCCTCTACTACTGGTTCATCAGGGTCAAACGTGTAAATCTTGCCACCTTTTATAACCATTTCCGCTTTTTCACTTTTTTTGAACAATCCAAAAAACATATCGCCTTCTTCGATTCCTCCTGTGTTAATGTTTGCTTCGTTCAAAATTCAACTAAACGAGCAAATGTTTACTTGCCAAACATTATATCATGTTTGCCAAAAAGAACAAAGTATTTACTTAAAATTTTACATATTTTGTTTTCTTAACTTTTACTTAATATACACCTTCGGTAATCTCTGCCCAAAAGCACACACTATTTCGTAGTTTATCGTGCCTGTTGCTGTCGCTATATCTTCCGCAGAAATCGTATTTTTCCCGTCACTTCCCATGATAATAACTTCATCTCCAGCCTTTACATTTGGTACATCTGTAACGTCCACCATGCACTGGTCCATACATATATTTCCCGCAATAGGTGCAAAAGCTCCGTTAATTATGACTTTTGCTGCACGAGAATATGGCCTTGGAAATCCGTCTGCATATCCAAGTGTTAAAGTCGCAATAAGGCTTTCTCTCTCAGCTATAAAACTTCTTGCATAACTCACAGATTCTCCTGCGGCAACTTTTTTAAGATGAACGATATTGGCTTTTACCGACATTACAGGCTTTAAAAGCATTTGTGTTCTGTCAACTTCATCTGACGGATACTGTCCATAAAGCATGATGCCTGGTCTAACCGCATCGTAATATGTGTTAGGCATTTCCATAATCGCCGCACTGTTTGCAAGCGTGCAAAAGCTGATATCTATGCCTGCTTTTTTTACTTCTTCGTGAAATTCTGCGAACTTCTTTGCCTGTTCCTCTGCATAAGATTTGTCTGCTGCATCTGCTGTCGAAAAGTGAGACATAAGGCCTTTTATTTTGAAATTTTCCAATTGTGAAATTTTCTTAACTTCGGAAATTGCATCTTGCTCGCTCGGACGAAGGCCGATTCTTCCCATTCCTGTATCGACTGCAACAAGTCCGTGAACTGTTTTTCCTGCTTTCTTCGCTTCTTCTGATATCGCAAGTGCGTTTTCGTAAAGACCAACAACAGGTGTAAAATCATATTTTACGATTTCAGATGCGTACATACTAGGAGTTAACCCTAATGTTATAATTTCACCTGTCACGCCTTTTTCTCTCAGGCTAATTGCTTCATGGAGCGTTGCAACACCAAATGACGTCACGCCATTTTCTTTAAGCACTTCCGACGTTTCAAACGCACCGTGTCCATATCCATCAGCTTTTATAATTCCAAAAATTTCTTTGTTCGGACCCACTTTGTCTCGAACGCACTTTATATTATGTTCTAAATTCATTAAGTTAATTTCTGCCCAAGCTGGGCGTTTTGCTTCTTTATACATCGTCAGCTCTTTCTCCTTCCTAACTCAAAGCGATAATTCTTTAATTAGTACATATATTATAGAGCAGTAGCTGCTTTTATTCAATAGAATTCACTAGAAAGCTTGTTTATGTTGTAATAAAAGTGTATAATAATTGCGTATTTCGTAAACAGTATTGTAATAGCGAAATCATAGCATGATTTTTTTACTTTATATTATATGAAAGGGGAATTTTTCCATGGACAACAATTCAACAACCACAGAAAGAAATGTGCCAAAGTTTATAATTTTATCATTAATTGGTGCGTTTCTCTTTCTTGCACTCATCCCTAGCGGTGAGGGAGCGACAGCCAATATTCCGCTTGGTCATGTTATAGACTGGCTTGGAGATTTGTTTGGCAGCGTTGCTATCACTGAGTATGCACAAGGCGACTTTGGTATTCACTATTTACTTGCACTTATTTTCATCACTATTTCATTTTTAGGCACTTTAATTGCGTACATCTTTAAGCCGGCGTTCATAATGGATAATCCAAAATTAGAAGCCGTTTTTAGAAGTTCACCCATATACTTCATAAGTAAAGCAATTGGCGTTGTTATTGTATGGATGATTTTTCTTAACGTCGGACCTGACGCAGTCATAAATTCATTTACAGGCGATATTATGATAGGTCTTACCGCATCTCTTGTGGTAATTTTCTTAGTCCTGATTCCTGCAATTCCGCTTTTGACCGGTTTTGGACTTATGGAATTTCTCGGAGTTTTAATTAAAGGTTTTGTACGAAAACTTTTCACACTTCCAGGGCGTGCTTCGGTTGACCTTATGGCTTCTTGGTTTAGTTCATCTGCCGCTGCAATACTTATCACACGCGACCAGCAAGAAAGAGGTTTTTATACAGGCCGTGAAGCTTCTGTAATTGCTACAAACTTCTGTTTTGTATCATTACCTTTTACATTTGTAATTGCAAGAACTGTCGAGTTGACACCGTACTTTTTACAATTCTATCTGGTTATGTGTCTAACTTGCATTATTTTGGCTTTAATTATGCCAAGAATTTGGCCTCTTCGTTCTTTGCCTGATACTTATTTGGAAGATGTAGGCAAGCAAATTGAGGAGGATGTACCTGCAGGTTCTTCGCGCTTCCAATATGCAGTCAAACTTGCAAGCGAAAGAGCAGCTCGCACAAAATTCAAAGATGTTGTAAAATCCGGTGTGGACGGATACGTCAATATATTCATGGATTTGATTCCTATAATACTTGCATGGGGAACTATAGCTATAATCATTGCTGAGCTTACGGAATTCTTTGATTATCTTGCATGGCCAATGGTGCACTTCTTGAACTTGCTTGGTATCGAGGGTGCAAGTGATTTTGCTGTTACATCTTTGATTGGATTTGTAGACATGTTCCTTCCTGCACTATTACTTGGGGGAGCTCCTATAGCAACACGCTTTATCATTGGTGTACTTTCTATCGTGCAAATTATATATCTTGCAGAGACAGGCGCACTTATCCTTAAATCAAAAATGCCTCTAAACCTTTGGAAACTGTTCGTGATTTTCATGATTAGAACCTTAATCGGTCTTCCAATAATCGTGTTCTTCACTTGGGCATTTGGAACTATGGGATTGTTGCCATTCTAAGTTATCGCTACTGCACAATTAGAATTAAATTGTAATAGAACCCATAAAATTTAAAATGCGACTAGGTCTAATTTGACTTAGTCGCTTTCTTTTCTAAAATCTTAGTAGTGAAATTCGCAAGACTAAACACTATTGCACCTGCTATATATTTTGGCCCTGCCTTAACTGGATAAGCTCTATTATGATATCCGTTTTGCTTCCAAAACTCGGTATCTCGTTCACATTCAGAAGAAGTACTCAGCGACATTGACCTAAAAGCATTATGCACTGCAATACTTCGCAAGGTTGGTGAAATGAATTGCTTTGAGACAAGTTGCTTGTAAAACTTTTCGGCAATCCTCTGCACTTTTGCTTCTTGTTTTTCAGCAGAAACAAGCCTTTCCTCTTTCGTACTTCTAGTCATGATAACTGCCCCATTTATACCCCACTGTCCAAGCACAGTTTTGAGATATTTTGCGACACTTTTATCTCCTGCTCCAGCAGAAGTTACAACAACCATACCCTTTTTGCCAAACAATTTTGGACGATGAAAGTTAAAAGACAAATGGTCTAATAGATTTTTCATTGCAGCATTTAACGCCCACATGTATGTCACTCCGCTCAAAATCACACCGTCACAATCCAAAAGTTCTTTGTAAACAACGCTGTACGAATCATAATTTGGGCAATGTTCTTCGCCCTTATCAAAGCAAATGTGACAAGATGTACAAAATGGTAGATTTAATTCGGAAACGTTGATTTCTATAAATTCCACATCAGATTTTGCCAAAAGATAATCCATGATTTCTTTTGTGAGTGCATACGTTTTTCCTTTTCGCAAACTACCGTGGATGACCAATATTTTCATAAGTTTCTCCTGCTTCAAAAAGCTTTATTTTAAATATTGTAACAAAACATACAAAACAAAGCAATAAACCCACTGTTATTGCTACAAATTTCGTTTGCTTTTATCTGTTTTTTATGCATAATTAAATAAAGAAACTAATGCAAACTAGACTTAAAAAAGGAGAGAGATTAAATGAAAATCAGACCTTATATAACTTATGACGGTCAATGTGCCGAAGCTATCGAACTTTACAAAAGGGCTTTTAACACTAACACTTTAGAATATCAATTGTTTTCAGACATGCCGCCAATCGAAGGTTATACACTTCCTGACGAGTACAAAGGCAGAGTTATGCAGGCTATGATGAAATTTGGAGATGACTATATCCGTATGTCTGACTGCGGTTATGCACCTGATTTCAAGCTAAATGAACAAGAATCTGAACGCATCTCGCTTTTAATAGAAGCTAGCGTCGATGAAATCAAACATGCTTTTAATGTTTTTGCAGAAGAAGGCCGCATTGGAATGCCACTTGTCGAAACATTTTATAGTCCTTGTGCCGGTGTTGTTTTCGATAAATTTGGCGTAATGTGGAATCTAGCCGCATTAGCGTAAATTCTGCATGAAAAAATAAAGTCTAAGTTGAAAAAATAGAATTCGACACTTGAAAAAGTATTGATAAAAAGGACAGCAAAACGTATAATAAAGAATCAGATGACAATCAAAAATTGTTGTGGGCTTGATGTGCCTCCATAGCTCAGGGGATAGAGCGTCGGTTTCCTAAACCGTGCGTCGCATGTTCGAATCATGCTGGGGGCGCCACTCAAATGCTTGTAATTTAAACGATTGCAAGCGTTTTCTTTTTTCTTTCAATCTCGTGTTTTTCACCCTTTTTCACTGTTTTCCACTATAATATAGTGGAAAATATGGTGGAAAGAAATAAAAATCGAAAAAGGTGGAAGCCAAGCTTACTAAATTTTGATTGAATAAGCTTGGTTGTTAATGTATAATTTTTTTAACTTGTAGGTTACTGTAGACCTGAAATATCGACATTCGGTCTAGTCGCTATTAGATCGCTATTTTTTGCCGTGTTACTCGAAGGGGACGATGAATAATATGACAATTACAGAAATTAGAGAAATAAGAGAACGTCAATCTTTGGAAACTATAGAAATGACTACAGAAGAATTGCAAGCTTACTTCGCAAAATGAAAGAATAGACCTTTTCGTTGCACATGTTGAAGACATCTTAGCAAATAAAGTATTAGGCGTTACGTTTGAAGATAGGAAAGACTTCGCACTCATGGCAACAGAAACAAAATATCCTGCATTCTTTTTTAATTATTACGACGGTAAAGCAGAAACACCGTTGAAATGGCTTTTTTCTTTGCCTAATGATAAAATAATCGAACATCTAGACAGGTTGCATTTCAACACATTGTTTTAGCTGAAGACTTGAAATGTTTTTATTTATAACATATAATTTGCTTAACAAAAAATTGAATGTTACATTATTATCCAAAAAGTAAAAGTAATATATTAAATGCGATATTTGACACAGAGGACGGTAAATATTTATGACAACAAAACCCAAGAAGATTAATTCTTTGATGATTTATTTGCGAAATCATCATAAAATCGAAATACAAGGAACTTCTCAAAAACGAAAACTTAGAAACATAGGGTACTATCATGGATTCAAGGGATATAGATATAATAAACTACCATCAAATAGGATTCCATATAATGATTTCAATCAACTGTTAGCAATTTACGAATTTGACATGGAACTTAAAGCTTTATTTTATCAACAGTTAATGTTTATTGAAACTGCACTGAAAAACTACGCATTAGAAGTTGTTTTAGAAGAAAGTAAAACCTCTAACTTTAATGATATTTTTAGCCAGTTGCTAGTTGACTATAAAAGACACACGGCATCTTCTGACGACTATAAAAAAGCTTATTTGCAAAGATTAACTCTCAGAACCAAGATAAACAATGCTTTATCTCAAGCTTATCAAAAAAACAAAAAAGTTATAGCTCATTATTATCACAAGGATAAAAGCGTTCCAATTTGGGCGATTTTCGAGGTTATAAGTCTTGGCGAATTTGGCACTTTCATTCATTGCTTAAATCGGAACACAAAAGCTAAAATATCAAAAATGTTGATGTTGAATCAATCTTGTGACAGCAATGCTGAATTGACACAAACAATAATCTATGCAATAAAGGATTTACGTAACGCTGTGGCACATAATGAAATAATTTTTGATACTCGTTTTCGAAGCGGAAAGATTGGAAGTAATCTTAGAAGTTGTCTTAGCATAGATGTTGGCGTCCAAAGAATTGAATTTAATAATATCGTTGATTATTTGATTTTAACAATATATCTGTTGAAGAATCTCAAAGTTCCGAAAAGAGATTTATTGAAAATCGTTTCAACCTTTGAAGATTCCATAGAAGTGCTGAGGAAAAAAATACCCGTCAATATGTATACAAGTATTTTGCCTCTAGACACCCGAAATAAGTTGATTTGTCTGAAAAACTTCATAAAAAAGCAGCAATAATCACAAAAAGTAAATTTTTCTTTAAAGAAAGCAAACTTTTTATTGCATTGAGTCATACAACATATTATAATATTAGACAGGAATTGCGGTGTATCTCTGCGGAGTGCACCTAAGTAAGTCGGATGCGTCCGGCTTTCTTTTTTTGCAAAAAGATCGTTTGTTTAATTAGGGATAATTTATGTGAGCTGATTTTTATGATTTCTCAATTTCCATTTCCTTGAAATAAGGTTCTAGTATAGATTCTGCATATTTTTCTTTTTCTTCGTGCAGGAATATATTTTTTACAAACTGTTCTCTCAATTCTATGTTTTCGCAAAGCTCGTGACATTGTTCTTCTGTGCAGTTATGTTTTTCGCATAAGTCTTGAAATTTTTTGTTAAATATATTTAGCATTTCTTTTGAATCATCATTTACAAACCGTTTAATAAACCATTCGTATATTTTACTTATAACTACACCAAATACGCCAGCCGAAATCACGCCAAACACTATAGCCAACACGGCATTTTCAAAAAACACCCCTGCAGCAGTATGCCCGCCATACCAACCAACTGTACCACTGAGCAGTAATAAAAACGCCAATATCAAATTTATTATAAATTGTTTCTTGGATATCTTCTTTTTAGCAAAATTATATGCATCATATGACACTAACACTATTACAGATAATAATCTTGTAACAATATTAGCCCTCAACAGTTCAAATATACTTCTCAGTATTAATCTTGGTCCAACGCGAATTATATTAAAAATGAATCCACTCATCTTGGGTAATGTCATTTTTGCGAAATTTTCACCTGAAAACTTTTTTGGTTTAATATTTAATTCAAATTTTTTATAATCCATATCTCAAACACTTCCGCTTACCGATTATTCGCCTCGATAATCTCTGTCAAAGAAACATTCGGATTTAGCCAGCGTTTTTCGCTTTTTTGTTTTTTGTGGTGAAGTGCGTTTTCTGGGCAAAGGTGCAGACATGCTAAACACATCTCACAATTTTTGCCAAATGTCACGTTGCCTGTTACTGATATGTTTTTTGTTGGACAAACTTTTGTGCAAATTCCGCATTTATTACATTTGTCGTTTACGATATATTTCGCTGGACTTTCTACAGGCTTGAATATCCTTTTCATAACCTTTGTTGCTAATTTTATAACTACGTTTGATTTTTCTACTATTTTTTTACGGGCTTCAATGTTTTCGATAATTTTCTTTAGATTGCCGTCAACGTCTTTTGCAGAAAGTTTCTTTAGCTGGTCGTCCATTTCAAACAAAGGAAGATAGTTGTCCATCATACTTAGCTGATCGATATAGTCAAAGCTGTATCCGTTTTTGCTTGCCAGTTCTTGCAGGGTATCCATAGCTCCACCTGGTGCACCACCGTGAGTTCCGATAGCAAAAATATAATCGGCCTCTAGCTTAGCTTTTTCCAAAAAACGACGAATTATAACTGGCATATTCCACCAAAAGACAGGGAACACAATTCCAATTATATCATCTTTGAAATTCAATTCCTCAGAATCTATCACCTGCGGAATCGATATTAAGTTCCCACCTATTTGCTTTGCGACTGCAAGGCAGTTTCCTGTGGCTGTGAAATAAAAAACGGTCATACATACCTCCGCTTATTATTATTTGTTGTGATTACTATTACTATTGCAACTCGTCTTTTGCTCTTATAACGTTAGCGATAAACTCCGCAGCATTTGCACGGTCTATGATTCTATCGGCCCTTATCGTGCCAGCAGTAAAAACTCCTATTTCCGTAAAGTATGCGATGGCTTGCCTTGCATAATATGCTATATACGCCTCATCTGCAAATACCGACAATATACTTTCGTCAACTTGCCCTTCTATCGCACCCATCCTATTAAGAGCTCTATACGCCATAACGTAAAGGTCTTGATGTGTAATGTTTGCGTTTGGTGCAAAGTTAATACCGTCAATTCCATAAACCAGTCCCATATTTCTAGCTGTTGCTATCTCGTTGTAAAAATAAATTCCTGTTTCGACATCCGCAAAATTCGGAAGCCCCTGCTGTATCGGAAGATTAAACATTCTAGTGAGCATTAGTACAAAATCGCCTCTCCTTATGTTTTGATGAGGGTGGAAATTACCATCGTCAAATCCTATTATAATTCCAAGGTCTGCTACAAACTCTATGCACTCTCTTTGCGAAATT
>Ga0123355_10011026_pt1 | contig 13912 bp, 9 predicted proteins | sample TergutEmb28metaG_3_FD_89872 | JGI IMG/M metagenome (GOLD analysis project Ga0123355, IMG submission 89872) | Embiratermes neotenicus P1 segment gut microbial communities from Petit-Saut dam, French Guiana - Emb289 P1 | ecosystem: Host-associated > Arthropoda: Insects > Digestive system > Gut ... | reverse complement strand
GGAAAATTAAGCGAGTTATCATAAACATAGATAGGTCATCATGTGAAGTACCCGTTATTATTGTCGTAATGCAAATAAAATTGAATTTTCTCGACAAATTTTAGAAAAGTAGTAAGATATAAACTTTCATGACAATCCGTCCAGTGCGAACTACGATGTTCTATAGGGAAAGACGAACGGACCGAAGGGCAGACAAGACGAAGCTAACAGTCTCTTTTCGCAGTTTTCCTCTACGTCCTGTACTTTTATCCGAGAGATGGATTTGAATATGTATTCGGACGTTGGCTACCCTGAATGAGGTTCGTCGTGTCTGTCCTCAGTCACTCCAGGCACATTATCGGATAATACTCCGATCAGAACAGATCATAATTCTTCAAAATTCTTTACACTTCACCTTAATTGTACTATCTGGCTAGCAATTAACAGACTATTTCTGTATTATGGTGCATTCCACGTGTCGGGTTTTGAAGTAATTGTGCATTTGTACGGAAATATTTAAATTTATTTACACTTCAAGATGGACGTGTTCTCAGGTTACAACACCGTTCCTGGTGGTCAGTGATTATCGAATTTTCGGAGGATCGTTTTGTTTCCATATCCAGTGTCATGCGTTCCGAAACGTCACTAATAATTTACCAGTCGATCCGATGTAACATCTCGGAAGACCTGCGTGACCGTTTGCACCTCTGAGACATTCTCGAATATCAGTTTATACAAAATACGTCCAACGCAGGTACGTCTAACTTAGGTATTTTTTTGTTATACAAGATGGGGTTTCTCTTTTTTGTGTCTCTTGGTGAATTAATGTTTGCGTTTCTTTTAACTTTGGCGTGAAGTTGGACGAAATGACATACTGTAGTGGAAACTAAAGACGACACACAGTACCAAGAGTAGCTGGAGACAACGACTAGACATTTCAAACCTTCAATTTTGTGACACTTTAACATACACTCTCAGCTCCTCAGTGGGAAACATTGTGATGTGTATACTATGCATCCTGTAATTTACGGTTGGAATTCTGAAGTGCATTCCACTAACATTAGCTGACTGCTCGGAATGCAGTCTTTTTGAGCAGCTGACAGTTGCTCATGTAATCGGGAAATTCCTTGCCTGTTATTCAGCCCAACGTTTCATTACTGTTGTTTTAAGTTTCCACCAGGCGATGATAATTATTTTTGTGTTTTTTTGAGTTACGAGTGCTGTAGTTTGTAGACTGTAACCAGTGCTACAGCGGACGATACTGTTTCCATGCCTGAGGCATCAGACGGAGTCACTTGGTTACAAAACCAGTTCGCCATGAAGGCGTATGTTGGTGTGGAGGTATAGATCCAGTTATTGTTAACCTTGACACTAGATGGAGATGTGCCTTTTTTACCCCTGGAGGGGGGGGGGGAGAGTTGCTGTTGCTCATTGAATTTCAAAGCTCGGGTTGCTCCAAACCCGGTCCGGGCGATTTGTGACAGACAAAACTAGTATGCCTGTCAGGAGTCGATTCTTCCCCTACCATTAGTTATGTGGTTACGTCATTACGAAGAGCCGTTTCGACCTTACTGTGCACTTAGGCATGAAATACACGTGCGTTTGAGAAGTGATCTGTTCAGTAATCTTCCAAATATGGTGTTCAAAGCAGATAGTAACGAACGTGTTATGGATGTGGCCGTAATCCGCAGTGATGTGTCGAGTGTCATAAATCAGCAGTAAATATACCCATATCACACTTCGGTTTCTGACACTTTAACCCTTTAAACGCCGAATTAAATCCCATCTGCCATTTGCTGGCATTATTAGGAGCTCTACATATCCTCCACGTTAGCAGGATAAGGGTTAAACGCCCTACACTTGTGAGTTAGACGGTCTATAGCCGTAACTGCAATGAAGCTGCTCAGAGGTGCAGATCTGTGTAAAAACTGTTTGAGTACTCCTACGTTATTTGGTTATAAAATTTCAGTAGGACTGTCACATACGTCTGCTACATAATATGGCGTGCCGTGAAATTACTAGTTAAACAAAAGTAGTTGTAACACCCTACGCCTGTATTGGAAGGGTACTCCGTTCGAATACTACTGACATCTATACTTACTGAAATTTTCCGTAGCCGTCCCCAGTTCTTCCAGGCAGATGGCATAATTAAATTGTAATGCGGTTTGCAGAGAATCGTTACTCTGAACACTAACCTGGGCCAGTTTAATCCATTCTGCTCAAGCTATTACTTTAAAATCCACTTCATTTTCCTTCTCTTGGCTATTATTGTCGTAAGTTTTGTCGTCTCGAGAGGTTTTATTTCCAATAACCTAATAATTGTACTTGAATTTCTGATCCTTCCAATTCATATTTCTTGTCGCAACTTCTTCGTTATTCTTCTCCCCCTAGGGTGCTTCGGCCCGTTTGTGAATCGTGACCTTACGAGGTACGTATGTAAGCTTTACGGCCAAACTCCAAACCGGAGTGCCAGGTTACTTCTGTTTGTCCGGCACCGTGCTCCAAACCCGTCCGGCATAGGTGATCCTAAGAGCAGTTAGGATGCCGCTGGATTTCCTTTTGAATTGACTGCTGAGTGAAAACTCACTCCTTCGGCTAAGTGTCACTGTGAAAAGGCGGGGATACAATCGAGGGACCCATTCTGTCTTGGGCTGCTTTGTTGTCGCAGTGGTATACAGTAAAATAAAGCAGTCCCATTACAAGCCTGGACAGGCCCAGAGGGTTCCAGGAAGTTAAGTTTCCCAGATTTCGTGACAACGGCACAGGATGGTGGAAGGTCGTCAGCCTTACGCACCGGTCACCTTTACCCCAGGAAATACTCCTGGTACTGTTAGAGGCTGAGTCGAACCCAAAGCCATAGTGCGATCGGAAGAATTTTATGTCAATTTAAAATCCACTGACACCAGCTGGGATCGAACGAGCGACCTTCTTTGTAGCACATCACCTTAACCACTGTGCTACCGCGGTCCCCGTGGTATACAGTAGAGCATCAACTAAAAGAACCTTCAATTATTCGAACCACTGCCGGTAAAAAAATTACCGTGTATTTTCCAATTACACATGGTGCAGAGAAAAATTCAAGATTATTTTAAAAAATAAACTTTTCCAAGTTTACGTCACTTGTTTCTACCATGTAATAACTTTTGTTTATTTTTTATTATTTATGTAAATATGTGGATTTGTTTTTGAGACCATTTACAACAATTAGATATGTTTAAAATAAACGTAGCATACATTATTATTTCGATGTTTGCTGGTTGTCATTTACAAACTATATTCTAAATCAAATGATGATAACATTCTCATGCATGTTTGATTATCCGAACAGCTGATTAACCGAACTTCCTCGGCAACAGTTAGTTTGGATAATCGACGCTCTACTGTAATACGAAGCGGAAATATTGAAAGTGTGTTAATTCCTCATTATAATTTTCCTTTCACGCACCTTATCATTTTGTTAACTATTGACAAATTGGTTATTGTTAAGCGAGCTTCCGTCTCACTACTGTCTAGTTCGTTCGTGGGTTGTAAATGAATACTGCGGCTTCCATATATGGATGACAGATGTGAATATATTTCGTTAGCGGATGAAAAGAAGTGACCCTTCTGCTTGGTGGGTTGGCGATTCCTAATTATCAAAGTCCATCATGTTGTGACGTGTGACGTAGACACTAGTGACGGACTAGTCTTATGTACAGGAGGCAAGAAATATAAATTTTTAGACAGAAGCAGCTGAAAAAACTCTTAGCTATTCAAAGTCTATTCTGCATGGAGTTGTTGACAAACCGTAAAACATCTTAACACTATTTTTATGGCTTGAAAGTCCCTCGTGGACCAGGGCCTCCTCAGTATCTGGCCTACGTGAGATCACACTCAGGCATACGACATCGTTAGGACTCCCCTGGACGATTGATCAGCTTGTCGCAGGGTCCTCTACCAGACAACACACAACGCTCACAAGAGACAGACATCCATTCTTCCGGCTGGATTCGAACCCGCAATATCAGAAAGCGAGCGGCCGCAGAACCACGCCTTAGACCGCGCGGCATAAAACTGTTACTGAAAATTAATGACGTTTGCCTTTCTAACTTTTGTAGCATTGTTGTGACAATATTGTATTCATGTGAAATGGAAGTGAAAAACCAGTCTAGACTATGTTAACCCATTCAGCGCGACTTTTGGACGTTTGCTTATGAATTCTGCCCTATTCCTCTGTCACTTATTTCGTTTTAGTGATAAGCTCAGTAAAAGAATATTCAAAACAATATTACGTGTTCAGTCTAGCACAGCGGTTTTTTTTTTAAATTTAAAGCTACTTGTTCAGGCCTAGATATTGACCATAATCAGATTAAAAACAGTTACTAAAAGAGTGGTAAAAGACACAATATACAAAATATCATGTTTTACTTGCCTTCTAATGCGTGTTTTTTTTAGCCTGATGATGGTCAATATCCTGAACGAAAAATGTAGCTGTAAATAAAATCTTATTTTTGTTAGACTGGCTTTTAAATATTGTTTTGAATATTTTCTGAAGACACAGGGGTATGGATTCTAATAAGTCAGTGACAGTTGAACATATTTGTGACTTGTGTACAATAAACACATGTTATAGGATACAGTGGAAACGAAATGAGCCAAGCAAGCATTCTTAAATGTAAGCGATCGTATAAAGATATCTTATTTAACAAAGTTGTTTTTGTTTCACCAACGCTCATAGCTACGTGTCGTCACTAATGACGGCAAAAAGCAAAGTCGCGTTTTATGACTCTGTTGCGTGCGTACCGTGTTTTATGTTGATATTAATTAGGGCATGGTTCTGGGTTATTTGGATACTGTTTTGCGTTGGTGTTATCTATTATGGCGATTTTACTACACTGCTCTTTCCGTTCTTTACTTTCAACGCCAGTACTGCAATTTAGACCTCATCTTCAGAACTCAACTTATACACGGGTGTACCTAAGGTTTTCTCACGATTCACTAGACAGCATTAAAACTTGATATTTCATTATAAATGAATTTTTTTTTTGTCTACTTGTACTATCCACAACTATTTGTACGTTTAACACTCTAAACGCCGTGTTAAATCCCACCTGCCATTTCCTGGCATTATTACGAGCTCGCCATATTTTCCACGTTAGCAGGATAAGGGTTTATATCCACTTTAGAGATTTGGTTATGTCAGTAAATTTTGTGACTACTTTACGAGCTGGAAAACCGGTAGAGACAGAGAATTTTCAACTTCGTCATCTCTCGTCGACCAGGTCTGCTGCCCACCTCGAAACCTAAGGGATATCGCGGCTGTTTGTAGGGTGTAAAGCGCCTGGTACATATAACAATCACCGATTTCCATCTAGTGTTGAAGGCAATGCGTGGAATGTGTGCGTAATTAAACGTAGGAACAGATTTGCCTTCACGTGTTTGTTCATTTCGGTGATTACCATAACTAATTCTGTTATTCTACTGCCCTATTCTGTTTCTTCTTAATTCAGTAAAGTTCGGGGCATTGGTTTTATGTACGCACCCCACTGCATTACACAAAGTGAAGTAGTTTATAGGCGCCTTCGCAAAATTGAGAAAAGCGACTGTTAGCTTCGTCATGTATGTCCGTCCATCCGGCCGCCAGTCCGCAGTAAACAACTCGGGCCCACGGGAAGGATTTTCATGAAATTTGATATTTGAATATTTTTTCGGAAATCTGTCGAGAAAATTCAAGTCTCGTTGCAGTGGACAAGAATAACGGGTACTTTTTATGAAGACTAATTCATTCTTTTGAACATATCTCGCTCAGTTCTTCTTAGAATAAGAAATGTTTCGGACAAATTTTACACAACAAAACCAAAACACACACATTTTAAGTTCAGTAACGTTTTGCCGAAAATGGTTTCGTGTATGAGATGATGTGGAAAAATAGAGTATAGCTGTGTAAAGGTAAAGTGCACCCTTGTACAGGCACTGAGGCTCTGTACAGGCCGTACGGCCCATAGGGGGAGAGTAGAGGTATAGCTCTACTCTTTCTTGACCACAATACTAGAAGGGGTGAGGGGTCAGCGTCACGCCCCTGCCGCTCTTTACCCCCAGGAAAGACCCGGTACCCATTGTACAGGAGTCTGGTTGGGCCGCAGGGTCGGTCTGGACAGGTGCGGAAAATGTCGCCCCCACCGGGATTCGATCATCAGACCGTCCAGTCCGTAGCCAGTCGCTATACCTACTACGCTACCCGGACCACACAGCCGGGTAGGCAACATACAATAATATGGCGCATGAGCACTGCATGCTGAATAGCTTATGCTATGACCACACACTCACAATATGTAATACTTAATGCTATCGAATGAAACAGCGATTGCAAAACGCGCCTCAATATTACGTGTATACGTACGCTGTCTGTCTCATTGAGTAAAGCTGTATGGGTTCGTATGCTGAGTTCAAAATGATCCAGTAATTACCCTTACTCGGTATTTCGTATTTTTGAAAGGAGCAACTGATGCTGCGGAGCTAATGCATGGTTCGAAATTTTGAAGCGAAATTTTATATAAGTCGATGCTGCTTTTGGGTTGTCACCCGGCGAGGTGTCGCTCACTTGCCCTTGTTACCTACCACACATTTGTATACCAATACAGTGCACAGCTGTGTACGTTACAGAGACACAGTATCGTGTCCCGAAAGTTTTGTCTCCAGTGCGAAACTGGCTGAAGTCAAGAATGGAATAACGAGCCTTTAACCTTACGTGCTGATAGTGACATGGCTACTGGCTCGAAGACCGGTGTAGTTCCAAACAATAGCTAGGATTTTCCTGCTCACAACTGTAACTGAATGGTTCTAAAGCCCGAACAGCCTCCAGTCGCGTACGTATGGCAAACTCTTTCTGTGGGGATAGAGTGGCTTGGGCGTGGAGGTACGGCTGATCTCCATGAAGGGTTAAAACTGAGACAGTCTGGTCTATACCCTAGTTCTCTCCACATAATTCTCGACCTGGTGTTCACATAGTATTCTTCTGTTCGTCGTGGATTAGGCACTGTTTCGTTCCCATAACTGTCTTCATGGTGTTGCTGTGATCTGTGAGTCGTTAGATTACACGCGCTGAAAGAAGTGTTCGAATGTGACGACGAAAGGTGGACAGTGTTACCAACAGTAAGAAAGCGGTGATGGCTCGAACATCCATGTCGCATATAAATTCTATGTAGAAATGTCACACATACGGTAAAAGTACTGTCTAGTAGTATGCAGCAGGTCATTACGGGTGCGGTTCGCGTATCGCTGGACCAATACGGCACGTTTCAACGCATAAATCGTATTATCACCACGTGGTATGTGGCCTGAAGTTTTTGACGCTAGGTGAGGCCTGTTTATAGCGTGAAATTTGTCTGTCACAAAAGAAACGTGTGCCATTCAATTGGAAAGATGTAGGAAATGGGGAAATCTACTTTAGCAGAGTGCCCGGCGACGTAAGTTGTGGAGTCTTTTGCAGGAATACAGAAATGCTTCAGGTGTGTGTGTGTGTGTGTTTGTGTGTGTGTGTGTGTGTGTGTGTGTGTGAGTGTGTGTGAGTGTATGTGTATGGTGTGTGTGTATGTGTATAGTGTGCGTGTGTGTATGGTGTGTGTGTATGGTGTGTGTGTGTATGTGTATGGTGTGTGTGTATGTGTATGGTGTGTGTGTGTATGTGTATAGTGTGCGTGTGTGTGTGTATGGTGTGTGTGTGTATGTGTATGGTGTGCGTGTGTGTATGGTGTGTGTGTGTATGTGTGGTGTGTGTGTGTATGGTGTGTGTGTGTGTATGTGTATGGTGTGTGTGTATGTGTATGGTGTGTGTATGTGTGTATGTGTATGGTGTGTGTGTGTGTGTGTGTATGTGTATGGTGTGTGTGTGTATTGTGTGTGTATGTGTATGGTGTGTGTGTATGTGTTTGTGTATGTATGTGTGTGAGTGTGTGTGTGCGTGTGTGTGTGTGAGTGTGTGTGAGTGTGTGTATGTGTATGGTGTGTGTGTATGTGTATGTATGTGTGTATGTGTATGTGTGTGTATGTGTGTGTGTTTGTGTGTGTGTAAAAATGTTATATTCGCAGAAATAGTTTGTTTCGTTTGTGTTAACATTGGAGTGTGCAGTTCCGTTAATGTGTAGTGTGTCTAGTTATTTCTCATAATTATACGAGGAACTTTAAATTGAGTGTGGAATGAAATAAAAAAAATGGGTGCTTTAACTAGGTATTTCATGGTCATAAGGTTTGTCATCCCCGTTGTGGTTATAATAAACTAGATTGGAGTTTGTATACCTGTCTAACACAACTATATGGTGGTAGAGATATGTATAATCTGTTACTTAAAGAAAAACTACATGTTTCGGCCCTTTTCATTGGCCATCTTCAGGTTGATAAATGAGAAACATTGGTAAGCAGCTACTCTCGACTTGTGTGGGTTGTATACAGTGGGGAGGTCAGGGGTGGTGTGGGTACGAGATCTTGCATGTGTTGTGTAGGACGGGTGGTGTGGTACATGGGTTCTGCTTTATTTTATTCTAGGTTAATAATAAAATAAAGCATAACCCATGTACCCACACCACCCTTCCTACACAACACATGCCAGATCTCGTACCCACTCCACCCCTGACCTCCCCACTGTATACAACCCACACAAGTCGAGTGTAGCTGCTCACCAATGCTTCTCATTTATCAACCTGAAGATGGCCAATGAAAAGGGCTGAAACATGTAGTTGTTTTTTATGTAATAAATTATACATATCTATACCACCATATAGTTGTGTTAGACAGGTATACAAACTCCAATCTAGGCATTTCATGGAATAACTAGTTATTAGGCACAATTAGGAACTGGTTTATGTAAATAAAGACGACTGTAAACTCACAGTCCCCACACAACTTTATCTATAAGCAACAATCAGCCACATGTTTTAGCTATAAATAGTAATTATCAGACTGAATAGTGGACCATAAGGAGGAAAAAACTATAATACAATGCAATAAAAATATCAGAGACGTGATCTCCTCTTACATTAAACCAGGGTAATGTGGAATTATATAATACAAGTATAAAATGTGGAAGTTTCAGGATTTTGTAAAATTATATGTTTTTCTACACAACAGGGATGCCTTGTATGAGAAAAGGAACTGGCTGCCGGTGAAGCTTCCACTTCAACTTCCACATCAACTAGGCATTTTATACAATAAATACCCGAGTCCTGTTAAGCGCCCTGTACACCCTTATTCAAACTGAGCGATTTTACTGTGCGACGTCATACCTGACGGAAAAACTGAGTAAACTGCGCAGTTTTGACAGGCAAAAACACAGGCCTCAGAACTGTCCTTTCCAGTCATCTTTCACACAGAGAACTGCGCAGTTCACTCAGGGAATCCCACAGTTTCCTCAGTTTACCTGCCGACACCACGATGGCGTAATCACAAGGCACATCCGTCTCTAGCAATTCATTCAGCAGACGAGCATCGTATGATATATTCCTTTTCAAATACCAATTCTTACTCCACATTTTACGCTTCCTTTTTTCTTCTTTTTGAATAACATTATGGCCGATGTGGCTAGCAAACAGCAAACGACAGCCTTGTTTATATCCTCCATATTCACACGCACAAGAAGACACACATAACTGACAAAAAATTACAAAACTGATGGGAAAACTGTGCTATGCCAGAGAATATTCAATTCAGTTTTTCGTGCAGTTTTTAGACAGTTAAACTGCACAGTTTAACTTAAAGTGTATGGTGCCTTTTCAGTAAGAACGAGGATCCATTCTACAATTTAAAAACTTATTTCGTACAGTAAAAAACGGACTGCAGTTCAAGGATATAATGAGGAACCGTTGAACACTTCTAACTAAATATTTGATGCAATAACGAGCCCGCCTCGGTTGAAGCTTGGAATGACAAACCATTCACCATTTAACTATACTTTTCGATGAAACGATTTTCGGACTTCACTTCTTAGAATACGGAATGGCCTCGAAAAAACTTACAGCTTACAACGACGAACTAACTCCACATTTGATCTGCTTATTTAATAGAATGACAGACCTACGTCATACAGTAACTAATTATTGTGTGGAATGAGTAGTTAAAATGTGGAGTTGTTCTTCAGCCTCTTCTTTAACTGGTTTCATGTTTTTGTATACTTTAACTGGGGTCTGCCGGTTCTTTGTAAAATAACCAGTTATTGAGTGAAACAACGAGTCAGAGTGTTGATCGGTTCGCAATTGTAAGATCTAACTGGTATCGCGATCTGTCTATAATTTTAGTTTTTAAAGTCATTCTGTGAAATATGTGAATGCTGAAATATGTTTTCATCGCATGCCTTAACTTGGTGGAAAGGTGAGGGTGGGGGTGTGGTGGGAGGGGGGTCGTTGTTGTATACTTAGTTACAGTGTTCAGTGATCCCTCAATCCATGCTTAACCTTTTGGCGCCGGAATTATGTTTTTAATATTAGCACACCTGTATATAAAATGTGAATAATACAGGAACCAAATAAGTTAGATTTATGAAACAAACTGCATTTTGAAGAGGAAAAAAACAAAGAGTATACACTACGTTTAAAATATTCAGTACCTATTTTGTTGAATAAATATATAAAATGCAGCGTTTAGAGGTTAGCGGTGCGGTGCGACCACTATAGTGGTCGTTAGGCGTCAAAGGGTTAAACTGCATTCGGGCCTTTATTGTGTGAAAGAGGCAGCTGAAATGTAGAATGGATTCATATTTTATACCCTAATGGGTTCCAGGTCTTTATTCTACGTATACAATAACCAGTTATTCTGTAAAATAGTCATATAACTGCTGAATGGTATCTCTTCTGTGTTGCAAGTGCGGTGCTCTCTTTATTGTGTAGAATAACTGTTGAAGTGTTGTACTGTCTATCAGCATGCACTGTACCAACACATTTCTTTGTTCTAGAGAATTAACATGTACTTCATGGAATAACGGATATCACTCTTGAGCGGTAATATATAGTACAAACCTACACCTTAGAAATAGGGATTTTGTTCCATGTTGTGTTATGTACGGATGCGGGTATCTCAGGTATCAGACTGTGAGGTCTAGTCTTTCTTTGGACCTGTTCCGGCAAGTAGGAAAGTTTCTGTGGATAGATGGATGAATGAATATACGAAGGCAATTCCAAAATCAACCTCCGATTGGCTAGTTAAAAAAAAAAATTCAAAACAGAGAACAAAACTTCATTATATGGAACAGTTACACACACAACTGCATTACATCTCCACACAGTTGCCATCCACATAAAGGCACTTGTTGTACCGTGATACTAGTTTTGTAGTCACTCGTCAAAGAGCGGTGCCGCTGAGTGATGTAGCCAGTTGTTGACTCCATCCATGAGCTCTTCGTTGGTGTGGAAGCGCTGGGTAGCCAACCAGACCTTCATCTTGGTGAAGAAATGGTAATCGCTTGGTGCCAGGTCCGGACTGAAAGGAGGGTGGTCGAAAATCTCCCAATTGAAGAGCTTGATTAACGTTTAGGCACCATGCGTCCTATACATAGGACAGGCGTATCGCTACTCCCTAGAGTACGCTTTTTATATATTTAGTCAACAAATACATTTAATTATTGTTTTAGACTTTCTCTCGCCATCTTCGTTTATTCCTCCACAAAATGTCGTGTATTTCCTAATGTTATCCTTCTTGGTTCATAAAATATTCACATTTTACATAAATGGTGTGCTACACTTTAAATGTCCAGCTCCCGGGCCAGTTGTGCGAGCCGCGGTGTGGGGCCGCGCGTTGTCGCGCAGGAGAACGACGCCTTTAGTGAGCATCCCGCACCGTTTTTTGGATGAATTTCCGAAGCTTATTCAGCGTTTCACAATAAACCTCTGACGTTATTGTGGTCCCTGGTGCCATGGATTCTGTCAACTAAATTCCCTTACGGCCACAGAATACGTACTTCACAGCTGGCGGGTGCGGGGATGAGTGTCCATGTTTCATCAGTAATTACACCTACACTACGCAGCGAAAATGTATGAGGGTAGGTGTTCGGCGATAACAAACGTTACCTGTTACTACTGAGAGTGTGCTTTGGCGCTATGACAACGCGTTTCTTTTTACCAACCAATCGGAGGTTGATTTTGGAATTGCCCACGTACCTGGTTCTCTCTGCTTCTTCTTCGGCCCTTTAAACATATATGTTAATCTATTGCGTCTTTATGTCTGTTATCTTGCCCCGATCTCATCGTCCTGTTAAATAAGCGAGGAACATAAGCTGTTTAAAATAAACAGTGTGCATAATTAATAGATTGGTATGTGTCTAGATTGATTTTACATACACAGTGGCAACTTAAAGGGTTCGATATTGAAAAGCCAGAAATAGTTTATGAAGTATGAAAGAAGCGATAGAGAGGCAGGTACTTGGTGACATCTGTAACAAATTGTTTCTAACAGATAATGCCACATAAATCCTGATTAATTTTAAACAAATGTGTCACGTTTTTGAAGGAATGTAGAATATCATACTATGTGCGTGTATGTGTTTGCGTTTGTGTCCAAGCGATTGTAGACCATAATACTTTTCCAAAGTCCACCAACAGAACAGAGAGCGCCCTGCGAGAAACCTGTACCTTCAAGAAAAATAAAAAAAACTTTTTTTGGCGTTTTGCTGACAGTGCATCTCAGTATATTTATCTCAGTAATTAACCAACTTGATGCACAACATTTTTGTTGTAAAGTAAGTTTATTTCATGCCTCTACATGTTTCAAGCACATGTGCTCATCATCAGGAGGTCAGCATTGCATTACACAGCCTCTGCTATCATCACACTGAAACAAGTGAGTGGTCTGACATTACTAAAATACAATTCTATAATTATGAGCAATTAGTAGTAAAATTTATGTGTGAATTTTTCGGGTGTGATTACTGTGTATTACTTACTATAAACATGCTATGTCATGTAGAGGTTATGTTTATCCAGTTATTAAACTTATTAGAAAGGTACCATGTCCGTTTACATTTATGTTTGCTTGGTCTATCTAGTCATAAAATCGTATAAATTGCTGATTAGTTGTTGTATCTATAAGGTTATGTTTGTCCGGTTGTTAGAATTGTTAAAAATATGATGTCTGTTTACATTACCTATCTAAAAAATTTGTGTTTATATAGTTAATAAAATTGTGCTGTGTCCATTTACTTTACATTAATTGTTGAATCTACAGAAAATGCGACTTACGTAACTGTGTAATGCAATTTTGACATCTTGATGATGACCACATGTGCTCGAAACATGTAGAGGCATGAAATAAACTTATTGTAAAACAAAACTTTTGTGCATCAAGTTGGTTAATTACTGAGATAAAAAAGGAACCTTGGTTACATATACAGTATGACAGTTCATGTGCATTGTAATTCACGCTTTTAATGGGGTTTTACTGTGGAAGCTGGTAGAGAGGAGACTAAACCATAGTTCACTGTAAACACAGGGGTAATATCCTGGCCCATGAACAGATTTTTTATTGTTAGTTCAGTATAATTAGCTTTGCTTTTCACTACAGTTATCTTTGAAGTTTGTTTAAAATTTCCCAAATACTTTGTATGGTTTTCTATACAATGACGTAATTAATGGCTACAGACTCCATCCCTGCCGCACTGTAGTCAGAAAGCCGTTACGTATTAAAAAACACTGCATTAACCCTTTAAACGCCGTGTTAAATCCCATCTGCTGGCATTATTAGGAGCTCACCTTATTCTCCACGTTAGCAGGATAAGGGTTAAATATGTGAATCTTATGTTTATGGGACCGTGCATCATCTTGATAGTTAAGTAAAGAGAAAACCAACTTGATGTCACTTATTTTATTATTTTATTCAATGCTCATTCAATGCTCAACATGTTTCGGCCGTTAATACGACCATCTTCAGGAGCCTGCGACTAACTGGTTGTTATTTCATGGGTTGTATCTGGTTCGGT
>Ga0123355_10011025_pt1 | contig 13912 bp, 8 predicted proteins | sample TergutEmb28metaG_3_FD_89872 | JGI IMG/M metagenome (GOLD analysis project Ga0123355, IMG submission 89872) | Embiratermes neotenicus P1 segment gut microbial communities from Petit-Saut dam, French Guiana - Emb289 P1 | ecosystem: Host-associated > Arthropoda: Insects > Digestive system > Gut ... | reverse complement strand
CGGATGTTAATACATCCATCCTCAGGAGCTTGCGACTAATTCGTTGAGTTACTTCATGGGTTGTATCTGGTTCGATGTGTGTTGGTGTTACGTTGCAGTGTGGCTATGGTGGTGTGGTATCCACACCGCCATAGCCACACTGCAACGTAAATAAATACACAACTACACCAATAAATACACAAGTCTATAATTTATATATACTGTGTTGTACATAGCTCCTTTGTTCAATTAATTGTATCAAACCTATTTTGCATGCACTGAAATGTGAACACAATGGATAGACAGTCTCCTACATGCTTTGGCACTTCTTGAGTACTATCATCAGGGAGTCGTTAAATCGGTTAAAGTTGTATCCTTCGAAATGGACCGTCATTTGATGCTCAGTAACTCACTAGTACACATATTAAAATTAGATTAGAAACACAAGAAAACACCACAACAGGATGTTAAAATGTTAAAACAGCCAATTGAGCATTTTCTTTGGGCTTAATTTAGGCTTTAGCTAGGGGCTCCAAAATCTTCACAGGTGGTAATGAACATCTATAAGCCAACTCAGAACCCAGATATGGGTGGCATCCCGAGGTGCCTTGTGTATGCACTGCAAACGGAGTGGACGTCTACTGATAAATTTAATTTTTGCATCATGCGTGGAACATACAATATTTAAATAGCTCCTACATGTTTTGGCGTTATTATCTCGCCATCTTCAGGGAGCTGACACCAAAATTTCTTTAGACATATGAGGTGTGATAAATAATATGGTGAATGTTTAAATAAAAAAAAATACAGTAAAAGACACATTGCCATTAATTCCCCTCAAAATACTCCCCCTCCCTTTGAACACACTTATCCCATTGTTCTTGCCACTTTCTGAAACAGTTCTGGAAGTCCTCTTTCGTGAGTGCCTTTGCCTCATTGTCCAGAATCGATTCAAAATGTGTACCTTTCATGGTCATTTTGAGTTTGGGGAAGAGCCAGAAGTCGTGTGGTGCCAGATCCGGTGAATAAGGTGGATGAGGACACAACCTAATATTTTTATTTGACAGAAATTGCCGTACCAGAAGCGATGTGTGACACGGAGCGTTGTCATGGTGGAGGATGAAACCGTTTGCCCATTTCTCAGGTCATTTTCTATGCACATCGTTTCTTAAATGCACTAATAAGCCCTTATAATATTCAGAATTCACCGTAGTGTTCCTGGGTACAAACTCAGCTTGCACAATTCCATCAAGGTCAAAAAACACAATCATCATCACCTTGATGTTGGATCTTGATTGACACGCTTTTTTCACACAAGGAGAACTGGGTGATTTCCATTGAGAACTCTGAACTCTGGTCTCAGGATCATAACCATAGACCCAAGTTTAATCTCCCATGATGACATTTCCTTAAAAGCTGAAATCTAAAGCGGCACGATCGCGCAACTCCAATGAAATTGACAAATGCTGTTGCTTTTGTTTGACCAAAACACGTGGAACACATTTCACACTCACTCACCTCACGTTCAAATCTGTTCTTAAAATGTTTTTAGCGGAACCATAAGAGATGTTCAGATCCTCAGAAATATCCCTAATAGTCAATCACCTGTTTGATCGAATCATTTTGCTTACTCTTTCAACATTCTCTTGCGTTTTTGATGTTGAAGGACATTCCGATCTCTCCTCGTCTTCAACCGATTCACAAACATTACAAAATCACTGGAACCACTTGTAAACCATCTTCATGGTCACTGCAGCATCACCATAAACTAATTTTAACATTTCATGCGTTTCTTTAGCACTTTTTTGCAGTTTGAAACAAAATTTCATGTTAATGTTGTTTGTGATTCATGATTTACAGCACACTTTAAAACACACCTTCTCTCAACCGTAGCTCACAACCGACTGACTGCATCGAACAAGTTGAAACTTGTCAAACACTGTTACTAAGGTTCGACGTGCCACTTCCCATATTGAAGATCCTTGCCTTTCCGTTCAAACACACTCAGCAGCAGCATTCACCGTATTTTTTGATCACACTGTACAGCAGTGAAATAGGTCCAATAAGTGTACATATGTTGTGGCATCATGAGTGCTCAATTTTATGGGTTTTGGTTAAAGTTATATGCATAAATATAATATAATGTTGGTGAAACAGTAATTTAGTTCAGTTCTTGCTTTATTAATGTGTTAGTTTAACAGCACAGGGTGAATTATAAAACTAGCACAAAGTGTACAAAAACAACCAAACTAATACACGAAATGCAAAGACCAGCACAGGACCAATATTAGAAGTAGTGCAAAATATATAAAATTAACAGAATATGATTTATAAAACGCATGTACATGTTAGATTTACTACAGGCTCAGATGTGTAGATGGTATACCTCAAGTCTGTCACAGCAGCAGTGTCATAAATGACAAAATATAAATTTGTTTTAAATTGTCTAACTTCTTTGAAACCATAGTTAACATGTGATTTTCATAACGTTTAGATCTGCTGAAGATTTTGGGATTATGTAGTAAAAGTTTCAGGTAGTAGCCAATCATTAACCGAGACCGGACATCCATAATATACAGGATGTTTCACAACTTGTGGACATTACTGCAAGAGGTGATTTCCTAGGTCTTTGTGATCAAAGTTCATGTAAAGGTATGTCCAATTTTGGACGGTTACGGAGTTACGACCGTTTGAAACTTAGAATAGAAGGTAATGATTATTGACAATAAACGGAACAAAATAATAAACCAGCATAATACATGATACATTTAAAGTATAAATGTAAAGTTAACTTCGTGAAATTACCTTTAATTTGAATTGATCTGTGCTTAAAGCTGGTTTTCAAAAATGCCACCGCCGGCTGCAACACAGGCTGCCGCTCGATTGTGAATTGTGCGAGTTGCTTGGTGCAGCTTCCGCTGTTTCTGATGCGGTCTGCGGCATCCAAAATGCGACCAAGCAGTGCATCTTGTGTTACCACCTTCACATTGTAAACCAGTTCTTTCATCCATCCCCATACACAATAATCCAATGGGCTTAAGTCTGGAGACCTGGCTGGCCAATTGTGGGGACCGCCACGTCCGATCCATCGCCCAGGGAAACGATAGTTCAGGAAATTTCTAACTTCACGTGAAGAATGAGGAGGAGCTGTGTCATGTTGGAAATACATACAACCTCGTTTATTCAAAGGTCCATTCTCCAAAAGTCGGGACAATTCCTCCTGCAGAAATCTGAGGTATGCCTCTCCTGTAAGACGACCTTCCAAGATGAAAGGACCAATCAGTTGATCGTCCAGAACTGTACACCACAGATTGACACTAAAACGTAGTTGAAAGTTGCTTTCCACAGTGGCGTGGGGTTTCTCATCTACCCACACATGAGAGTTGTGTGTATTATGGACACCGTTGCGATTGAATTGCGCTTCATCAGTAAACAGGATGTAACGATGCAACTGGCGACTGCCATTGAGCCACTTGCAAAACTCTAGCCTCTCAGCAAAATCGCCAGGGAACACAAAGACGTCTTGCAATTCTTCGCGTACTCCCACATGAACTGCTCTGTACCATCTGAACAATGCCTTCTTCTTCATCGATGCCTTCATTAACATCACGTTCGGCTGCAATGCGAATGCCGGGAAGTGTGCTGGTATCTCGAAATGTCTGGTAAACTCGAGTAAACAATCTTCAAACTCGAGTAAACAATCTTCGGGTTGGTATTCTACGGTTCGGAGAACATTGCTGATATTCAGCTACGGCATGAACTGAATTACCGTCACAAAAACCGTACACATAAATCATATCTGCATACTCTGCAACTGAAAATGTAAATGGCATCGTGAATGTAACAGACGCACCGAGATGAGAAAACGTTTGGGACTTAATAACAGGCACTCTACACTGTCGCTTCTACAGCCCACACCTTTACGAAACTATCGCCATACTGTTCTGAACATCAGGAGCTGGCACAGTCACTGTAATGTAAGTGATAAGGGTTTTTGAATATGAGGTAGTAGCTTAGTCATGCAGTATGCACTTGCCAGGCGAATACCCAACCACCCTCACCTTTCCCGCATTCCTTAGATACCTTCCATATTTCGAGATATGGAAACTGGACTGCCTGTAGCTGGGTGGACGAGTCAGGTGGCAAAATTAATGCTTGCAATGCAAATGATAAACCAAGTTGAGTACATCACCTGCCAGCTGTTTCTGTAAACGCGGTTTACACTAGGGCATGTACGGAAATTAAAAAATGCCCATAACTCCGTAACCGTCCAAAATCAGATACATGTTTATATGAACTTTATTGATCACAAAGACCTAGAAAATCACTTCCTGCGGTAATGTCCACAAGTCATGAAAAACCCTGTATATCAAAATCACTATCAACGACATTTGCTGCTGAAGCGCATCGAACAGAAGAGCAGTTTTGACATTTAAAGTAAACATTAAACTAACTAAAGTTTCTAACATTTCTATTTGGCACACGGAGGCCAACAGTTCACAAAAGCCTAGGGCAATATTTTGAACCATTGACATGATGATGACGATGAAGTTTGTTATGAGGAGAACGGCAAAATACGCATGGCATGATTACAAAACCAATGAAGATATTTTATCAGAACCTAAAATTAACCCAGGTGTAAAGAAAATTAAAATTACAGAAACAAATGGATACAACATGTACGGTGAATGGACAGAGACAGGCTACCACACTTAATTATGAAATATCAGCCACGTGGGAAATGACGTCAAGGATGACCCCTCAAAAGACATAGATAGTCCGTTAATGGAACCGGAATAGTTCACAAGGCCTAAAACCCTGCAATCTACATGGTGGTGGTGGTGGTGGCGGTATGGTTTGTATGTTAAAATGGTTCAAAACTGTACTTGTGTACATTGTAATTCTTTGTGTACAAACATGTGTTTTTCCTTGAGCCCGTTTGGAAACATGTAGGAGCTGTGTAAAGGATAGTATGTAAAAATTATAGAATATTGCTTCAATTTATCAACCAACGAATGCACATATAAATTCACATACAACACTTTAAAACACTCCGACATGTTTCGATCTTGTCACATCATCATCAGGGAGCTTTATTCCTTGCTAAAGTTATATTACAGTATTCACATTTCAATTCCTGTTTGCAAACGAGGTGTTTTTGGCAGCATATCATGTTGTGTGGGAATGTGTTGTGGAGCAGTGGCTAGGTGTGCGTCATATGACGCACACCTAGCCACTGCTTCACAACACAACATGATATGCTGTCACAACACCTCGTTTGCAAATACAAATTGAATTGTGAATACTGTAATATAACTTTAGCAAGGAACAAAGCTCCCTGATGATGATGTGACAAGATCGAAACATGTCGGGAGTGTTTTAAAGTGTTCTAAAAGTGTTTTATGTGAAATTATATGTGCATTCGTTGCTTGATAAATTGAAGTGATTCTACAAAAATGCACGGTGCTGCAATAAGATTTATATAGAATATTGCATTTGTTGGTGTTACATGCGTTTTTATGCATATCTGTAATGTAAGTAACACGTGATCAGTGATTTTCCATTAATATGTTGCATTGCAGTCTGCGAGATGACTTTATAGAAGCTATCTCTGGAGTGATGAAACACCTAACGAGAAGGACAGCCCAAAATAAATATTTATTTGTTGGGGAACTTCTGGCTGGTGGAAGGGACTTCAAACCAAAAATGGTATGCCTAAAAGTATTTGTGGATATAATATTTTTTGTTCACAATGTATAAATTGTTTAAATATTTTCTTCTTCTCTATGTGCATTGTGTTATAATATGAACTTACTTCTTGGCTGTATACTGCTCCAAGAATCATGGCTGCCTTTACAGTAGATATTAAAACAGACATCCATTTGTGTCTGGTATAGAGAGGTAGATGAGTATGGAACATATGCACTCTGTTTATGTTGGCCTGTTTGGTAACACTTTCACTGTTTGTTTGCAGCTCATAACTGAGCAGAAGTGATGGGCTCTTGTCTTTTAGTCAAAAACTTGCTTAAAACCTTCAAAATAAATGAAAATAATGAATGAAATTTTATACAAGATTCATAGGCCTTTTCAGTTCCTCCTATCGTTGGAAAAAAGTGATCAGTATTTACCCATCTGTTCTCAGACCACTGTAATAGTTACACATAACTTTATTTTTTGTGGACAGAATGATAAAACACATACTTTACCATTTTTGGGTATGATCATATTTATGTATATAAATTGCTCATAACAGTCATTATAGTGAAATGGTTGATAATGCACTGTATGTTTATGAAGCATTTTTTACTCAAAATGACTCAGTAAATAACATTCCAAAGTTCAGTACACATTGTGAAGAAATCCAGGAATACTGAAAGTATACTTTAATGAAACCAATTTTTTTCTAGAGGCATGAATAACTACATGTTATGTTGAGTGAATTTCCAGATAGTGGTTGCAATCTGGATATGACTAACTGCAGTGATATTGATAGCAATTATGTATTTGTTGGCAATAGAAACAGTGAGAATGGTTTGGTTAGCACAAAAGAGTCTTTGTTTAACATCATCCACCTGTTGGACCCAGTGCCAAGAAGAGACACATTATGCTTTTGTAATAATGTAGATGAACTGGTGACAGTACTGAGTAAACCCTGCTTACTCTGTTGCATTTCTGTGTTTACCCATTATTAGCTCTTTTTTTTTTTTTGTGTGTGTGTGTGTGTGTGTGTGTGTGTGGGGTTGTAGGGGGAGTTCTGGCTAAAAATGCTCCCATTTTACTTGGTTTGTTGACACCAACTGCAAGGGTGTATATATTCCACAGGGCTGTATAACATCGTCTCATAATTGGCATGCTGTTGGCATTGACTTTAACCAACCTTTGGTGTTCTCAGCAGCACACTACATGTGGACTGTGATGGTGTTTGGTTCTGAAGCTCCAAAGAATTACATTAAGTGTTACAGTTTGTCTCACCATAAAGTTATTTAGTAGCAAGAGGCTGAATCAATAGTTGGTTCCTACTGTCTTTATGTTTCACAACAGATGTGTGCAGGGACACCTGTATGGTATTTTGACATTGAATATGACCAAACCATAATTTTCGCAGGATCATTTAGCATGTTATTTACCTGGCACTCTTGCACTGGGAGTGCACAATGGCTTGCCACAAGAACACATGCTACTCGCTGAGGAACTTATGATCACATGTTACCAAATGTATGCTCAGCAGCCAACATTTCTAGCACCAGAAATTACATATTTTAATGTCCAGGTAAGGTGGTACATACAATTAATTACTTAAGTGCAGTAACTTTTACAAAAGAAAAATTTTCACCAGAAATACTGTCTGTTAACTTTATTTGCAGTTTGAATTTTAGTTTTTACTTAATTATTTCAGCATGAACCTTTAGAAAATTAAAGTGGAAATGGATAATGAAATAATGAACTGGCTGTTAATATACACCATTTTCCAACCCTTGTATTGGTGGTGATAAGCATGTGGATTATAAAACAGCTGGGATTTTGAAGTCCTGAATGTCATTGCGTAGGAATATCTTGTATCAGGAATTGCGTGGATTGCCTGAAAATACATTATTTTCTTACAGGAAGGAACTGCTGGAGATATGTCTGTTAAAACTAATGATGCCCATAACCTACTCAGACCTGAATTTGTTGAAAGTCTGTGGTACATGTACCAGGTCACTGGGAACCATACCTACCAACAATGGGGATGGCAGATCTTCCAGGTAAAGGCACTATGCTGGAAACAGAAATGGAATTTGTGCATTGAGCTTAATTTCACATTTACATCTTTCAGTTGCTCACTAAGGCTCTGTCTCATCTTATGTAACTGGTCATGTCAGTTCTCCTTGATTCTGTTTCAAACTTATTCTTGTAGTCTTATTTGACATAACATATCTATGGTAGAGGTAAATTTGAGACAAATAGAAAGAAAACCAATAGGAATACAGTGTTCATGACAGTAAGGAATCCAAAACATATACATTAGTTTATCCCGTTTACTTCATGAGGAGATTATTTTCAGAATGAAGATCGAGTAATAATTTTTAGGACTAAACTTCCAGCTTTGTCCTTCATTTAGTGGCCAGGAATCACATAACAATAACAGTATTTCAGAAACTGAATTGGTTTCCATCCCCAGGGAGATAGGTGGCGAGGCATTTACTCAGGCACATTAGGAAAAGCTGTACTTCATCTCGGGAGGTCCAGAGCCCTATATATTTAGAATAATAAGTGGAAATTGAAAATTAAAGTGTGTAATTTATTAATTAGGCCAGATACTTCATACTGTTTCATGATCATTTGTTAGGAAAACAGGATACACTTAAAGTGTAATTGTCCTTTCTGCACTAGTCATATTTTATGTTTTCTCCAGTGGATCGTTGTGACAAAATAAGACAGCAAGTTACGTACATAGATTGATATCTTTGACTTATGTGAGACATAGTTCACTTCATTATTTAGTTACCTGTATAAATATACTACATTGTAATGGCCCAGAATATTTCAGGGTGATAATTCAGAAACAGGAATCAGAACAGTAGAGTCCCAGTTGTCCAACCTAAACAGGACTGATGGGTGGTCAGATTAAACATAAAGTCATATAATGTGAAACAAATAATGGACGTTCTGCAGTGTAAGTACAGATTTGGTTTATTTATAATAATTCTCCAGTACAACTAACATAGCAGAGCACAGGACTACTATTTGAAGAAGTACCTTTCAATCAGGTAAGGTGAGTAGTGGATTTTAAATTGATTCAATGTGTGGATGTGCATATGCATGCAGCATGTGTAAATAACACATCATATGGCTGTGCTGGATAAAGTGGAGCGTTCGTGACTGAAGGTTGGATATTCAGGACTCTGCTATATGTATTTGCATCATAATCAGTGTACATAGAATTCTTGTTCTTAAGCTTTCGCCGTGTTCTAAATGTAAATTATTTCTTTTTGGGTAATTCCCCGGCGTCTGAGTTCTAATTGCCGATGTTTCGGAACTCACTATCAGTTCCAACTTCATAGGCAGGTGAATGAATACTTCATTCACCTGCCTATGAAGATGGAACCGATAGTGAGTTCCGAAACGTCGGCAATTAGAACTCAGACGCCGGGGAATTACCCAAAAAGAAATAATTTATACATAGAATTCACCAAACAGTAACCAGTGGACAGACATACAGTACTGTGTTGACCTTGATGTTAAGAGAATTAATCTTAATTTTGTTAGGTTTATGAAAAATTTTTCAAGGTGCTACTTGTCATTGCTTTTGTATGTGTAAATCTAGCTATATAATGTATGCTTCTGTATATTTACAGGCATTTGAGAAGTATACAAAGGTTGCAAATGGTTACACGTCTATTGGAAATGTTCGTAACCCATTAAACACCCGTCCACGGGATATGATGGAATCTTTCTTCTTGGGTGAAACACTCAAGTACTTGTACCTGTTATTCAGTGATGATCCACACATTCTCAGCCTTGATAAATATGTTCTCAATTCAGAAGCACATCCACTTCCTATATATGACACTTGATTACAAGGTGGTATAGAATTTTATCAAAGGTAAAACAGCTGCATTGTTAATTTTGGTATTTGTAATGTATGAGCAATATTAAGTGAACTTAAATCATACCAAAAGAACTTACAGTGATATATTGGAAAGTACTCTTTGATATTCATTTTTATATTTATGATCAGCGTGAAATATATTGTGATACAGGTGTCACCTCTTTCTGGAAGAAACTGGGATCTGAAGTTGTAAATATGTAATGTTAAAAAGGTACTATAGAATCATGTTAAACTCTGAAGCTAGTTCACTAGAAAGGCTATGGACTTAAAATGTCCTCTAGTCTTTCACCTGGGAATGCAGTTTAGTCAAGGTTACAAAGAAGCATCTCCTGTGGACAAATCACTACAGTATATGTGTTGATATTGGTAACAACAGCAGATGAAAGTCACAACTTTTCATTTCGATCGAACAATTTAAGAACACCATAAATTATTATTTTTTTTTTTATTTTTTATCTTGGGGGTTATCTTTGTGGTAGAAAGGCAAGGGAAACTGTGATATATAAATAGATTCATATGTTTTTAATTCTGAGTATGATTATACTGAGAAATTCGTAGTCTGATTCCCATGTAGTTTCTGTTTTCAGTTGCTTCTGTCTATTGGACAGATCACTGTTAGTTTTTGTATAAGACTGATGAATATGTAGATGTTGACAAATAGCTAACTTATAAGCGAACAAAGTATGTATTATGCTGAAAGGGTAAAGTTATTGAAGGGATATTTCAGAAACTTCTGTTGCGTGTTGTAGGATTACAGGGACCAAGAGTAATGTGTGTTGTTATTTGAAGATTTGAATCAGTAATATCATTTGGTTCAGTCCTTCGAGGACTAATCCTGCATATACTCGTTTTAGATTTTTTTATCTTGCACCGCTGCCAAATACAGTCATTTTATATGTTCTCAGAATGTATGATTTTTCACACCTGTTCCAAGACAGTAAGGCAAAGAGACAGACATCTCTCCTTAGGCATTTTCGCAAAATTGCAAATAGCAACAGTTAGCTTCATCTTGTCTGTCTGTCTGTCAGTCAGTCAGTATGGAACAAATAGGCTGCCACTGGACATATTTTCATGAAATATAATATTTGAGGATTTTTCAAAAATATGTTTTGAAAATTCAAGTTTAATTAAAAATCTGACAAGAATGACAGGTACTTTACATGAAGATGTACATACATTTATAATATCTCAGTGAATTCTTCATAGAATGATAAATGTTCAGGCAGAAGTTGTAAAGAAAATCACAACATACATTTTATGTTCAGTAATCCCCCCACCTCTGAAAATTGTGCCATTTATGAGATAAAGTGGAAAAATTTGTTAGAGCCAGACAGGCTGCACATGACAAAGTAATGCTACCTATAAAAATTTGCTTGGTATGCCAGACAACTAAGGCAAGATTAGAGGCACACACTCATAATATTTAATTGCTTCATAATTGATTAGTTCTGTCAGATTCTTGTAAAATGTTTTATGGCAACACTTACAAAAACACAGAAACTATTTAGTGACTTCCATTATGGTCTGCTTATTCAAACTGTGTATCTAAAGAAGGCTGTGTGCGAATAAGGTGGAATATAATTTCTTTCCAAAAACTGGTATATATAATTTTGCATTGTTGCCTGCGACAAGTTTACCATTACAGCACTTTTGTGCAAAACTCGATATTTTTATGTAGTTGACAGTGATATGTAACTCAGTAACAACAACACACACACACATTGAAATGTTGTGTCTTCAGTGCACAGTGATCATGGAAATGTGCCACAGTGGTATGTTTTGTATACATTGCTTATCTTGTTCCATCCAACATCATTAGAATAATAACTCCAAAGAAAATCTGGTTGGGAGGGCGTGTTTTTTCTTGCAAAAGTGTGGGGGTTAAAGGGTCAATATGTGTCTGCATCATTTATTGAAAGGTGATGTGTCTTGCTCTGTTTTGCTTGTATTCAGTATTGACAAAGCTTGTCAATTATTGACTGTCTTCTTTTAAGCATGTATTATTAAAGTATTTTACAGACTGATTATAATATTGGCTATAGCAAACATCAGTAAGATATAATATTGGCTATAGCAAACATCAGTAAGATATGTTTGATGTGTGTATATGTTGAAGTATGGGGTCTGTGGTCCATGATAGTGAAAATTTAGATTGTGATCTTCTGGGTTGTTGCTGTGTAGTTATGTATGTCACATCAATGAACCAAGTTAACTGATGTTTGGCAGAACCTGCCATACTTATCTGGAGAGTATAAAATGTAGGCAACAGGTCCCCACCAAAATGATGGTGGACACCTACAAGACTACATCACATCATAATCCAGAAAACAACAATCTAAATGTGCATTTCATGTTATAGAGTGTAATAACTATGAGTTCTGCATAATTTACCATTCTTTTTTTGAACCTGTGATTATGTGATTCTTTACTTAATAAAAGGTATAACATGTTGGTGGGATGTTTTAAGAATGTAATAATACTTACGGCTTCAAAAGTAAGAATACAGGTTTATAAACAGGTGCAAATGATTTGTTGTATGCTGCCTTGCCAAATACAATTTGATATTTTGTAATTAAAGGAGATCAGAAGGACAAGATCTTTATAGAGTGTTCATTTTAATTTCTGTAAACTAAATTAGAAGGAACAGAGACAAAGAAATTTTATGGGTAGGTTGTGTGCCCTCCCGTGGGGCAGGGGGTTAGGCAGCAAGTGGTCCAGCTGCCTGGGTGGGCAGCAAAGTGGGGAAACAAAATGAATAATTGAAATTAAAAAAGTTGATACTCTGCACTGAGCAGTTTTTAAAATATTTAGAAAGGCAAAAGGAAATTTCGATAAACAATAGTAATTTTTTGAAGTTCACGATTTAATTGTGATTACTTACCTTAGGCACCGAAAAACCTAGCTACAACTGTAGTGGGGTGAGGAAGGTAAGTTCAGTTTATTTCCTCGGAACTTGTGAAACACAGACTTCCTTGTGTATTTTGTATTCTTTTAATAATCATTATACTCATTCTGTCACCTGATGAATTGTTCATAAAGTGGTGTGTTTGGCACGCACATGCATTACAAAATGAGTCCACATAGAAACTAATACTGTTTAGAGATAGGTGTGTTAAACTAAGGAAGCTGCACTTTTTGCATATGGAGTGAGTTCTTAAGGTGGAAATGAAGTGACACTTATCGCACACTGTAATAGATATTTTATGACATGGCTGTCACTTTTTACAAATGTGAACATATCACACATTTAAACAATGACCTGCTACAGTATTTTCAATTTCACTTCCTTCTACTTACTTTAAATTGGCTATTTCCATTTGGAATGACTGGTCCTCTAGGATATTCAGTTTGTTATATGATGAATGATGTTACGAACGCTTCTGCTGCACTTCCATTTAAAACTTTTTAGTATACAGAGCTTCCAGTAATATGCTGCTCATTTTTAATAGAGCTAGTTGAAAACCATGTGAATTGTATGTCCAGCAGAAACTGTAGAACACTTTCATTTATGCGATAATTATCATATATGAAATGTCTTTTGTCCCTTATGTATATTTCTGACTTCATTATATACTTTAAACTGTGTCTTTCCTTAAAAGTATTTTAAATTACCTCAGTTTTTTCTCTGTTTCTTTTTGCCCAAGCTTAATTATTGTTTATGTCTTTATTTTGTTAGGTTTCTTTAGAGTAATTGTTATTTGCAACTAAGTCAATTTTTATGTACATTGTGGGGTTGTTAAATGATTATGTATTATATACATTTCTTTTCAATGATTCAAACATTGTTGAGTCATTTCTTTTACAGCAATATCCAGTACTCTTTTTTCCTTTCCCATGTTTTGTCCTTTTCAGCAGTGCTGTGTTTTGTTTAGTTGTGCAACACATGCTCAGTTGGGCAAATTAAAACCCCAGCACACACTTTATAATGATGTTTGGTGTGACAGCAGTCCACCTACCCTGACAAATGGTACTCTGATTTAACAGAATAAACCGTACAACACCACCTTCATGTAAACTGCTTACCATAATACGTAATTTGTGTTGTGTGCTACAGTAAATGTCTTGATGAGGAATGTGGTTGTAAAGTCACCAAACCTGTAAATCTATGGTGTGATCACTCCTATGAAATCTGGTAGTATTAGTGATGACTGTAGGAATTTTTGACAGACTTTCAAATATGGTTATTTGCTTGAAAATGCTAGATCTAGAATTTCAAATAGATATATTCCCCACTGTATTTTATATGATGTTCAAATTTAACATCCTGTTTTTTTTTTTTTTTTTTTTTTATTTTTTTTTTTTTTTTTTATAATAAAATATTTTTTTAAAATTTTGAATATT
>Ga0123355_10011023_pt1 | contig 13913 bp, 4 predicted proteins | sample TergutEmb28metaG_3_FD_89872 | JGI IMG/M metagenome (GOLD analysis project Ga0123355, IMG submission 89872) | Embiratermes neotenicus P1 segment gut microbial communities from Petit-Saut dam, French Guiana - Emb289 P1 | ecosystem: Host-associated > Arthropoda: Insects > Digestive system > Gut ... | reverse complement strand
CTTTAAATAGTGGGCAGCATCCAGAACGAATTAAACGATTTTCTATAGAAACCTACGGGAAATCACGTTTCGGCTAACGAAGATTTCGGCTAACGAATGTGATTCCGGAACGAATTATCTTCGCTAGCCGAGTTATTATATATATATATATATATATTGTAGCAAGGTGAAGCGGTTGGGAGTGTGATACGCACCATGTAAAACAAAACTGTTGTTGTTTGGTCGGTAGACTATGTTTATAACGTAAGATGCTGTTAACCGTTGATATGTATTTGTTGGTTTCGTTACCATATCTATTAGCTTAATGCATGGTCATGGATTATGTAGAATATCTCCGACAGTGTATAAAGAAAGTTAACGTGAAGTTATTAAGTCCATATGCAATGAAGTTGATGACCGTAGGCGTCTGTCTCATGCCATTTACGGAACCATCGTAGTTTGTGCGTTTGACAGTTGCTGGGCATTTAGCCACCAATCAATTGAAACTACCAAGGCGGAAAAATTGCGCAAAGCACCATTCGGCGTCCGTTTAGCCGTTCCTGCGCATGGAACACATGGATGGGCTATGACACGGGAACCTTATAACTATTAAGGTGATTGTGCTTGCGCTGACAGGCTTCCCATATTCATATTAAAGACTTCCGCTGCAAACGGCAATGTCTTTAATCTTTCATCCCTTCCTATAACGGAAAACAGTAGTATCTTGAAACTACAGAATCACTTGTTTGTTTTTGGCGTGTGTGTGTGTGTGTGTGTGTGTGTTTGTCCCACTTGCACGTTTCAACCAGTTGATCGATTTTCACGAAATTTGTATGAGAATTACGCTATTGGCGGGCACTCAAAATCCGCACTGTAAGACACTTCCCTACAGTCTGTAGCAACAACTGACTCACGCACGAACTCATGAGGCGGGAAAAACACTGGGAACACTTAATTTTAGATCTTGAAGTGACGTATGACAATGGACATTGGAAAGTCTTGCATTTTGTCCTACGGCAATATTTTTGTACAACGTAAAAGAACAAGAAGACGACAGCTCCAAGAACGTCTTTGGTTTTCCGTTTGATGACGATAATCAGCGAACTATTGGTGCAAGGTGTATGGAATTTGTTTCCAAGGTGGGTTACAAATATTTTTATACGTTGCTTGAGAAGTACGTTTTGTGAATCAACAGTTAAAACTGTGGCAAAGATGAGAATCTTGCAGGTCTGTTCTGACGAAACTAACGCACACAGGGTTTGTGCTTCTCACAGAAGTATACCGACAACTATAACAATAATAAACGTATAAATTATGCCGTAGGATAGTTGGGTTTACTAACTACGCAGAAGTCCTTGCTTAGAGTTGCAGCATATCGCATTCATGTCTTGGCGTTGTAATTCGCATTTATACTTAAGATATTATTTTTATCATTGACGTTAATTTCTACACCTTTCTTTGATCTGCGCGGAAGGGGTTACCTTTATGTCACTACGAGGGAGAGTCAAATGAAAATACTAAAAGTGCGATAAAATTCGAAACACAGTTCGATTGTCTTGTAAGTTGACAACAATGATACTCATCATTTGAAGAGTGGCCGACAGGTGGTAGTACGATGCAGGAATGCAACACGACGGCGCAGTAGTAGTGTAAACACGACGGCCCCGCTTGCAACATGCATCAATGAAGAACAGCGTTCTGTCATCCGTTTTTAAGTAGTGAAGAGGTGAAACCCATTAAAATTCATCGACGAATGAAAGTTCATTATGGTATGCATGTCTGTCACTACAGCAAGGGTACGAGTGGACTAGTAAGTTCATGAACGGCATTAGTTCTGTAACAGACTCTCCTCGACCTGGACAGGCACACCGAGTAGTGACACCAGAGGCCGTTGTAGCAGTTGAAGCCATCGTGAAGGAAAATCGCCGCGTAACAGTGAATGAAATAGCCGCACAATGGAGACTACATAGAAAAATGGAGCCATTGTGTACCTTTTGTGTTCAATAAATTACGGGATAAAAATATTTAAGGTTTTCGTTTGACTCATCCTCGTAGAACATGCGGTAGGGTTTCTTAGGTGGATGGGATTCGGTCATGAGATCTGTACTTTCGGGAGAGAACACGGGTAAATAGAATAATAAAGAGAGGCACGCTGAGAAAGCGTTCATGGACAATAAATCGTGGCGAATTCATACATCATATATGGGGAGGTTCTGTTTTAGATTACTGGCTCCGTCTCTAGTTATCCTAATTTCAACTTTTTCATTGTTTTCTGTTTTGGCTTAGTGGTTTAGTGTGTCAGGTCTACTTCCACGATTTTTTCTACCAATAGCGGGATTTTGAATCTGATTTCCCAGTGGATAGTTGCTGTAAGATGCTACACAATTCAAACAGCCTGGACGCAGGGTTCGCCCTAACATATTTCTGCACTTAATAACTGTAAAAAAGATTGCTGTCAAAATTTACTAATTTTCTGCAAATTTTGAATTTTTGGTTTTGAATATTATAGAGGTGGACAAGCTAGAATAATGTGAGAAGTCAGATAAGTTTAAACTCGATTTTTGTAATGCGATGCCTTCGATAGCAATCGATCGTTGTACTACATTGTATTTTCTCATTCCTTTTCAATTCGCTTTAATTTCTTATTTATTTGCATGCTGGCCGGGCAGCATGCAAATAAGCATTAGTAAGAGAGAAAACAAAGTCATTACAAAGCAAAGCTAGGACCTTAGCCGCGTGTAATCTTAATGTCTCTTTCGCAGATTTAACAATGTGTTAATAAATTCCTGAGTAAACCTACAAAAGTAGACCGAAATGTTCGCACATCAACATTAACTGGGACTTCATGTAATGGAAAGGACGGACGAGAATGAATATTGAAGTGGATGTGTCTCTAAAAGGTCGTGGTCTATTTTAGGGTCTTACTTCGTGGTATATTTCAGAGTATTACCGTACAGTGTGTGTCAACAGCTCGAGGGACATTTAAAAAAAACGTCAGGATATATATATATAGTTTCGAACTGATGATTGTAGACCTACTTCTTACGTAGAGAATATGTACCAAGAGTGCTCAGTGTTTGGTGGACAGATGGTCGTTTTTGAATATTTGGTTAGAGTACGACCATCCGGGAACTTCGTTGTTATGAAGTTAACCTTTAGGCACCATGCATCCTGTATATAGGACAGGCGTACCGCTACTCCCCAGAATACGGTTTTTATATATTTAGTCAACAAATATATTATTTCTTTATTTTTTTAGACTTTCACCATCTTTGTTTATTCCTCCACAAAATGTCGTGTATTTCCTAATGTTACCCTTCTTCGTTCATAGTTTTCACATTGTATATAAATGGTGTGCTAAACTGTAAATGTCCATCTCCAGGGCCAAAGGGTTGCAACAGGTTCTCGCCACTGGATTATATCCCGAAATTCAGACCATTCAACCCATATAATCGCGTGTTAACTCCACACGTGTGTGTATGTAACTGTCTTGTTGGTGTTCGTAACTTCACTGTCGTTAAAGCATTCAGAGGTTCTCTCACCTCCTGACGCAGTGAGCAGCTGTCAGCACGTAATCGCCATTCAGGAGCGATCCTCCGCAGTGGAATTTGCCGTCGTACACAAGACGCGCCACCCACGGGTAGCGGTTAACTCCTGTCGGGCGTCCCCCGACGATCCTAATTTCCTGGTTTACCACCCCACACTCTGTTGAAGAGGACACACGATTATCTAACACACATCCCTACTGTGGTTATTGTCTCATGATTCTGCAATGTATGGTATGTACCATCTTAACGTACCTACCTATCTACCTACGTACCTAGGTAGGTAGAATGGATAGATGGGTGGTGGGTGAGTGGTCTAAATAGTTGATATGTAGGTAGATATTTAAGTAGGGCTACAGGTAGTAAGCACTTAAGAGTGAGGTAGTCAGACGTTCTACACAGAAACTTAAAAAGGACATTTTGATACATAGAACTTTATTCTGCCGTGGATTTTTACAGGGCACACGTGTATCAGGTGCTTGCACTTCAGACGTCCACGTAGTTACCTGAGAGCAAGATCTGGTGTTAACTTGCCGGCCGTAACGCTTGAACCGGTCACAGGTCCAGTTGGTTTGGGGCCAAATGATTGCCGTTTGTTTGGGCACCGTAAGAAGCATCTGGCTGACAAGCGATTTACAACAGGTGCTGAAATGAAGTAAGCTCTCGCCTCCTGACCACAGACACTTGACGACCATTTCTTCTACGTCGGAATACCAGCCTTGGTGCCACATTGGGACAAGTGGTTAAATGTGTACCATCTGCTACACGAACGTCATGTGTTCATAGAAGTCAGAATAAAGTTCTGTGATTGAACATGCGTGTTACCTTTTTTTTTTCTGGAACTTTCTTTTAGATAGGTATTAACATGCTAGATGTGTAGACAGAGGCATGACAGAAATTTTCAGTAGGTGGACACGTAAGGGTTATGTTCGTGGATACGTAATGAATATGTACTTAGATAGTAACAAATGATACGTACTTAACAGATGGTTCAGTAGACATACTGGTTATTTAGGTAGAAAAATAATATGAGGTGGGTAGACAAGTGGCCGATGAGTAAGTGCACGAGTAATAGGTAGACTGACACGGAGACTGATTTCTTGAAACTTACTTGCACCTTAGGAAGAAAAGTGAGCTTTGATATACCCATCGGTTACGGGGTTGCGTAGGTGTTGTAAACCAAATAGTTAGTTAGACATCAATTCCGAATTTTTATCACATAGAAAATCCTTCTGGAAAAAGGCGTTGGAGAAAATTTAAACACGTTTGTGTCCGGTAGAACTATCCCTTAAGTATAACGGCTTTTGAAATAAAAATTCTTAATAACGTATCACCTTTTAGCTCGAGAACCATTGGACTAAAGTCGATTAAATTACATATTGATGGACCTCGCACAAGTTCGTCGAATTACCTGAAATTTTAGGTCCGTAAAATGACAGTGTGAACGCATAAGAGATTTTATGTTTTGCGTAATTCCCTAACTTGTCTCTTGAAAGTAGGGTGCGAGAGAGGGTTAGACGACAGATTTATTTATTTATTTATTTATTTATTTATTTATTTTTGTTTCGCAGCGATAAACTTACGACAGGAGCAGTTTCTCAGCACGTCGTCGTCGTCCGTTTCGTAAGAGCTGCTGGATGCCAGCCCGAATAGATCGTCGAACAGGAGTCGGTTGCTGCCGTTGGTCTCATTGCGAGCCTGGAAAGGACAAGACACGTACGAAAACAAATGCGTTTATAATAACATTCAGAGACTCGATGAAGGCGAGAGAGGCTGGTTGCCTAACACACAGTGAGGTGACATATACAAGTACGAGATTGGTCTGAATATGTAGGTGTAACTGGGAGTATTACGTGGAAAATAAAAAAAAAATACCTTAAATTAAAATTAGAGTTGTAAAATCTTACACTACCCTTGTGTAACTTACATAAACAACGGCACAAAAGAAAAATACCCTTTATGTACGCGACGGAGACATGATGGGGTTGGAGTTATAAATTAAATAACATTCTTAACCTCGAAAAAGTGGAGACGAGTTGTCAGATTCAAGCCTTGGCTGCTTTGTTCCCGTGTAAAGAGCTGGTCTAGACGCTTCGGAGAGTAGGGAAGTCCCTTATCTGTGCCTGGAATCGAGCCACAATTCCCCGTTTTCATCCCATAGCCTAGTCACTATACGGACGGCACTAAATCGACTGTAACAACAATGTAACACAATTTAATGTAAGGACTTTACTTGAGCTGTGCGTACATAACTCTTCCCAACCTCGCGCGAAGGAACTCACATACCCACATTTCGGTAAGATGAGAAGTCGATCACATACAGAGGATTTCAAATTGTGTGTAACACGAATGTCGCTTGTGCCGAGGTAAACTGTTCCGGTGTGTGAATGATTTAAGTACGCTTCAGAATGCGATGAAGGAACTACTGAAAGTGGACACAAGATGCGTAAACACATGTCGTTCCAAAGGTTTAAAGGGTGATGGTGGCGCATGTTACGATGGCAAATGGCTATGCATCCAGTATGTATTGAAACTAAAACACAAATTCACTTTAAGTTAAAATTTCACACTCTGTCTTTCAGTCAATGGTGCTGGGAGTTCTGGAGAAGTTTATAATTATTTATATAGTCGATAATAGGCCTGCTTGTTGTGAATCATCACAGTAGAGAGTAATGTTTACATAAGCCTGTTATTTTTGCTTATCTTGCGAAGTTCTAGGTTTTCACAGCGGTGTTTATGAGGTATACTATCCGTTATTTAGGCTGCACCCTCGAAGATAAGATTATTGCTCTTTCTCGAAACGTCGGAAAGCGAACGCCCAGTTACGCAGCGACACCTGTCTCTGTCGTATTTGAATTCAGCCGTACTCTCATGCTGTATGTCTTCACGGTTCGTTTCAGGATTGTGCAGCTGCACTTCTTTAATTCATTAGCCTCGTCTCTAGAGTGTGATTCTGAAATTTCTCATGTGTGTTTGATTATAGGCTTACACACACACACACACACACACGTGCGCGCGCGCGAAACTTTGAGCTCGGAAAATTTATTGACATTGGCAATTCTTTGACGTGTAAAATTAAAATGGGTTACATACAAGGATTCAGTTCGTACCTCACAGAGAAAAGAACACGCTCTGCTTCCTTTAGAAAGAGACGCCAGTTAATGTTACAAAGGGAAGGAATCGTATGGACACAAGTACAATGTGTGAGTAAAATAAAGACTTCTTGTTGTTACACGAGGCTTAAATTACCAACCTTTCTACGACGTGCAGGGGTAGAGAGACTGCTGGTTGGCAGTGAAAGTAGAACTGCCTTGACAGTGACTTTGCTGATGGCAAGGTCCTTCTCTTTCTCCCCGTCACTCCCACTCCACGAAGGAATAGACTTTAAACAAGTTTTTGATGTATGAGTTACGTTTTGGCTGTAACGTTTGCTGTTACAGGATTTTCCGTTCCTTCTCCTTAAAGTGTTTATCTATGTATACATTTGCTTGAATTAATGATTCTCGTTTTCTGAAGCCAGTAGGGTAGCAGCAAACCAGATCCATAGGGATGAAACAGGTAAACATGGAATGCCGTTTTTTTCCTTCTGATTATCTTCGTAGAAGTAAGTTGTAGCTAAACTTTATTAACATTTAATTATAACATTTTATGCTGTTGACGTGTATTACGTGCAATATGAGAACTTTATTGTGACATTAATATTTTGCACCAAATGCCAAAAGGCCATGCAGAGGGTAACCAAGTGTGTAGAAAGTAATTGGTTACAAATGTGACAAAATTGGTTTAAAAGAAATTTAAATCTTCTTTATATTGAACCATATTATTGCTGTCGGATGGTTTAACTTGAAGTTTGGTGTATTGTGGAACAGCAAGCTGTTCTTATTCCCTATTACACACGAAATGAAGTAACTTCAGGCCCCACCAAATAGTAAAACTCTACTGGGTACAGAATCGTAGTGTCCTAGAAGCGACTGTAAAGATGTTCGTCGCTGTCTGCTGCTCTGATCGACCACAAGTTTGACAGCAATAAGTGTTGAATAGTAGGAATTTGGAATTTTGTGGGAACAAAGATAATAAACGATTTTTAAAAATATGTAAAAATGGCGGCTGGGGTAGCGTAGCCTGTATAACGACCCTCTGGGTGGTGGATGGTCCGGGGATCGAATACCGATGGGGGCACAATCTTTCGTGCACGTCCAGACCGGCCGCGATGAACACTTAGCCACCCGTACAAGGTATTTGTTCTTACTACTTCTAATTCCTTGTTATGATAATGCGAATTACAGTTGGGCCCTACAATATTATGTTCTTTCCGAGAATTTGCAATATTTTTTTACGTAATTATACTGCATTGGTAACAAGGTGTAACTGCGATTTTTGGCAAGTGAAAATATATAATTATACCAAAGTAAAACGGAATGCAAATATTCCATAATTTATGTGTGTTCAAACTATAGGTTAAAACTTTCCTAGAAACAAGTTTCTTCTTCAGTGTATTAGTTATGGTATGTAGAACACAGCCATCTGTATTCTACGCAGCAGGCTTAAAGGTTGGTCGTTGAATGGAAATGGCAGCTAAAGTAACGTATTTATTTAAGGTACTCTCCAGTGAACTTCAGTATGTCAAGATACAGCTGACGAAATTAAAATAGTACCGTATTCTTGCTTCAGCTGAACTAAATATTCAGCTTGTTCTTCTGATATTTCGTTGATTTTAAAAACATACAGCATAATTCAATGTACACACACACACAAACACAAACACAAGCGTGCTCGCACACGCTCGCGTCATTTGCATTAGATTAGACCCATTACCGGTTGTTCAGTGCTGAAGAAGACAGGAAAAATTATGTCGTGCATTATAGCGAAATGAACTGAAGATAGAAAGTTGACATTTCTAACTGTAAAATAATCCCATTTTCCCCATACATCACAAAATTTATGCACCAATTTTTATTTCTTCCACGGGAGATTCTTCATGTTCCAGTTCATCGGTAAACACACGGTCACACGCCCAAAAGTGTGTGAAGGAAGTATGGATGTAGAGCCGCCATTGCCAGGTTTAGGAAAAGTAGGAACTCTTCTAGGCTCTGTATGTTTGATAATGCTATTATTTTTATTAATGGCATTCTTATACGTGGACGTTGAGTTAATAGTTCAGCCATATTATGCGAGTAATTTCCACCCGCGTTTCTTCTGGCTAGGTATTAGAAAATTCATTTGCACAACGTTTTTGTGCGTTGGGGGAGTTGAGATGTCTTCACTCGTGCTTCACCTCGGCTCTGGCTACAGGTGTTTGGTCAGCTTCACACCTAAGTTGCTTGACCCTCAAGTTAAGAGTTCCTTTTAGCCACTGTAGAGGACTGGGTGTGTCGTAGAGCCATTCTGGACTTTGCACAGAAGAGAAAAATTCATTTTCTCTGCCGGCAAACGAACTAGAAATTTTTCGGTCAATGAGCACGTGACGCAGTCATTATACCGGCTACGCCGTCTTTTCCTGGTTTTAACACGATTAAATGAAGCGTAATTGCGTATTTATTGCATAACGCTTACGATATTGTGAAAGGAATTTACTTTGCTCAGAATCAGCCGTACTGAGCAAAGAAAAGACTTTCCCAGAATCTGTATTACATTTTGGCATATTAAGTTGTCTGTATATGTGTATTAAACACATCAGAGAATGGCAGCTGACGTTTTACAAGGAGGCAAGCAACCACTTTCTGATCTTTCAGTACTGTGTCTTTAGGAAAAGCTTGCGGTTTGTAGTGCTTTGCCTGTGTCCCGCTCTGATACGCGGGTTAAGGATCGTTAGTATCAATGCTGCAGTTTTTTTTTGATTTTCTTCAGCTTCCGTATGAGCATACTCATCGCTTCTTTGTGTATCCTAGACTTATAAATACTTGCGTTACCAAAAGTCAACTCACATAGGAAAATACCTCTACAAATTCGTTGAGGCAAAAAAGAAATTTACTTCATTTTCAAGACGTGTTGCATAATCTCCGTATTATTTTTCACAAAATGCCTTTATTTCATAATTTTCTATTTTTCTGTTCAAATAATACGTTTGTGATAAACCATATGCTATAATTTAAATGCCCTCCTTTACGATAAAGCCTAGTTACCTCTTTACGTTTCAGTATGCAGGTATTCTACGTACCGCCTATTATAACGTTCACAAATGCAGCATTTCCGCCTGCGGGGTTCACTTAGGCGTGTCAAATGAATTTCGCAACAAGCAGCGATTATTGTCCTAAATGGCATTTACCGGATTGGTCGTTAAAATAAAGACACAATGTGCGGTAATGACTGAAATTATAAACGCGTATATTTTGGAAATTAACTTATGGTTTAAAATATTTAACTAAGTCCATATTTCTACATAATCCTGAGTTTTCCCCTCCAAATCACATCCTCCATCTCCGTAAACTTAATCTTAGTGTTTTTTTCTTTACTTTCCTTATAACTTTAGTCCTCTCTGATAGTTTTTCTCACAAAGGGATTATATCTTTAAAATAAATGACACAGACGCATGCAATGCAACTATTGAAGAAATACATTTTCTAGACTTTATAGCCCTGCGATTTTCTTTGCCTTTACAGGTCATATTCATGTTAATCTCTATATAACGGAAGATAAAAATTAAACTATTATACGCCAGTAAAATTATTTACAACCTATTCATGAATAGGTATTAATTTTGAGAATCGCGTAATATTACATATTTTGCGTTTATAAATGCGCGTCCATTTTTTGTACAGTCATGGCTAATCGCTTTACAATTAGCTGCCAGACTTAGGCATATATTAATTCCTCGTCAACCTTCCCATACAGGTCAACAGCGTGCACAATATTCTATATTTCTGTACTCCAAACAGTACTAGGTGACCTCTATAAATGAGGAAATTTGTTTTTATCTAAAATTACTGTCTTGCGACAGTCGTTTTTTCAGATTCTTGTCGTCATAACCGACTTTTGGTCTTCAAATTGATATGTCTTATTTTCTCTGCCCCCAAATTAAATTCCAGCTAAGTGTGTGGTTCGAACAAAATTTATTCAAATGTTATGGACTCGAGGAACGTATGTGGTGTGAGACGGGATATAAAAAAAAAACATTTACTTCCCACACGAGGTTCTGGGTCACCAACGAACAATGCTTAGCGACGCATTGTTCGGTGTACCAAACTTTCCCAGGAAGGCGTGATTATTCAAATGTCACGGTGCGACTCCGTGTTCCGTGATGACTGACAGGCATTCTCGAACATAGCTTATGGTTTAATGTAAGTAATAAGTAATTCTGCCGAAATCCACGTGATTTAATAAAGGGGCGAAATATGTACCTTAAACCCAAATTTTGTAATTCAAAATAATTATTTTACTTCGCGATCCCATCAAAGTGTTAGTCGTATTTTTTGCGTCTGTTCTGGTGCCTATCTCTGCCCTCGGTGAACGGGAGTCTTCGATTTTTGTGATCCTTCGTAACAAGAGCACGACACTTGATGATGCTTCAGATTTGTACTTTCTAAATCCTACGTGAGTTGCATCACGAGAGGTTTGAGAATTGTGGTTGAGGAGTACAAGAAATGAACGGAAATTTTAAGAGAAATTTAGCAGTAAGCTGAACGTACCTCGGAGCAAGAAGTTTAAAACGCAACAAAGGAAAGAACAAAACGAATAACACAATGTGAATAACAAGAGAGGAAGTGAATGAAAACATAAAAAAAATTAGTTCGGCAATGCAAGAATACCGGATGGACAGAGAAGCATAAGAGAGTAGGAATTTAGTCTTAATCCATATTCCGTCAGGTCAACGAAAGGTACAGTTGTCCCTGTCCACACCACTGAGGGCATATGGGTGGAGAAGAGGTATAACTCCACTCATCTGTAACCTCGGTGCTAGATGGAGGCAAGAGGTAAACTTCACGCTACGGCTGCTTTATTTCCGGGAAAGAAACCTGGTAGCTATTTTAAGGGGGGGCTGGGTCGACCCCAGAGCCGGTCTGGGGGTTTTGGAGATGAAAAAATTTCTTACTTGTGCCTGGATTCGAACACCTGTCTGTCCTATTTAATATAATTTTAACAAGTCATACAAAACACATTCAGTGAAAATGCCTAATTATTGGATTTGCCTAGAAATCAGAGAAGCTCCTTAAGCTGTGTAACGTGCCGCAGAAACAGGCTGGGTTAAGTACAAAAATTACTGTATATTTATGGATGTAGGTTAGTGATCGAACAGAACTTCACTTTATCACACACTCTTCGTTCAACGTTGCAGCAACTTACCTTTCGTACCGACTGATCCGTTGAGGTCGATCTGTTGACACAAAAGGAAATATTGAGCAGCATCAGCAGGACACACAATGCCGGCAGATATCGCAGCACTAACACTGGCATCGTCCCCACTGCCCCGCCACCCTATTTACTATACAGTTCTGAAGATGTAACGACGTGTATCTTACATCGATTTGCAGTACGTTCCTGTTCCTCAGTTTTTGGATTCCTGTGACATTCTCACTGTTACTTCCATTCGACAGCACAACAACACCAAAACAATTTCGTTCCACTTATACGCGCTTTAAGTTGCAACAAATTCCTTTCCACAGCCACAGACATGCGTACACGTAACAACTGTCTTGAGATAATTCGTGGCAATGTCAAACCTTTCGCCTTCCATAAAGCAGAATGCAGGCGACTACATAATTAAAGCATGTGTATTAGCTGAAAGGTTTAAGACAATCAACTTCTTTTAGCAAAATATTTTTCACCAATATATCCGTGGTTATGAAGAAGTAGCGCCACATTATGCATCCATCGTAGTGAAGTATCCACGTGCCATGTTGAATCGCTCCGTGTTCCGGTCGCCGTTGTCAGACGCTCAGTTCTAAACACCCGTCCAAATGTCTGTCCCACTGACAACGGCTTTCACCGTCATCTGAAACAACATCTCGCAAGCTACCACTCGCACTGATGAAAGTCGCAGTGCGACGAAGAGGAGAAAGAGAGTATGAAGATCTTGAAAAATACTCCATGATTTTGGGAGGGAAGTATTTCTGCAGCTCTCACTTAAGAGAGCACGAGTTAAGCGCCGCATAACCATGTCAACTGCAGGTTTATCGGTTCCTTCGTGTTCTCTTTCATAGTTTCACTTCTGCTACAAAAAGTGGTGCAAATCTAACCCTGACGAAGCACTATGTCGTATCTTTATTTTAACAAACATGCAAATGACGTTGTGGTTTCGAAACTCAAGGAGTTAGAACATGTGTAATTCACGGCACTGGATTTTTATATTCACTGACACTGAAAACGTAAGCTGTCTTTTACGTTATCAGGAAATTCTAGGCTTTTCTGAAGCCCAGACTAGCCCATTATAACCCATGCACGTAAACAGAACATTAAAAAAATGTCAGACATAACATGTGACGCTACAGTGAAATAGCGAAATAGCAGCGTGTCTTGGTGTTATCAGCACTTGGCGAGATACGCTCGCGATACAAGCAGAAACACTTGCAGGTCTCTGTATATAAAAAGTGTGTTGTTGCCCGAGTTTAACCCATTCTCGAATTTGTCAACGAACTGTAGTGGAATTGACCTTGTATGTTTAAGTTGTAACATTCGATAACATCAGATTGTATGAAAACCAGATTAGTGCGGAGGTTCTCGAGATGCTACAGGAGCAGAGACTAATATGCAAGCAGATATGAGTAAGAATGGGCATATTTTGGCAACTTATTGTGCTTGGGTGCCTGCAATGGCAACCACATAAATTTCTGAAAATTTACTTCAGAAAAAGTAAACTGCACACAGACATTGATCGAGTAGTATAATGATTAATTCTTGCTAGCATCATCGTATGTTTGATTCTCTTCAGCTGCAAGAAACCTTTCTCCTCTTCAACGCCTCCAAACAAGCACTGGAGCCCACCCACTTTCTTATTGAAGGGGTCCCATATGCCCTTTTCCCGCAACGTAGCTGACCGTCATCCCCATATAGTCCTGAGGTTAAGAATGAGAGGACCAATATCCCACTCCCCCTATTTTGCCTGTGTCGCCTTCAGAGATAAAGCTTTAGGCCTACCTTTTGGCCTCACTACAGGCCTTTAGATTGCAACATATCAACAAATGTATACATTATAATATTTTCCGTTAAGTTCTTGTTTAACTTATGTTTATGGGACCGTGCATCATCTTTATAGTTGAGTAAAGAGAAACCAACTTGATGCCACTTATTTTATTATATATTCAATACTCATTCAATGCTCAACATGTTTCCGCCGTTAATACGACCATCTTCAGGAGTCTGCAACTAACTGGTTGTTATTTCATGGGTGGTATCTGGTTTGGTGTGTGTTGGCGTTCCGTTTCAGTGTGGCTATGGCGGTGTGGTGTCTTTATG
>Ga0123355_10011022_pt1 | contig 13913 bp, 20 predicted proteins | sample TergutEmb28metaG_3_FD_89872 | JGI IMG/M metagenome (GOLD analysis project Ga0123355, IMG submission 89872) | Embiratermes neotenicus P1 segment gut microbial communities from Petit-Saut dam, French Guiana - Emb289 P1 | ecosystem: Host-associated > Arthropoda: Insects > Digestive system > Gut ... | reverse complement strand
ATTATGTGGTGGGGTGTGCTTGTCGGCGCCAAAACACGAATTGTTTTTTTTTTTTTTTTTTTTTTCTTTTGTTCTTTTTAGTTTTTTTTTTTTTTTTTTCTATCCACACAACGAACACTTGGAAATATTGCTCTCGGACATGGAAAATAAAGCTACTAAAGATACTGCAAAAACATATACTGCAAGAAATTAAATTTTTATTTTTGGTGGAAAATTGACAATGTCCTGAAAATCAGCCTGATATTTATTTACGGAGAAAAATGGGGTCAAGTATAATTTACATATAACCAAAGAATGCAATTTGTGGAACGCGAAATATTTCTACAAAGACGGATATTAATTTTGCAAAATTCTTGGGAAAATCATATTACAGTAGAACTCCACTAATCCGGACGCTGGTTATCCGGATCGCCAATTATCCGGGTCGGCTTGGCCCTTCGGGCAAATTTGTCGAGAAGTCTACAAAACTAACTTACCTTGAAATTAGGCGTGGTCGAAAGGTTTAGAGGCCAGTATATACCGTAAATAGTAACAGCCGAACTTCAAGCTGCCAATGTTGCCTATTTGCAAAGAAAAAATCCAATTATCCGGATATTCTGCTTATCCAGAAGGCTCGCCTCCCCCAAGTAATCCGGATAAGTGGAGGTGTATTGCATGTCGTCAAACAAAGGATAATAAGAAGTTACTTTAACTGTGAACCGTCTCTGCTTATAGTAAGCGGTATTTACGAAACATTCTGTATCGTAATGCATCAGATTACGCTTCGCAAGACAAACATTTCAAATAACGCAGCATTTGAGATGCTCACAGCGTGGCTGTTGACGCAATCAAGCCTTCTGGGACGTGACTTCATGTCTTTAGGTAAACAGTGTACTCTACGACGTTTCGAAGCAATGTCGAAAACTATTTACCTAACAACACAACGTAATAATCTGCCCAGACTGTATGAATCATTCACAATCAACTAACGCCCTTTGGCCGCACGACTGTTGGGATTATTTCAATCACATAACATGAACCTGTTACACCATATTCAGTTACCAAAGTCATACACTGTCGGTGACTGGTCAATGAGCCTGGTGCCAGTGACTGCGCGGTCTAAGGTGTCAGTATGCAGCCGTTCGCTTGCCGGGATTGCGGGTTCGAATCCCCTGTGGAGCGTGGATGTCTGTCTGTTACGATCGTTGTGTGTTGTCAGGTAGAGGGCTCTGCGACGGGCCGATCCCTCTTCCCGAGGAGTCCTACCAAGTGTGTGTGTGTGTGTGTGTGTGTGTGTCAGTGGTTCTGATCAGGTGACACGATTAATCTTGATTACCCTCTAAACCTACAGTGGGTAGGGAGAAAGAGGTCAGACTAAAAACGAAGGAAGAATAAAGAAAGGTGAATGAGGATTGAGTATTGATGGAAAGATGGTGACCGGGAAAAGCGAAGTACACGGATAGGAACTTGTTCCAGTGTAACTTTGTTAACCACAAATCTAACATGGGGACCGACATGTGATCGAACCTGGGTCTTCGCGATGACAGGCCGGTGACTAAGTTACTGAGATGGCACGGCCCTTTAATTATTGTTATCATTATATGTTTTACTGGGGCACGCAGTGGTGCGGTTGTTTGAGGCACTGCGCTACAAGTCGGAAGGTAGCGGGTTCGATTCCCGGTGGTATCATTGGAACTTTTCATTGACATAATCCTTCCGGCCGCACTATGGTCCTGGCGTCGACTCAGCCTCTAACAGAAATGAGAACCAGGAATATTTCCTGGGGGGTAAAGGCGGCCGGTGCGTAGGGCTCACAACCTTACCACCTGTATGTACCGATTGTCTTGAAATGTGGGAGCCTCAGCCTCCTGGAACAACCCTCAGGGCCTGTCCAGGCATGTAATGTGATTGCTTTACCTTTATGTGTTTTATTAGTCGGGGATACACCAAGATTTTCCAAAACCTAGGAAATTGTGCACAGGTAAGAAACGTTCAGATAACACTACTGTAGTGTATGGGGAAACAGCACACGCATAACTGTAACGTACATACTTTTGACAATGGCTGCACTTAAGTGATACCAGCAGCATTTACAGCAAGTTTTTCCACTGTCATAAAAATACTCAAAACCACGCATGACGTTTCGGCCTGCTTCCTTCTTCAGGTGAAACCACTCACCTCACGAAGTAAGAAGCATTTGCTTATGAAACGCCGTGTGTTGCGTTCAGTATTTTTGTGACGGTGGAAAAACTTGCTGTGAATGCTGCTGGTATCACTGGAGCACACGCACAGCTGACGCAACGACAGAACTGCACGCACCGCGCAGAGAGCAACACCTTTCGGGGTGTCATCGTGCAAACGACGTGATTCTTGATGGATTCGAAGTTTGAACGTGACAAAGCCAGACAGCGACTGATACGTACCGGTAACGGACACTGCAAATGTTTATTCACCGCCATTCGTGGTTCTTCGAACCAAAATGTCGTACATACATACATACGTGGTGTCTGAAATGTAGTGCAGAACCCTCTCCTGCAGAAACATTATTCAAGCATTTAATACACACGGTAAGCACTATATGATCGGCATCTGGAGAGCAAACGATTCATACCTTAAGACTACTCATGAAAATCTATGTATATTACAAAATTCGAAGGTTCATTGCCTGCCATTTATCACACTTCTCAAATTGATCTGGTCCCACCAAAAACTCAAGACACTTTATTTCTAAAAGCAGGTCAGCTACATGTTTCGGCTAGTATATTTGGCCATCACCAGGCTGAACTACTAGCACAAATATTTAGCCATCGCCAGGCTGAACTACTAACCAAAACGTGTAGCCGACCTCATTTTGGAAACAGATTGTTGTGTTTGAATTTACTATACTTCTCATTATACCGAGAACACAACGAGGATGAATCGGCTTCAGATAATCCAGTCCCCATCATACCAAATTGTTTCTCTGATCCTCATTTTAACACTTTGTTTTGCATGGCGCAACAGCCCCCCAGTGGGTGAGGACCACCTCTTTATCGAGGCTGCACGATCACACTCAGATACACACACACTCGGTACGACTCCTCTGGACGAGTGATCAGTCCATCGTAGAGACCCCTACCTGACAACACACAACACTCATAACAGAAAGACATCCATACCCACGGCGGGATTCGAACCCGCAATCCCAGCAGGCAAGCTTCCCAAATACGCATGGTGTTCACAGTAGCCACCACCCTTCACGTTTCTCGACTACAATTTTACATACATTTCTCGTTTCTGCCATTCGAGCACAAAAGGCTCTTTTCATCGTCCCGGATTTAACTATCAAACTGACAGTGACGTCAGATATACGTAACCGATACACCGCCCGCGTTCCCGATAATACTGACACGGTATGTGACAGCAACACCAGCAGCTTAGCATATCAGATCGAGCTCCAGTTGCACAGGTACTACCAACTGACAGTAGTTCCTGTAGTTCAGACCCTGCCAGCGACGTGTGATGTGCCAAACACACTACACAAAATTTTGAAACCCAGGGCAACTACAAAGTCATCCAGAGAGCAACACTACTTCAAACGCCAGTCTTTACTTCGAAAACACATAAGTTACAAACTCAGTAAAGGTGAAGGTAAAGGTCACCCTATAACCTACACGAAGGCCCAGATGTGGAGTAGAGGTATAGCTCTACTCTTTCTTTAACTTCGGTGCTAGATGGGGTGAGTGGTCAACGCGACGCCCTTGCCGCTTTACCTACGGGAATGACCCGGTACCCATTGTAGAGGAGGCTGGGAAGAACCCAAGGCCGGTGTGGACGGGTGCGGAAAATCTAGCACACACCGGGATTTGATCCCCGGACCGTACAGCGCGTAGCGAGTCGCCTTACCGACTGAGCTATCCCGGCCCGCGTTAGAACTTCAGTAAAATGGAAGATTACAAATTGTATTAACCAGTGTAATGTCTGGTGGGTGGCCGCGCGGTCTAAGGCGTAGGTCTGCGGCCGCTCGCTTGCTGAGATCGTGGGTTCGAATCCCACCGGGGGCATGGATATTTGTTATGAGTGTTGTGTGTTGTCAGGTAGAAGTCTCTGCGACGAGCTGATCACTCATCCAGAGGAGTCCTACCGACTGTGATGCGTCGTTGTGTGTGATATAGAAACCTCAAGAATGAGGCCATGGCCCACGTTGGGCCGCAGCGCTACAGGGGGGAAAAATGTCTGGTGGAGAACAGTATAAAATGATGACTGATAATAATCTGTAACTACGAGTATTTCGAAACGTCTACCATGTCGATGTCACATGAAACCTTCAATTCAACGCACCTAAGGCCAGGGCCTGATTACGGCCACTACACAGGCGCTGCTGGTGGAGAAATAAGAAGCGAGATTTGGGGTTCTCACAGCGGTACTGCCGAAGAATCAGCTATTCCGGGACGTGACGCTGTCTACTGGTAAATAATTACAGACGTTTCGAAAGGTCATAATGCCTTCATATACAGGGTCAAGCAGTGCAAGAAGAGTTCGCGAATCCTCCAGGATCATCATCGGGGACCCTACAGCCGGCATTTGGTCCCTATCCTGTGCCAGATTAATCCATTTCACACAGCATTTACGTCATTCATTTATTTATTGCAGCCGAGATCACGTGCTCTGTACAGCAACTAGGCTACACGCAGGACGGTCTAGGGTTCGAATCCCGGTAGGGGCAACAGGTTTACTTCTATTCTACAAAACATCCACACCGGTTCTGGGGAGTAGTAAGTGGCGGCGTTTGGCCCACGTTATTAAAAAGGATCGATTCAAGATGGAGGCGGTAGTTGGGCTTTCGAATAGTAGAAGTGAGTATTTTGTCAGGAAGGAGTATATGGTATTCGCCTGGTTTAAGTAAGTATTTTGTTAGGATGGAGTATGTTGATGTAGAACACCCTGTACGATAATATTAAAAAGGAGATTTTTTACACGTCCTGTATATAGCCTACGCTTCAGGATGTTAATAAAAAGGCATGCTGCCGCCGTGGGGATTGGTGTATATTAAAAAGGAAGTGCTGTGGCCCTGCCTTGGTGCCTCCGTGGGGATTGGTAAATGACATTAAACAGGTTGATCCTCCAGGCCCTCCCTGCACCCTCAGGCGCCGCCGTGGGGATTGGTAGATGATATGAAAAAGGATGAGCCTCCAGGCCCTCCCTGCACCCTCTGGTGCCGCCGTGGGGATTGGTATATGATATTAAAAAGTATGTGCTGCCGCTGAACCTCCAGATCCTCCCTGCACTCTCAAGTGCCGCCGTGGGGATTTTTATATAATATTAAAAAGGATGTGCAGCCTCGAGATCCTGCCTACGCTGTCTGGTGCTTCGGTGAGGAAAGGTCTGTGCATCTTACTGATGCATGTGTTTAGTCATCGGCACATGTAAGCAGTTATCTATCGGAGCGTGACGTTCCGTTGGACTATGGAAGTGCATATTCTCACGTACGATACAGGTCTGTACCCGGCACGTGTAAGCAGTTATCGTTTGGGACGTGACGCTCCGCAGGACTATGTATATATATATATATATATTCTCACGTACGTTGCAGGTCTGTACCTGGGATATGACGGGAGGTAGGGATTGAATAGAAAAACACACATCAGAGTCATATACTGTTTATTTGTGGTATGAATAAGAAAAAAAACAGATTTTATTGAAAGCAAATACACATAGGACGGACCAGTCTAGAAGAATACACAGTTTATAGACACTTTGAACAATGGCTTTTTACAATGATCGCACCAACAATCCTTTGCGATGCATAATGTTGCGACAGCCTCTTCATAGGTAGCGCAATGTACTTCCCGAAAGTTGCCCCAGTAGTTGTGAGGAAGGATCGCGCAGGCTTTGTGAAATCTCTTACTGGCATCGCAATGTTGGTCGTGTACATAAGTACATTGCAATTTTGGAAACGTGATAGGTATTAACCTGTCAAGGGGAACAATACCCGATTTCACTGCATGCAAAAATTGGTGATATAAAGTCCTGCGAGTCAATTTGAATTCTGATAGATTGAATGTAAGGCGGAAAACAGTGTAGGAAGCGGGACTTCGGAGTGACGGAGCCTGCCGTAGACATACATTACACTTGCAGGAGGGTGTGCCTGTACATTCGCATATGAAAGGTCGGAGTATAGGTTTAAATTCATTCAAGAATTCTTTGCAGAAGGTATCGGGTGTCCAGCCGCCACTAGTAGCCCCGTGATGGTGTAGGTAAAGAACCGTGCCGGAAGGAACACAAACAATACCGTACATTTTGAAAACAAAAATACCGGCATTCTCCCATATGAATTCGGCCAGATTAATGTTTGATTTTGATCCACATTGTATGGCCACATCGATAACGGTAATGATAAAAGGCACCGTCACACCGTCATGTGTAATTTCATACACGGAATAATCGGGGAAACTCGCATATTCATCATCATCTGTATTTAAGTGGAATTTGTAGGGTCCGATAGTGAAATTAGGAAATTTTCGATACATGTTCTCGAGAATGGGGGAGTCGGTTCTGGCAATACATAGTTGACTTAATCTAAGTTCGTCAACATAATGTGAACTGAGGACACCTGCGATATAAGCAGGGTAAGTCCCAACAAGGGCACAGCAAATATCCAATGAACAGAATTCTTTTAATAAGAGATTCACCAATCCTAGATGATCCCTTCTTGCAGGCGTGAAATGAGTTAACCATAGAACATGTCCCACACTATTCACTAAACACTCTTGGGTCTCGAAAAGACTGGCCGACCCGTCAAAAAGTTTACCTTGAGTTCTCATGTTCTTTACGATTCAATGGCCAGGAGGTATGATTTGAAGGATTCGCATACCCCTTGTACACGAGATGTAGCGAGACTGCTTTGGAATTAATACCGTCTATATCTTCGTCAGACACCACATCACTGTAGCGCTTGGGCAGGAAAACCTGGACGATGTTGGTTTCAGCGATGCGTAGAGTCAGCACAACTGTAGGACCATATTTGGTAGGTATTCTCTTCGCCCTGACGATAGGGTACAGTTTATGCGGTTCTAAGGTGTTGACATTGACTGCAGCGTAGGCCGTTGCTTCTTCGAAGCGCTTAGTAAGATCCATTTCGTCCGACGAACGTGCGGGAAACAAAGCAGTGGCTGAAACAAACATGAAAATGACGTCAGCTTCCAGCGATAAATAGGAGGCTGCAGTACGTGTCGAGCACAGTGTGGCTTCATACTTTGAACTGTAAGTATTACACTCGAGTACAATTTTTTCAATAAGTTATAGTACAGAGTGCCGAATCTATATATGTTATCTGTAATTTATTTTAGCGAGAGAGACAATGGCACGCAGATTCGAGATAGATGATACGATCAGAAGACAGTATAGACGTTACAATGCCGTAGGAACGCAGATTACCACGCGATTATTAACCCCACGGATAATAGTGATCCCGTGGGACATTTCCTAGCCAGCGTGAACGAACACTTTGAGTACGCATTGCGGGATGTGAGTGATAGTGATATGTTGGGGATAACCGTTCATAATCGAGTAAATCAGCCCATCGAAATCAGTTTTAGGAAGAAAGACCAGTTGTCGGGATAGGTGATTTGGAGTGTCTTTGAAAAAGTTTCACACTCGAATTCTAGATTTAACGCCTTGGACACACTTGTCGTGACGGTGCATTAGGTCATGATGCCCGTAAGGTTCGGTTACGGTATTAAGACTAAGGGTAGACCTCTCTCCATAATGGCACACCTCAAGAAAATTATCGTGGAGGTGAAGGCTGAGGAAAATTATCTTGCCCACGCTTTAATAATAGCGATTGCGAGAGTAGAAAACGATGCAAAGTATAAAGCATACCGTCAAGGTCGGAAGATACGTCCCGTAGTTCAAGCGTTACTACAGCAGGCAGGTATCGATCTGACTAGTGGTGGGGGGATCCCCGAACTTAACCGTTTCCAAGAACATATAATATAAGATAGTTGTGTTTCAAGGTCTCGGGTGAGATGATATAATGTACGAAGGGCAGGTCGAATCTTCCAAACATATTAACCTACTCTACGACGATGTCGAAAGACATCACGTGATAACTAACCTTACAGGCGCAATGGCTAAAAAGTAGTATGTAATGCATGTCATAAAAGCTGTAGGCGCGATATAACACATGTCTGTGACCAGACTTGCAGCGACTGTATGGCGAGACCTCCATGCACATTCTCCGACGTTCGCCTCCCCTGCTACGAGTGTAACAGACATTTTAGAAGTCGGACGTGTTTCGCTAACCACAAGCAGAGCACCGCAAAGAGAAAATCCGTATGCGAACGTAAAAGATGTTGTGCGACGTGTGGAATGCTTGTGTCGCGGGAAAATCAAGAATGTAATAAGCGATTCTGCCAGAACTGCGGCCAGAACAGGGAAGCAGGCCACCTGTGCTACATGAGACCTTTAAAGGACGAGCTGCCCTCCGACGGCTCCAAGGTGCTGTACGAATTTTAGGATTTTGAGACTACGCAAATTACGAAGTACTCTGACAAAGCCACACTGCACTACCTGGTCTCGTCTGCGTTCAGCAGTTCTGTTCGCAGTGCGAAGATGCGGCAGACTATGGAGAGTGCGTGCGAAGCGGTCAGAGGAAGCACTCGTTCTGGGTCGATCCTGTAGGGGACCTGTTAACTTACCTATGCTAGCCACGCCATTGGGCCAATAAGTTCGTCGCGATAGCGCATAACGCCAAGGCCTTCGATCTGCATTTCATTTTGAATAGGGCGATCATGTTGAAATGGAAGCCTGAACTGAACGTGAACGGGTTAAAAATCATGTGTATGAAGATGGAGCACCTGGTCTTTCTGGACAGCGTGTCCTTCCTCCCGTGCCAGCTACGTAAATTGCCCGAGGCGTTTGGGCTAACGGCCAGCAAATCGTGGTATCCTCAGTATTTTAATACTGAGGAAAATCTAGTACGTAGGCCCTATTCCCGACGTCTCGTATTATGGCGTGAACGAGATGAGTGAAGCGGAAAGGGGAGAATTTCTCGCATGGTCCGAAGGCCAGAAAGAGGCAGTGTTCGATAACAGACGCTTGCTGGAAGCTTACTGCCAAGATGACGTCACTGTCTTAAGGCAAGCGTGCCGAGTGTTCAGGAGAGAGTTTATTCAGATAGGGAACATAGAGGTTTTCCTGGAAGCCATTACTATCGCGTCCGCATGTAATAAGGTGTTGAGTAAACGTTTCCTCAAGCCCGATACCATAGGTCTCATCCCGACGGGCGGCTACAGCTGCAATGTCAATTACAGTAGGAAAGCGTTGATGTGGCTGGTCTACAGGGATGGCGGGGTACGCAAGATATTCCACGGGCGTAACGGGCGCCAGTACAGGTTGCCAGAACTCCCCCACTTTAGTGTGGATGGTTTCGGCCGGGAGACGAGGACCGTGTACGAATTTCTCGGATGTTACTATCATGGTCATACATGTCAACCCTACCGTGACGTCTGTACGCTGCGAGGAGACACGCTAGGCGAGAGATACGAGCGCACGATGATGCGAATAGAGCAGATCACCCGCGCAGGTTATTAGGTAGAAATACAGTGGGAGTGTGAGTCTGATGAGTAAATTCTTCCACGTTATCCCGAATTGAAGACACACCCTGTAGTGGGACATAGTCCTCTGAACACTTGAGATGCCCTATACTGAGGTCGAACGGAGGCCATGAGACTGCACTATAAGGTACGTGAGGGAGAATAGACTTTACAATACGTAGACGTGATGAGTCTCTATCCGTACGTTGTAAATATTTCAAATTTCCCGTGAGACATCCCGTAATCCATGTGGGTGAGGCGTGCCAAGATAGAGAAGCCATGTTACAGAAACAGGAATTAATAAAATGCTGCATCCTACGTCCCCAGAGAATCTACCATCCAGTGTTGCCATATCGCTGCAAAGGCAGGCTGATGTTCTGTCTGTGTAGTTCGTGCGCCACCGAGTGCAACACGGGTGGCGAATGCGCTCACGAGACTGTTGCGGAGAGGGCCCTCACAGGTACGTGGGTCATAGATGAAGTTAGGATGTTAGTGCAGAAGGGTTATGAGATTGTCGAGATTATCGAAGTGTACGAATACGCCGTCACACAATACGATCCTCAGACTGGGGAGAGCGGTCTCTTCGTTGAGTACATAGACACGTTTTTGAAATTGAAGACGGAGGCGAGCGGATATCCGTCCTGGAACCGAACCCCGGAGGACGAGGATCGCTACATCGCTAATTTCTTCGCGAGCGAGGGGATCCGTCTAGACAAAGAGGCGATAAGACCTAACGCCGCGAAACGTGGCATGGCAAAATTCCGTCTGAATTCCATTTGGGGCAAACTGAAGGAAAGGAATAATATGACGAAATCTAAGATGATGACGGACCCCCAAGAACTCTACAGGTTCCTGACCACTCCTGGTATCGAAGTGGCGAACCTGGTGTTCGCTACCGATGACCTAGTCTGGGCATCGTGGCGTTTCGTGGCGGAGGAAGAGATCCCGAGCTTACGTCATACGAACGAAGTCATAAGCTCCTATATGACAGCTGGCGCTCGCCTGCACTTGTATAGGCATATAGACAGACTGCAAGAACGAGCTATATATTGCGACACAGATGGTGTCGTGTACGTCTAGCGTAGAGAAGGACGTGCGCTCGTCGAGACCGGGGATAACCTCGGGGCCATCACTTCGGAACTTAAACCCTCCGAATATAAGGAGGAATTCGTTAGTGGAGGACCTAAAAACTATGCCTACAAGACAGTTCATGCGGCAACAGGCGAGCGAAAGTTAGTCTGTAAAATCAGAGGGATTACTCTGAATTATAACACCTAGCAATTGGTTAATTTTGAGGTTATTAAGGACATGGTTTTTGATGGGACCAAGATGCCACACGTGACTGTACACACAGAGAAGAAAATCAAATGTAAGAGGAAGGCGGGAGGGGGTATAGTTTCTATAATAACCGAACCCGAGGATAAAATGTACAGCATCTCGTTTTTCAAACGCCGACGTTTAGGTGATAATTCGTCGGTCCCTTTCGTGTATAAATAGGGCGAGTGACGGGGCAAAGGAGGGTTTTCACCGCCCGACCGTCCATGAGTGATGGTCTGACATTTAGGCATTCATTCTCGTGTAACGTGAGTGGATCTAGCTGTTCCGAGAAGTCGTCTTCCGTCATACGCTTCCTCCAGAACCTCGACTACCTCTGTACCGAGCCGACATTTGCCGGTGGGATAGTGTGGTGTTACGGCGAGAAGAGTGCTGCGCCCTCCCGTCACCATTTGCCAGCGAACTTTATATATAACGAGGGCGTGCCGGAAGACTTTGACAGTGCAAACGGCGAATCGTGCCTTGTGATCTTTGACGATTTGTTAACCGACGTCTATTCAAAGCATGTGTGTGAACTGTTTACGCGAGGTAGCCATCATAGGAATATAAGCGTTATTTTGATCACTCAAAATCTGTTTCATCAGGGCCGGTTCTGTAGGGACATCTCGTTAAATGCTCATTATATAGTGGCATTGAAAATCGTCAGAGATAAGAAACAGTTTATGTACTTGGCCGGTCAATTGTACCCCCAAGATAGTTTGGGTCTGTATAACGCTTACCTCAACGCGACACAAGAACCTTACGGCTACCTGCTCTTGGATCTGACCCAAAATACGAACGACAGTCTCAGGTTTCGTACAAACATATTCCCGAATGATACAACTCCACTCACCGTCTATTCATATGTAGGCGATGAAGCGAGTGAAGACAAATTATCACACCCTTCAGGTGCTGAAGACAGCCGACCCGAAATTGCGTAAAGCTATCATTTCAAACTGTAACAAAGAAGTGGTGCGAGTGTATCTTGAACGTTCTGAACGGCAATATAAAGCTGACAGGTTGTGACACGCGCATACTACAAAAACACAAGGCGGCGCTTCGCAAGGTCTCCGACAAGCGCGTGCCTCTTTCCGCCAAAAAGAAACTTATTTACAACGCGGGGGATTCCTGCTGCCTCTATTGAGTGCCATCCTACCTTCGCTCGCTAGTCTCATTGTACGAAATCATGTTACGTAAGATGTACCTCATTCCTGCTGAACGTTTGCGCGGCTCCCCTTTCATGACCCGGGAACCGACGGTTTCGATACGTAACAGAAGGCGCCGGTGAAGAAACGTAAACATCATGCTGAGGCCGTTAAGATACGTAAACATCATCCGTATGAACAGTGGCTTAAGGTGCGTCGAAAGATGGACGAAGCAGATATTAGAAAAAAGACCGAAACGAATGTATTTGCAGATTTTTTTAAGTCGAATGTTACCTGCAGGGCAAGCTAGCAAACTTTCCCCTCCGCCTATGCCTACGCCTCCAAAGCTGCGCCGTGGGACGCAGACGGACGTAACGGCGGCATCAGTTACCGCTTCCCCCTACCGCCACCTATGAAAGAGTTCACGTATGAACCCTCGAAAGAAGAACGAGTGGAGGATGATGATGATGATGATGAGTACGATGAAGATGATAACTTCGTCGAGGATGAAGCTCGGGAGTGTGGTAGGGAAAATGTCGGTCCTGTAGTAAGTCTCTACCTGATGCGTGTACAAGAGACGTTTTCTCGACTCGCAATATGGCGTCCGTAAGGACGGTGATATGTTTATGATAGGTGATTCTCCGATAGTGGTCGATACCGTTGGTGATATCACGATTAAGCACCGAGTGTTTAAGGGATCGAAGGGTTTGTGGGAACTGTTGACTCCCAAGAAAGTGAATACAGAATTTATTACCAAAGACGATCTAAAGTCATATAAGAAAATATTGATGATGACTAACGCTCATTTGACTAAATATCAGCCCGAAGGTAACATTAATATAACACGAGGGAAATAATTTCGGGATATCATTGCGCCCCTCTTTGCGGAACCGAAGGGGCGTGGGGTCGAATCAGTGTTACAACGTAAGTGAACAAAGTATTAATAGCTACCATTAGCGATCTATACTACGTTGAAGGTAGTCCTGCGAGCTTCTCGAATTTGCCGAAACTTCGGGCGGCGGAGGTGTCTGAATCGAAGACGAAGAAGGGTAAACTGGAATCTTTAGGCTCTACCAAGGCATGGTTAGAAGAGCAAGATGCATACACAACACAAGGCAAGTGAGGAAACGTTTCGCTCGTAATCCCTATACCGTGACTAACGTAAGGGACGTGTGGGAATGTTATTTATTGGATGTACAGTCCTACGCAAAATACAATGATAATTTCAGATACATTCTATCCGTCATTGATGTATTCTCGAAATTTCTATATCTGATCCCGGTGAAGAAAAAGAGGGGACCTGCAGTCACTGCAGCCTTCCTCTCCATATTCGACGATAAGCCGAAATTAACTTCGCGGTGACCCGTATGGGTACGCACCGATAAGGGCAAGGAATTTCTCAATAAAGACATTCAGGACATGTTACGCTACGAGGGCATTCACTTTCAAGTATGCAGGAACCCCGACGTGAAATGTGCTGTCGTGGAACGTGCTCAACGCACGATTCGTGACAGACTATACAAATACTTTACGTATAAAAATAGATCAGATATTTCGACGTCCTGCCGAAATTTGTACGGGCCTACAATGACACGGTTCACTCGACGACAGGTATGGCAACATCGCGTGTAACAGATTCGGACGTCCTCGCCATATGGAAGAGAATGAACCGCCGACGCATTCGTGTGACTAAAGTCAAATTTAGCGTAGGGCAGCACGTGCGTATCAGTTAGGAGAAGATGAAGTTTGCCAAGGGCGGTGAGCAGACTTTCTCCACGGAAATATTTCGCATTACGAAAGTTATAGAGAGGCGGCCACGACCCGTCTACGAGCTAGAGGATTTAAACAAGACGCCGATAGAGGGACAATTTTACGCGGAGGAACTCACACCTGTTCGCAT
>Ga0123355_10011020_pt1 | contig 13914 bp, 11 predicted proteins | sample TergutEmb28metaG_3_FD_89872 | JGI IMG/M metagenome (GOLD analysis project Ga0123355, IMG submission 89872) | Embiratermes neotenicus P1 segment gut microbial communities from Petit-Saut dam, French Guiana - Emb289 P1 | ecosystem: Host-associated > Arthropoda: Insects > Digestive system > Gut ... | reverse complement strand
ATTTTTGCGGTCGATATTTCCGCCCTTCTTCGTCATCTCCTCCTAATTTACCTTTGGGTAAATGTCGTCGTCGCTTCCTTGAACCGGCGAAAAATCGCCTGCGCAACTCTGGTAAAAAAAGATTTTAAACAGGCTCTAAGGGAGGAGGCTAAAAATGCGTAAACTTTTTATGATATTAATCTCGTTTATATTTCCGGTTATATCAGTTTTACCCGTAAGTGCATCCAATCAAATAAATTTGGACGCTGCAATATCCCAAACCGCTGTTTATATTTTAAGCAGGGTACAGCATCCGGAAGTTGGCACAGTAGGCGGAGAGTGGGCGATTATTGCTTTGGCTCGCAGCAACCATCCTGTACCTGATGCATATTTTCAGCGATATTTTAGGGCAGTTGAAAGACATGTACAAGAGCAAAATGGTGTTTTGCATAACAGAAGGCTTACAGAGTATTCTCGTGTAGTACTTGCTATGACAGCAGCGGGTTTTGACCCAAGAGATGTAGCGGGCGTTGACTTGACACTTCCCCTTGGTGATTTTGAACGTGTAATATGGCAAGGAATAAACGGCTCTATTTTTGCATTATTGGCATTAGACAGCTTAGAATATGCAGTTCCTATAAATGCAAATGCTCAAACGCAAGCTACCCGCGAGCTATATGTAGCAGAAATTTTGCGAAGGCAAACCTTTGATGGCGGCTGGAATATGACAGCAGGCATAAACGGTAATGTAGGTAGAAATGAAATTGGTGATTCTGATATAACAGGAATGGTATTACAAGCACTGGCAAAGTATCAAGATAATCCACAGGTAGCCGGAGCAATAGACAGAGCTTTAACATTCCTTTCCCGAATTCAAGACAACTACGGCGGATTTTCCAGCAACCACTCAAATGATGTATCCTCAGTAGAGAGCGTTGCTCAAGTGATTGTGGCCTTAGTAGAATTGGGCATAGCGGTAGATGATCCGCGTTTTGTGAAAAATGGCAATACTCTTGTAGATAATCTTTTAAGCTTTGGCAATCCAAACGGAAGCTTTCGTCATACTAATGATAGTGAGTTAAGTAGTTTAATGGCGGCTGAGCAAGCTTTGTACGCGCTTGTAGCAGTCCGGCGAGCGGCTGAAGGTAAAAACAGTCTTTACCGTATGTCTGATAGAATAGAGCGTGGTATACGCTAGGAGTATTCATGAAAAAATATAGTACTCAAATTATTGTGGTTGCCATAATTTTAGTGGCTCTTGTGGGCATTTGGTTTTATGTACTGGGGGGCGACACTTCGGTAGCAGCAACAACTGCGGACGGAAGTTTTACCGTTACTTTGTCTGTGCGTTGTGACACCCTTTTAGATAATATGCATATGCTGGATCGAGAAAAACACGAGCTTGTTCCCGCCGATGGTGTAATATTCCCGGAAACACTTGTGATAGTTAATGAAAATGAAAATGTGTTTGATGTATTACAGCGAGAGATGAGAAATGCAGGAATACACATGGCATTCCGCTGGACACCTGTTTTTGATTCGGTATATATTGAAGCAATTAACAATCTCTATGAGTTTGATGCAGGGCCATTGTCCGGCTGGATGTATAGAGTCAATAATGGAATTCCCGGTTTTGGTGCATCAATGTATGCTTTGGAACCCGGGGACAAAATAGAGTGGTTGTACACTATTGATTTAGGCAGAGATTTAGAAGAATCAGGGTTTAGTAATGGCTAAAAGGGATGACTTTGCGACCTTTCATCCGATAGTTAACTTTTTATATTTTGTATCAATAATAGGCTTTACCATGTTTTTTATGCATCCTGTTTGCCTTGCACTATCTTTATTTTGTGCGGCTGCATATTCATTGTATCTTAATGGAAAAAAAGCATTGCGAATTGGGCTACTGTACATGCTGCCAATGATTATATTTACTGCTATGCTTAATCCCTTGTTTAATCATCAAGGTGCTACTATTTTGACATATCTTAGAAATGGAAACCCATTAACGATGGAATCCATTCTTTATGGCATTGCAGCGGCAACGATGCTTGTAACAGCTATTATCTGGTTTGCATGTTTTAATGCCGTAATGACAAGCGATAAATTTATTTACTTATTTGGGCGGGCTATTCCTGCCCTATCTTTGATTCTTTCTATGGTTTTGCGATTAATCCCACGCTTTAAAGCACAAATTAAAGTGATTTCTAATGCCCAAAAATGTATTGGAAGAGATATTTCAACAGGGAATATATTTCAAAAAGTAAGACACGGGATAAAAATTTTATCTGTTATGGTGACATGGGCACTTGAAAATTCCATAGAAACTGCTGATAGTATGAAATGTCGCGGATATGGCTTGCCGGGACGTACAGCGTTTTCTGTTTTTCGTTTTCATAGACGTGACGGATATGCTTTAATATATATATTTGTCTGCGTTATTGTTGTACTTTTGGGTGTAGTAGCCGGAGTATATCACTTCCGCTACTTTCCTACTATTAGCGGACAATGGACAGGCATGTATACAATTTTAGTATTTGTTGCATATTTTGCCCTTGGCTTTTTTCCTGTTATGGTAAATTTGAAGAGTCGTTTATTATGGGTTATAATACCTTCCGACAAGCTTTAATCCGTTATTTTGGTAAATTTATAAGGAGGACTTTATTAATGTTAGCATTCACTCAATATACGCCCACAGAAATTGTATTTGGGCCAAAAGCAGAAAATCAAATTGCTGCACTGGTAAAGAAATATGGTGGTTCAAAGGTAATAGTGGTATATGGGGAAGGCAGTGTAGTAAAATCCGGCCTTCTGGATTTGGTAACAAAGCAATTGGATGATGCCGGAATTGATTATATTAAACATGGTGGAGCAACTCCTAACCCTCATTTATCTTTTGCAAAGGCCGGAATAAAGGCTGCCATTGATTTTGGCGTAGATTTTATTTTGGCTGTAGGCGGCGGCAGTGCTATTGATGCAGGAAAAGCAATTGCTCATGGCACAAAAAATCCTGAAACTGATATTTGGAAGTTTTGGTTAAAAGAAGAAGTAGTTACAAAATCGCTTCCTGTTGGTGTTGTGTTAACCATATCGGCGGCCGGCAGCGAAACAAGTAATTCTGCCGTACTTACTAATACAGATACAGGCGAAAAAAGAGGAATTAATACAGATTTTAATCGTCCTTGTTTTGCTATCATGAATCCTGAGTTCACCTTTACATTACCAAAGTTTCAAATTGCTTGCGGAATTGCAGATATTATGATGCATACTATGGATCGATACTTTGCACAAGAAGATAGCAATGAAATGACAGACGAAATTGCCGAAGGCTTACTTAGGGTGACAATTAAAAATGGCCGTACAGCACTTGAAAATCCAAAGGATTATAATGCCATGAGTGAGATTATGTGGGCGGGAAGCCTGTCTCATAACGGGATAACCGGGCTTGGACGCACTCATGATTTTTCGGCTCATCAATTTGGGCATGAATTAAGCGGTCGCTTTGATGTAGCTCATGGGGCAAGCCTTACTACTATGTGGGCTTCAATAGCTGAATATTGTTGTAAATATTCATTAGATAGATTTAAGCGGTATGCTTGCGAAGTTTGGGGCGTATCAAGCGATCTTCCTGATGAAGAAGCAGCTCAAATGGGTATAGACAGAACTGTGGAATATTTTAAATCCATAGGAATGCCCACATGCTTTACAGAACTAGGTATTGGTGTGCAGAGTGATGAAGTTGTTCAAGCATTAGCATATGATTGTGTTTTCAAAGGAACAAGATTGATAGGTGCTTTTAATTTGGATCAAAAAGCTGTGTACGAAATATACAAGGCCGCTAACCGCTAAAAATGGATAAGTAAACATAAATAAAGGCTCTGTACCAAATAACAATGTCTTATTGATATTAGAATTTGGTGCAGAGCTTTTTTTGTTGGGAATAAGTAAATGCGGGTTCATTTGTAAAAATGTAATGCTAAAGTGGTACTCTACTTTACTCGCTTATGCGAAACGAAAAAACACCATCTTCTCTTGAATTAAATAAAATATTGCCTGCATTATTGTAAATCATGAAATGCAAACTATAATCGCCAGGTTCTGTAATTATGTTTGCAAGCCTAGTGAATCTTCCGGTGCCTATTTCGCAAATAATTGAAATATTTCCAATAATGACTCCTGTATCTTTTATTAATTCGTTAAATTTTTGCCGCCAATATTCAGGCGTTACATTTAATTCATCTACATCTACAACTATTGAAGTATTTCCAAATCGAGGAACGAATTCTACCAATCTTGTACGCGCTAATGTAGTATTACCTATAGGTGTTGCGGGTCTAGGGCCAGCTACAGGAGTAATTGGAGGGGGGTCATTTTGTGTTGGCATATTTGGCGAATTACCTTGTGGTCTTGATGTGACACCAGGTATCGGCGTGCTACCTCCAGGATGTGTGGGCATAGTAGGAAGTCCTGGCGGCGGTGGATTAACCGATATTCCCGGATTTTGTGGTTGCACTTGATTGTTAGAATTTGGCAGTTCAGGATTTGCCGTATTATTGGGATTTTGTGGCTGATTGCCTGGTAATCCTTGCTCTGGTGTAGTAACTGGGTCTGAATCTGAAGATGGTTCATCCGGAAGTGGTTTACGAGTAATAGTTAGACTGTACGTAGCTGTATCTCCATTTTCGGCAGTTACTGTCAATGGAAAGTGATTATCACCTACTGAAAGCCTTTGAAAACCAGTGCCGCTTAATGTAGCACGATTACAAGAGGTTTGAGCCATAATTTCTACAAGTGAAGTTTCATAAGGAACCTCAGCTAGATATACATTATTAACCGGATCATAAGATATCATAAAATGACGAACCCGAATATTATTTATTTGTACATTGTTAGATAATTGATCATTCAAAAACACTACAATAGTATAATTTTGGCTTGTGGTTCTATCTTCTGCAATAACTGTAAGAGTTATTGTGTTGCGCCCCACACCCAAAGAATGTACACCTGTACCCTCTACTGTTGCTCTTGCGTGCGCTGTTCTGGCTATAATTTCAATAGTGTTAGTTCCATAAGGAGCCTCTATCCAATATTCATTTCTATCACGATCATAGAACAATAAAAGATTACCTGCCCTAAGTTCGCTTAATCTTGTATCTTGAGATAGTGCAGAACTCCTATTTACAACAATAACATAATCCTGTCTGACCATTCCATTTTCGGAGGTTACAGTGATGACAAAACGAGTGTTTCCTTCAATCAAATAATGAACACCATGGCCTAAAACACTTGCATTTGGATGATTTGTTATGGCATCAATGTTTGCAGAGGAAACTTCATATGGGACAACAATAGAATAAACATCAGTAATTGTATCATGATGCAGCAATGATCCATTTACAGTTAAGCCCCTCAGTCTAGCGTCAGAAGAAAGCTCGCTTTCTCTATATATAACTATATTGTATGGCTTCGTATTTACTCCGTTTTCAGCAGTTACAATAATTATAATACTATTATTTCCAATCACTAAATTATGGATACCATCACCAAAAACGGTTGCGTTTGGATGGTTCGTTATAGCATCAACGTTTGCAAAGGAAATCTCATGTGGAAGGTTAATAGAATAAACATCATCGTTTACATTGTGCCATAATAACAAGCCATCATTCACAGTTAATCCTCTCAAATTTGCATCGGAAGAAAGTTCACCTTCTATATATACGCCAATATGATATTCACGTGTAGTTACCCTATCTTCGGCAGTGACAATAATAACAAAGCGGTTATTACCCTGTACCAAAGCTTGGATACCATCACCAAAAATGGTTGCGTTTGGATGGTTTGTTGTAGCGACAATGTTTGCACTGTTAACTTCGTGAGAAAAGTTGATAGAACGTATACCAGTATTTGTATCATAGTATAATAATGCTCCATTTACAGTTAAACTTATTAATCTTGCATCAGAAGAAACTATACCTTCCCTATATATTACAATGTTGTATTCTTTTGTAGTTACTCTATCTTCAGCGACGACAGTAACAATAACGCTATTGTTTCCGACCACTAAATTATGACTACCAACACCAGAAACATTTGCATTTTGGTGGTTTGGTACAGCCATAATTTGTGCATTAGAAACCGCATGTGCTACATTAATTAAATATAAATTAGCATTAGTATCATGGTATAAAAGTGAGCCGTTAACGGTCAAGTTTATTAAATTCGCATCAGAAGAAAGCGCACTTTCTCTAAATATCAAAATACGATGAACACTTGTGGTTACTCCATCTTCGGCAGTTATAGTTATTAGAAAAGGGTTATGTCCTTCTGTTAAATAGCGGATACCGTCACCATAAACAGATGCATATTCACAATATGTTAATATCTCAATTAATACTGAGTAAGTTTTGTAAGGAACTCTAGCTGAAAACACACTAGCACTAGTGTCATATTGCAATAATGAACGGTTGGCTATCACACTTCTTAGTCTTGCATCAGAAGAATATTCGACTTCTATACCTTCCCTATACACTACAACATGATGTTCTTGGGAAGTTATTCCATCAGCAGCAATTACCTTGATGACAAATACATTTCGGCCTACGCTTAAAACATTTGGGCCGCTAATGGAAGCAATATTTGCTCCTTCGGAGTTTACAGTAGGCACAATAATAACACTAGAAATCTCATATGGAAAAGTGATGGAAGGCCAATCAAGTACTGATATACCATTAACAGTTAAGTCTTTTAAACTTGTGTCAGAATAATAATCGTTATCGTTATCGTTATCGTTATCGTTATTTGGATATTCTTCTTTTCTATAAATAACAACAAGGTATTCCTTTGTAGTTATCCTGTTTTCGGCAGTCACAATAATTTTTATATTGTTATACCCCTCCTCCAAATAATGTCTACCATAACCTTCAACTGTTGCCTTTTCATGATTTGGTATAGCCACTATGTCCACTTCTAAAATCTCATATGAGGCAATAAATACGTTGTTTTCAAATGGTAATGGGACACCATTTATAGAATCTACTCTTAAATATTCCAAGCTTGCGTCAAAATAATATTCGTTGTCATTGTGATTTTCTGGGACTTCTTCTTTCCTGTAAATAACAATAGGGTATTCCTTTGCGGTTATCCTGTCTTCGGCAGTCACAATAATTTTTATATCGTTATATCCTATATTCAAATAATGTCTACCATCACCTTCAATTATCGCTTTTTCATGATTTGTTACAGCCTCCATGTTTACTTCTGAAACCTCATACGGAGCAATAAATATGTTATTTTCATTAAGTTGTAATTGCGTACCATTTATAGAGTATACTCTTAAATCACTCAAATTTGCATCAGAAGATGGAAGAGGTATGGGGCTATCATCATATATATCAAATTGGTGAAGAACTATATCTCTAAGTACGTATTCATTGTCTCCATCTTCACTTCTTGTTATAGCCCAAACATACAAATACCATGTGCCTATTACTAGGTCACTACGTAGCGTAATTGATCTAGTTGCGCCATTTCCACTAAGGCTATATCCTACCCTAAAGTTATTGCGGATATCTTCATAAGGTGATTGGCTAAACAGATACCTAAGAGAAAATGCAGGATTATTTAAATTATTACTTAGTTCAACCGTTATTTGTGTATTCCCTACTTCCGAAATAGGATATATATTACTGAGTTCAGGCAGTGTTATCCCATTTCCTCTGGCAAATACAGTATTCAAATGGCTAATATTAATATAAGTTAATAATACAACTAGTGCTAAAAAGCCTGCACTAAACCTAATTTTAAATGACTTTTTCATACGAATCCTCCTCGTGTTTTTTTCTTTAAGCATTTAATTTTGTATATATGTGGCTTATTAAATTTATCCAGCTTACATCTTCTCTTAATTTTGCTAAACTATCCTCAGAATCAAACATATCTGTGTAAATTGCTGATAAATCACCTTCTATCAATTGGTTATTATGATTTAAACGTCTATCATACGCATAATATCTAAGGACAGCTCTGCGTATCGCTGCTTCTTTACGAATTTCTTCCGTTGCAGATACTATTTCTTCATCTAATTTAACACCTCTTTCAATGTAACTATAATAAGTTAATGCATTAACAAGTTGCCCCGGGTGGTCATTTTCGCTTATACTTGTTTGTGCTAAAAGTCTATGAAAATCTGCTTTCGCTAAGATTAATCTCCAATAATCTTCAGAGTGTTCAGGATTTGAAAGAACTTCTATTAAAAACCCATTTCGTTCTAATGCAAAATCAAGCTCTGATCTCTCTCTAATTATTTGAGAAAATTCTATCCACATAATCCAAATCCCATCTTCATAGCGATATGTTTGATTACGGGTCATATTAATATCTTGTAAGATGGCTTCGCGATTTCCTAATGCTATATGATTTTCTGCTATATATATCGCTCTATCCAAGTTTTCACTTGAAAGCTCAATGGCGTTTTGTATAGAGGTTAAGTCATTGCTGACCTCTTCCCAAATTTCAATAGTCTTAGTTTGCAATCTTTGTATTGCGTCAGATGGCTTTTCTGATGCGTTGTATAGAATAATAATACTAATCCAATTCAAACAAAATGGTATAAAGAGTATAACAAAGAGCCAGAGTACCTTAATATCAATAAAGCTATTGCCAAGCAATAATATTTTTTTATTGATGATATCGCTAGACAGAAGTGAATTACCGTTCATAAAAACCATTATGGTGTTTGCAACAATTGTAAATATAAATGGGATATATACAGCGACTGCTAATTCAACAACTATATTTTCATCATATAATACAGTCAATATGTAGCTAAAATCATCTCCAAAATAAATGTACATAATCACAAATGTTACAATGTTCAAGACTATTATTAAACTCGGAATTATCAGCCTTATTAGATCATCTTTTGAAAATTTTATGTTTTTGGGTTTTGATAGTAGCACTGCTATAAAAAGTTTGAAACAAAGAAAAAATGTAAGTACATTAACAATAAGACCTGTAAGTAAAAAGATGAAAACTAAAACCATTTTATTCCTCCATTTTCATTTAGTATGTATCTATTTAAGTGTATTTAGATATACTACATTATTAATTTACATAATGCAACAATTATTTTTTTACGATTAGAACAAAAAACGCTAAATTTCGACAACGCTTATAGCTTTAAATCACAATCTTATTAAAATGAAAGTGCATGATGTAGTCATCTAGGTAATCATGCTTTTTATAGTATGGGTTGTAGTTACAATTAAGCATTTCTGATATACTTAATATTATGATGAATATTTATACGAAAACAGGAGATGCAGGGGACACATCCCTGTATGGCGGAACAAGGATCGGTAAGGATTCTTTACGGGTATGGAGTTATGGCACAGTGGATGAAGCTGTTTGCGCCCTTGGCGTGGTAGCGGCTTTTCTGCAACAGGAAGAGATTAAAGAGATTGTGAAGGGTATTCAACGCAAGCTTTTTGTAGTGGGGGCGGAACTTTCGTCAGATGAAAAGGGGATATTAAAGCTAAAAGAGCGGATAGCAGAAGAAGATATTAAGCATTTGGAAAATTTAATTGATGACTTTACCGGAAGATCAGCGCAACAGGAGGCTAAAGATGGCTTTACTATTCCGGGAGAAACGGTGATTTCCGCTTTTTTTCATACAGCTCGTACCACCGTACGTCGGGCAGAACGTTTTGTAGTTGCGCTTTCAAAAGAAGAGTCGGTTTCAGCACTGCTTTTGCAATACCTAAACCGACTTTCGGATTTGCTATATGTGTTGACGATAATAGATATTGATTGAACTTGTTTTAGCAAGGATAAGGCGGCGTAAAGTCGCCTTTTTTTTGTTGAATTTTGGGAAAAGAGGTGTGCGCAATTGGTGACAAAATGAGACCGCTTGAGGGAGGAAGGGATTACTAAGACAGAGATCTGTGGAGTAAAAATTCAGATAAAGAGCTTTACATTATATCATCTATATAAACTATGCTATAATTACGAAAAAAGAGCTGATGATACAGGAGGTTAGCCATGTTTTCATTCGATGACCCTGCTCCGCCAATACTAGAACACAACATTGATTGGGGAGAAGCACAAGAAAAGTACCCTCACAATTATATGATAGTAATAAACAGGCATTTAATAGGAACCAAATTGCATGGCGATATTATAGGGATTTTAACACCGGAAGAATATGATATTTTAGACAAACCAGCCCCCTTTCTCCCCAAATATTGTATATGGGAGGGAGTTGCAGTCATGGGAAAGGGATTGGGTGTGTATGTCATATAAATGCCGAATAGACATAAACAAATATTCTGATGGAATGCTATATGTACCGGCAAAAATAACGTGCAACTCCATTGTTTTTGACGTTTCCTTAGCATTGTTAGACACAGGTGCTACTTTTAGCATTATGTCATACGCTATGTGGATAGATATGGGGTTGCAAAATTTATGCTGGCAAAACAATAAACATCAGTTTAACCTTATGGGAACGAAAACTATTAATGATATAGATTTTGAAGAACTGCCACTTATTGCTGATAAAGTAAGAATAGGTGATGATACTTTTTCCAAAATGTATTATTTCCGCATAGACAAGTTAGAGCTTGGGATTCTAAGTATAGAATATCCCCATAAGATTGAACTCGAAAACATAACTGTAGGATTAATCAATAGTAGTAAGTCCAAATTTATTATAGGGATGAATGTACTTAAATACTTGAAACCAAACTATAATCCTGCCCCACCTCGAATTGACACCGGCAAAGCATCTCAGTCCAAATATCCCAACTATTATGAGTTAGAATTAACACAAGGTGGCATAAAGTTTCTGGATTACGATAGACAAGCTAAAATAAATAATCATATGAAAAACAACTTTCATTTTATTAAGTTTATTCCTGAAGATGAGCCAATGCCGGATGAGATAGAATCCATTCGTAAAGGACGAGAAGAAATCAAGCGTGGGGAAACTGTAAGTCATGATGATATTGACTGGAATTAGAATCATGAAAGACGGCTCATGACATTTTGTGTGCATGTTTTTGGGTTAACACGTGAAATATAAAAACACCTCTAATTGGCTAAAATAGGGGTGTTTTTTGTTTATGAAGCAAGAAAAAATCAAATACATCCAACCGATAACAAAATGAGACCGCTTGAGAGGTGGGAGAGGGAGGTACAAAGACAAAATTTATACATTTTAAAATTCATATAGATGAATATTTCACAAAATCCTTTAAGTCGGAAATCAATCATTTACTGGTTGATTCAAAATATGCTATAATGGGACAAAGATTGACATGAATGAGATTAGTGTAATGGTTATGATTGATTGCAGAGGGGATACAAGATGTTAGACAGAATAACTAAATGGCTCTTTATATATATTTGTATTGGTTTGATTCCTGTTGCTTTTTCAAGAATGGTAAATATATTTTCAATGGGCATATATGGGAGAGAATACTCAATTGATATACTATTTTTTATTTTGGTGATATGTGCTTCTACGTTAGATGATACTAGTGTAATTCATCCAAAGTATCCTAAATGCATTATTTTAAATCGTATTTCAATTTTATTTATAATCGGAATACTCTTAATATACAGTCTTAAATTTTTTGAAGAAATTACTCAAGGTCAAATGCTTCTGGACATCAGTTTATTTAATAATTTCGTAATTATATATGCAGTGATAAATTCCCTTTGGGGACTATCTGTTCAAGTATTCATTGGTAAAATTGAAGAATCTGAAAAAATGAAAATACTTAAAGAACTTAAAGAACTTGAAGAATTTAGAGCGAAATCAGTTGAGAAAACAGGGTGAAGAATTAAGAAAGAAGTGCTTGTGATGAATCAGATTTTGATGTATTCCATTTTACTATTTCCTATTGTTACTTTATTTGTAGGATTTATTTTTGTCATAAATTTAATATTGAAAGAGAAAAGGAAAAGTACTAAAATTAGAAGAAATATAAACAACGAAGTAAAATCTTTTGCTTTCAAGTTGCTTAATGCTATATTTATTTTATTGATTTGCATCGGTATTTTTGTACTAATTATCACTATCACAATTTTATTAAATAATCATATTTTAATTTACCTCATTTTACTATTTCCTATTATTGTTCTAATTGTAGGGATTGTTTTTGTAGTTAATTTTATTTTGAAAAAAAACTGGGAAAATACCAAAAATATAGAACCCATTGATAACGTATCAATAAAGCCTATTTTTATACCTCACTATGCTGCTTTATTTTTATTGGCTTTTGTTATTTTTTATATACAAATTAATTTATTTGATTTGCAAAGCATTCTTCCGCCTCCTATGTATACGCCTATACCAACATCTACTCCCACATCATGGCGTTCACCTTCACCTACTCCAGTGCCTACTCCTGCAATATATGCGGAATACCTCTTAGAAGAAGCAGTACGATATCGATATATACGAGAGCCAACACCAACACCAATGCCTATAGCAACGTCAATGCCTACACCAACACCAACACCAACGCCAATGCCTACAGCAACGCCAACGCCTACACCTACCCCAACGCCAGAGCCTACGCCAATGCCAGAGCCTACCCCAACGCCAGAGCCTACACCAACACCAGAGCCAACGCCAACGCCAACACCAGAGCCAACGCCAACACCAGAGCCAACACCAACACCAGAGCCTACGCCAATGCCAGAGCCTACCCCAACACCAGAGCCAACGCCAACACCAGAGCCAACGCCAACACCAGAGCCAACACCAGAGCCAACGCCAATGCCAGAGCCTACCCCAACGCCAGAGCCTACACCAACACCAGAGCCTACGCCAATGCCTACAGCAATACCAATTCCTGCGACAATTGGTAGCCGAGAAGTAGCTAGAGTAATTCCTGTTTTTAACAATCGCAATTTAACACCGGGACAAAACAATCGAAATATTGTTGGATATTTAGAAGTTGGTGAAAAGGTAATCATTCACAGGGAATACGGAGCAAGAGCAGTTTCAATATCCAATGATAGGTTCCCAACCAATCTTCGTCGAGAACCAACACGTTATATTGATCCTGCCCATCTTCAAGCTCATATGGTTTCTGAAAGAGTATTGGAAGAAGGCACAAGAACAAGATATGTTGCCCCTAATGCCGGCGCAGTTACTACTACCATACGGAGTAATCCACTGCCTACTGCTGAAAGTACAGGTACTTTGAGAACCGGGAACAGCTTGTTAATGTTAGTATTAGTGTATATGCCTCCACTCGTCTGCTGAGCAAGCATCCGAGCGGAGAATGAAATTTTTCTTGCATTTTTGAGAAAGGGTTTTGAAAGGTTATGTGTTTTGGGGGATCACATAACCGTTTCGTTTAATGCCGTGTGCTAGTTACCTTACCGTATTGCTGTATACCGTGCTTAAATACTTTACTACTCCCACTCATTACGCAGCAGGCTCAAGACGAAAAGATGTTAGTAGGAAGAACAAAAAAATGTGGATGGCAACGACCGTATCCACGTCGCTATCATCCACACACAGAAGTTAAGCTTACATCCATCCACAAAGCATAGCAATACAACAAATTTACCATAGACATTTTTAAGGCAGACAATAAAGTATCTACCAAATGTCTATTGAAAAATAGGTAAACTTGTAGTAAACTAGCCTTGTGCATTGGCAAGCTTAACTTGTGTCTATGGATGATATTCGACCATCACCTATAGACTCCGCTTTTCTTCGGGTGTGAGGAATTGCGGACTTTGTACCAAAGTTTTAAACTTTGATACTTTTTTAAATTTCCCTTCAAAAATCAGTTGATCAGCTACTTCGACTATATCCTACCATCTTCTACAGGATTTTTCAAGTGTTTTTTTCCATATATTTTGGTTTTTGTGCTAAAAAAATTATGCCTTTTAGTGCTTTATTTTGCTGCGCTT
>Ga0123355_10011019_pt1 | contig 13915 bp, 9 predicted proteins | sample TergutEmb28metaG_3_FD_89872 | JGI IMG/M metagenome (GOLD analysis project Ga0123355, IMG submission 89872) | Embiratermes neotenicus P1 segment gut microbial communities from Petit-Saut dam, French Guiana - Emb289 P1 | ecosystem: Host-associated > Arthropoda: Insects > Digestive system > Gut ... | reverse complement strand
TTGCTGTGATGGATACATTATAAATGACATCGTCTTCATTCAAGACATCCAATTGTGTTGAAGTAAGTTGCGCACGCGGCACTTCTCTGAGTGTTATAGAGATATCAGTGCTTGTGCCTTGTGCGGAAACTGAAGAAGCGGCAGCTCTGTTTAGTCTTATCGTTCCGTGATTTTTTTGAAACTCTATGCCCAGATTAGCATTTGTGAGCCTTGTTAGTGCTGCTCTCGGTAATATCATGGTATCTGCACTATCTATGCGCGTAAGGTCAAATACGACAATGTCTCCTGTTGCAGTGTTAATGATTTCCGAGACCACCTCATATGGTAAAAACAAAGTTACATTGTTGTTTGTTTGTGTGTGGTTAATAGCTACTCCATCTTGGGTAGTTATGCTTGTTCCGGGATCAAACACCGCTCTGACAGCGACATGTTCATACGGCATTAAAAATGTAGTTACACTTGAATCAGGATTTGTAAGTTCAATATTTCCTGACAAAACTTCCCATCTTAAAAAACTGTTTCCGACTATCGGAGATGCGACCAGTTCGACGGTTGCGCCCGGCACTGCAACGTCCATGTTCGCAGAAGCAGTTCCGAATGCATTGTTATTTCTCGTCACTGTGACATTATATCCGGGATCGAACACAGCTCTGATAGTGACAGGCAGTGAGGGCATTATAAATGATACAGTGGTATCCAAACTTTCAATAACAAAGCCGCCGCTGACAACTTCCCAACGATGGAAATTTGAGTCCGGATGTGCAGTTGCAGTAAGTGCAACGGTTGAGCCGGGTGCAGCATTTACGGCATTTGCGAAAGCAACACCGGCCCCCTCTGTGACGACACTAACGGGAAACGCTGCTGTGACAGGTGCAAAAGGTACGCTGTTGCTGTGTGCGGATATAGCAAATCCTGTGGGATCTGCGGCTCTGACTGATATATTATGCACTTCGCCGGTCGGCAGATTGAGTTCAGCCAGATTGAAGTATGTCCTGTCGATTGCGGTTCGGAAAGTATTATTTACATAGATTCTGTATATCAAATCGGATGGCATCGCTTCTGTGGATGCAGCCCGCCAGCTTAACTGAGAATTATTTGCAAGGGATAATACATGATTAAGTGCAGAGTTTGTAAAAGGCGTTACTGTCACGAGATTACTGTTTAAAGATACTATAACACCTGTTTCGGCAGTTCTTCGCGCTATAATCTGGGCATTAAATGACGGAAGTGTGGACAACTGCCAATTTAACTGTAAAATGTCATGAGAGAGTTCTCCGATGTTAACATCTCGCATCGGACCATCCCACAAGGGAATTCCGCCGTCTGTTCTTATTTGGTAGGAGACTGCTGTATCAAAAGCGCCGGGGTGCAGCCAAGCAAAATTGCCGGTTGATGCATTGTACGCGAAATTGGACGGTGCTTGCAGATCTACTGCTTCTGCTGTTGCCGGGGAGAAAGCGAAAATAGAAATCATCATCAATGCACAAAGCATCATTGATACGAGACTTTTGCCTGGAGATCTTTTTTTTGTCATAATAATGAACATTCCTTTCGTATTTCTTTGAGGCACAAAACGACCATGAAAAAGGAATGGTCATTACGTGCATCTCTCGCGGTTTCCCGAAGGGAGAGCGAGTGGCACATGCTCTTGGCATTTAGTTTGAATTTTTTCAAACTAAATTATCCTCCCAAAATTACTGTATACTCCGATACAAGTAATCTAATTATTGCTTAGTCTAGTCTTTAAGCTTGCGATTGTCAACTAAGTAATGAGGAAAAAATCGTTGAATTTCAAAAATAAAATGTTAGAATGTTAAGATAGTTAGATATGAGTGCGGATACGAGTTCGGGAGGTAGATAAATTTGTTGACCGTTAAAACGCCGGAGGAAGCTTCCGAAATTTTAAAAAGTTTTTATCGGGAAAAAAGAACTGAGACATTAAGTGTTAAGATGGGCTCTGTCTTGGGGCAGATTCTCAGTGAAGACGTGGTCGCCGATGAATATGTTCCGGGATTTGATCGCTCCACAGTTGATGGATATGCAGTTATAGCTTCCGATACTTTCGGATCCTCAGCATCAATGCCTGCGGTGCTTGAGGTAAAGGGAGAAGTCCTGATGGGTGAGGCTGCGCATGGGAAATTAGAGCTTGGAACAAGCGTAGCTGTCTCGACAGGCGGGGACTTGCCTGAATGTGCGGATGCTGTTGTGATGATTGAGCATACTGAGCAATATGGTGATGGCTTGATAGGCATAATGCGCCCGGTTGCGCCCGGAAATAACATCATATTTAAAGGTGATGATGTTTCGCCCGGAGATATGATTCTTAAGAGCGGTACGGTTCTCACCGCGCATGATATCGGGATTCTGGCGGCTTTGGGCAGGACAGAAGTTGGCGTTAGGCAGAAGCCTGTTGTCGGAATTATCTCGACAGGTGATGAACTTGTTGACTCGTCACAGACTCCCGGCAGAGGGCAGATCAGGGATGTTAATACCCCTCTGTTGTTTGCTGCTGTACTGAAATTCGGTGCTAAGCCCTTAAATTATGGGATAGTTCGGGATGAATTTGAGAAGCTGAGCGAAGCTATCGTTTGCGCGGCGAGGGAATGTGATATTGTGCTTATATCCGGCGGATCGTCTGCCGGTGTCAGAGATATGACCGCTAAAGTTATAGCGGAGCATGGTGAGCTTTTGTTTCACGGTATTGCGATGAAACCGGGCAAGCCGACGATCTTAGGGAATATCGGTGAAAAGCCGATTTTAGGACTTCCGGGGCATCCTGTAGCAGCCTATTTTGTGGCGGAATTATTTGTCCGTCCGCTTATTGCAGGGCTCATGGGTGCATGTTTAAAGCGCAATATCGGTTTTTTTGAAATCAGTGAAGCGGTATCGGCAAATCATGGCAGAGCAGAGTATGTGGCTATTCGCATTGATGGAGCAGGTGTTGCTGTTCCGATAAGGGGAAAATCCGGGCTTATTTCCAGTCTGGCGGATTCTGATGGATATATTTGTATACCTCGTGACAGCGAGGGTGTTCCCAAGGGGGCAGCGGTAAGAGTAACATATTGGTGATATGAGACGTAGATGAATAATGCGGACAGGAGAGAGAAAATTGTCGTTTAAGTATTTAACAAACATTTCGCTGGAAAAAGCAAAACAGGACTACTTAGAAGTCCTTATCAAAAATGGAATGGAGCACAAATCTGAAGTCATTTCAGTCATGGATGCTGCCGGCAGGATTACTGCAGGGCCGGTATATGCGAGAATCTGTGCACCGCACTATAACGCAAGTGCAATGGATGGTATAGCTCTGGAAGCAAGGCTTACATTCGGCGCAAGTGAGACCGGCCCGGCATTACTGACAGCGGATCAATATAAGCGCCTAAACACAGGAGATCCGATTCCGCATGATTGTGATTGTGTGATTATGATAGAGGATGTCATTGAAGCAGGGGATAAGAGTAGTATGATAAAGCTCTATGAGGCCGCTGCACCTTGGCAGCATATCAGGCAGATAGGTGAGGATATCTGTGCAGGTGAAATAATTATGCTCTCGTACTCTCCTGTCACGCCATCGGCGCTTGGTGCTATGATTGCAGGTGGTGTCACGGAAATTTCTGTTATCAAGCGTCCGCTTGTAGGGATAATTCCGACCGGGGATGAGATTGTGCCTCCGACATCCGATCCTAAAGAGGGGGATATACTGGAGTTTAACTCTTCTATTTTCTCAGCTATGCTCAGAACTTGGGGCGCGGAAACTAAGGTCTATCCGATAGTTCCGGATAATCTTGAGAAAATAATCAAGGCGCTCAAAACGGCACTTTCGCAGTGTGATATAGTGATACTAAATGCCGGATCGTCTGCGGGCAGTGAGGATTTTGCCTCTGATGCTATTTCAGATATCGGAGAGGTGCTGTATCATGGCTTGGCAATCAAGCCCGGAAAGCCTGCGATTCTCGGATATCAAGGCTCAAAGCCTGTTTTGGGTGTGCCCGGATATCCTGTGTCGGGGATAATAGTTATTGAACAACTTCTGCGCCCGATAATTGAGTTTTTAAATAAGGATATTTACGAAACCGATAAGTACACTGATGCGGTTCTGTCAAAGTCTGTTGTATCGACGCTCAAATATAAGGAATTTGTACGTGTTCGGATGGGCTATGTCGGAGACCGTCTTATTGCGTCTCCGCTGAATCGGGGCAGTGGTGTAGTGACTTCATTTATGAAAGCGGATGGAATTATCGAAGTTCCGCAAGGTGTCGAGGGTTATGAAAGCGGAGCGAGTGTAAATGTAAAGCTATTGCGCAGTGATGAAGAATTGCGGCGCAGTTTGGTAGTTATCGGAAGTCATGATCCGCTGCTTGATGAACTGGCGGAGCTATTGCGCATTCGGTATGGTGATGTTTCAATGAGCTCGGCGCATGTTGGCAGTATGGGCGGACTTTTGGCGGTTCGGCGCGGAGAGGCGCATGTTACGGGAACTCACTTACTGGATATTGAAACAGGAGAATATAATAGTTCTTTTGTGCGGAAACTCCTGCCGAAAGGCGGTGCAAGACTTGTGCAATGTGTCAAGCGGACACAGGGGATTATAGCTCAAAAGGGAAATCCCAAGGGAATCGCTAAAATCGCTGACATAGCTCAAAGCGGACTGCGGTATGTTAATAGGCAAAAGGGTTCAGGAACGAGAATTCTGATTGATTATCTTTGTGATAAGGATAATATCGGCACCGAGCTTATTTATGGATACGATAGGGAAGAGCTTACGCACACTTCCGTAGCTGCGCTGATTGCAGCGAATTCAGCAGATGCAGGGCTTGGGGTATTTTCGGCGGCGAAGCTTTATGATCTTGACTTTATTCCGATTTGTCAGGAGCAATATGATTTGCTGATACCTGACAATTCTTGGGAGCTTCCAATGGTACAGAAGATGCTTGAAGTTCTGAAATCAGACGCATTTCGGGATCGGATGGATGCTCTTGGGGGATATGAATTAGATGCACCGGGCACAGTTCGTGAGGTGTTTTAAACTACTATTGGGCAGGCCTTGTTGCCTGCCCTTAAAACGGATACACCTGTTAACATGATAACCGCAAGGGTTGTTTGAAAGGGCGTAAAGTTGTATGGATGAAAATAATTTCGATGTAATAGTAATCGGTGGGGGGCTTCTGGGTTGCTTCGCGGCAAGAAATCTTATGCGTTATGACCTTAAAGTTGCTCTTTTGGAAAAACGTGAGGATCTTTGTACAGGAATTAGCAAGGCAAACACGGCTATAGTATACAGCGGATGTGATACTAAGCCCGGTTCGCTCAAAACAAACCTTTGTGTCAGAGCGTCGCAGTCATTCTCGGAGCTCTGCGAGCAGCTTGGTGTGCGCTACTTACAATGCGGCTCGTTAATGATTTCATTCGGCGAGCGTGGAAATTCAGTGCTGTCAAGAAAGCTTGAGCAAGGGACGAAAAATGGAGTAAGGGGCATGAAAATTCTGACTCGTAAGGAAGTGTTGGAACTTGAGCCAAATATTTCTCCGAAAGTCAGCGCAGGTCTTTTTATTCCTGAGACAGGAACGGTCATGCCTTGGGAGCTTTGCCTTGCAGCAGCGGAGAGTGCAGTCCGAAATGGGGCGGAGATTTTTTTAAGTACAGAAGTCACCGGGATAAAGCGAATGGAGTCAAAAGATCTTGAGAAGAGGTCGGATGACGGATCGCTAAATATTGATAGTGAATTTATGGTTTATACAGCCGATAGTGTTTTTTCTGCAAAAGCAATCATAAACTGTGCCGGGATGTCTGCGGATAGTATTTTAGAACTGGCATATAATCCGGTTGTAAGAATAGTGCCGACAGCAGGAGATTATTTTATTTTAGACACAAAGGCTAAGGGGCATATAAAGCATGTGATTTTTCATGAGCCTGAAGAAAAGGGGAAAGGGCTTACGCTTGTTCCGACTGTGGATGGAAACATCCTTGTTGGGCCGACGGAGAGAAAGATTGATTTGAAGCGGTCAGAAAAGTCTGTCTCGCCATGCAGGGAGTCCTGTGAGGTAAACAGCGAAGATAAAAAATGGGGGAATGAGGGATTTGAGACGGCAGAAGATGGGCTTGTGCTTCTGAGGGAACTTGTAAGCGAGGTGATTCCAACACTGCCAATGGATCAAGTCATAAGTTCGTTCGGTGCAATGAGGCCGAATCCATATATGCAAAAGCAAGATGAAAACGGAACGTGGGTGGCTGATGATAAGAGCGTCGGCGATTTTTGTATTGTAGAGTCAGAAGACGGAAGCTTTATAAGTCTGGTTGGAATCAAGACGCCCGGACTGACGTGCAGTAATGAGCTTGGAATGTACATAGCTGAAAAAACAGCGGCGCAGCTTGGCGCTACGCCGAATGTGAACTTCGACCCGATAAGGCTGCCGCCGATTAGAACAGATGAGCTTAGCTTGCAAGAAAAACGGGCGCTCGTAGGCGAGCGCCCGGAGTATGGTCATGTAGTGTGCCGATGCAGGGGGATTGCAGAGGGCGAAGTCGTTTCAGCGATAAGACGCTCGCCCGGAGCTGTCACGCTTGATGGTATTAAGCGTAGGACCGGCACAGACAGCGGGCGTTGCCAAGGCGGATATTGTGCTCCGCGGATAATTGAAATATTGGCGCGAGAACTGGGAATTAGTGTGGAAGAGGTTACAAAACGCGGAGGGGATTCTTGGGTTGTAAAGTATAAAACACTGTAAAATAAACAAAAACACCCGGCGCTACGCGCCACCCTCTTTGCGAAAGAGGGCAAAGGACAAAACTCCCCCGGTCAGCATAGCTGACAGCCGCAGGCGGTCGGAGGGAGTAGAACTAAACTAAACAATAATATTCAATTTGCGAGCCTGAAATGCAAGTTCATCCCGAAATTTTGGATGGGCTATTGCGATGAGGGCTTTGGCTCTCTGGTATACTGATTTTCCGCGAAGTTTGGCAATGCCATATTCAGTGACTATGATATCAACATCATTTTTGCTGGTTGTAACGATAGCGCCGGACTTCAGCACCGGCGAAATCCTGCTGATTTCGCCTCCGGCGGCTGTAGAGGCAAAAGCTATAAAACTTTTGCCGCCGATGGACTCAACAGCTCCGCGGACAAAGTCAACCTGACCGCCTGTACCCGAAATATGGCGGGAACCGACAGACTCCGCACAAACCTGCCCCATAAAATCCACTTCCACGGCAGAGTTTATAGACATCATATTAGGATGCTTGGCTATCACAGCCGGGTCATTTACATAATTGACAGGATGCATTTCAATGCCGGGATTATCGTCGATGAAATCGTAGAGCTTTTTTGTGCCGAAAACAAAAGTTGCCACCGAACGGCCCTCGTGGATGGGCTTGAGACTGTTGTCCGCAGCTCCGCACTCAAGAAGCTCCATCATACTGTCTGTGAAGAGCTCAGTATGTATGCCCAAATTACGTTTTACTTTAAGCAGTTGCCCAACGGTATCCGGGATGCTGCCGATTCCTAACTGTATTGTAGAGCCGTCAGGGATTTCTTCAATGATGTAATTTCCGATGAGTGTACCTATCTCATCTCCTTGGGGCGGTGCGCTTGTAATGAGTGGAATATGGTTTTCGCACAAAGCCGTAACTTGTGAGATGTGGATAAATGATGTATATGCCGAGCGGGGCATATTTTTATTTACCTCGACGAAGATTCGTTTGGCCTTACGGGATTGGGCAAAGCCGGTTGCAGCGTTACATGTGCTGAAATATCCATGTTTGTCCATTGGTGAGACGACTGCGCAATATGCGTCGATGTCTATAAACTCACGGAACAGAGAGGGTGCATCCCTGAAATAATTGGGCATAACGTCAGCATTTCCTGTGTTTATGGCTTTTCGGCCCTCGACTCCCGAAAACCATGAGATACCTCTTATCTTATCAACAAGCTCGTTGTCAAAACATGGCATAGCGCCGATGTCAAGAAAATTCTGCATTGTAAGGTTTGAAATTTCGCCACTGCGCACACGCTGTCCAATTGCATCATATATGGCAAAAGGTATGGAAATACCTATGTCTGAACATAAATTCCAACCTGACTCGAACATAGTTGCCAAGTGCGCCGTTGTTTTTTGTTTTTCTTTATACAGGCTTTCGAATTTGCTCATTTTGGGTAGACCTTTCATATCCGTGTTTGCAGCTTATATATTCATTATTATATAGCAGCGATGCATAGCATTCAAGTCAGAAAGCAAAACTTGCATCGAGTTTGTTGCTTGTGTTAGTATAGTGTAAATGAAATAGCCGGGCTATTTCATTTACACTATACCAATAGCATATCAGAAATAATCGGAAATTTTGAGAGGACTGTTTATGAGCGAGACAAAGAAAATATATATCGCAGACGATGAAACAACGATTCGGCTTGCGATAAGGACATTTTTAGAAAGCGCCGGATATGAGGTAGAGGATTTTGAAACAGGGGACTTGCTCCTTGAGGCTTTTACTGAAAATCCTGCCGACTTGGTACTTCTGGATGTGATGATGCCCGGTTCAAACGGATTTGTCATCTGTAAAGAATTACGCAAAATCAGCCATGTGCCTATTATTATGCTGACAGCACGGGACAGTGATTTGGACTATGCCACGGGACTTGATTTGGGAAGTGATGATTACTTGGTCAAGCCTTTTAGTCCGATGGCGCTCACCATGCGGATTAAGGCGATTTTCAGGCGTATAGAATTTGAACGTCAAACCCATACCGGGAGCGGAGAGTCATATGAAAATGAAGAAAACTAAGATACGTACCAAGCTCCTAAAAGCGTTCATAGCGGTGTTTTTTGTGTTCTTTTTGCTCACCGCAATCATTTTTAATATTGCACTAAGGGTTGCAATGGACGGAAATGCTGACGTGGTAGGAGAAGCATCGAGTTTTATCGGCAGAGCAGGATCGATTTTGATTGTTCTGACGGGCATAATGTTTGTAGTTGCATGTGCCGGTACATATTTTTTGTCAAATTCCCTTACACGGCCTATAGAAGAACTGGGGAAATTTGCATTGAATATTGGACGCGGCGACTTTACGCCTAACGATATTCAGTTTAAAGAGGTGGAGTTAGAGGACTTAAATGTGACTTTAAACAAGTCAGTTAGGCAGCTTGCTGAATATGACAGCAGGCAAAAGGCGTTTTTCCAAAATGCTTCTCATGAGCTGCGCACACCGCTTATGTCAATCAAATGCTACGCAGAGGGTATATCTTTCGGCATCATGGAGCCGAAAGCGGCGAGTGAGACGATCTTGCAGGAGACAGACAAGCTTGCTGATTTGGTGACAGATTTGCTCTATATTTCTAAAATCGACAATATCAGCACGGCTTACACGGTTGCGGAAGCAGACTTGACGGAGATAATAAAGGATTCTGCCGCCAGACAAGAAGCCATGGCGGCGAAAAGGGAGATACGTTTTTCCTTTGATTTTGATGAAAAGCCTGTCCTCTGTAAGTGTGTAAGTGAGCTGATTTCAAGGGCGATCGACAATTTGCTTTCTAATGCTATACGCTATGCGGCTTCCGAAATTATTTTGTCCTGCCATAAAAAAGACGATAATATCGAAATTTGCATTGCAGATGATGGAGCGGGAATTGAGCCGGAGGCGATTTTGCGTGTATTTGAACGATTTTATAAGGGCAAAGACGGCAATCACGGCATTGGGCTGTCAATCGTAAAATCAATCGTAGAGCAGCGGGGCGGTCATATAACGGCAGGCAACCGCAGCGAGGGCGGTGCGGTATTTACGATAACATTGCCTGTTTAGCCCGAAGAAACTACTTAATAACCAATCTCATAAGCTTAGGTACAAGCTTCGTTCCCGGAAGCTGTAATCGTCGCTTGATACGCTTTAGTTCTTTGCGGATGGCGATTTTTTGCGGACAATTCTTTTCACATGCACCGCATTGTGTACAATCACTGGCATAATGCGGGGTTTTAGATGCAACGCCCGCCGTCACCAGATATTGAGCAACGCCTGTTGTCCATCCGACTGCATAGCTTGAGTTATAGGCGGCAAGGCAATCGGGGATATTGATTTTCATTGGGCACGGCATACAATAGTTGCACCCGGTACAATGGATTTTGTAAGTCTTATTGATAACTTCCGCCGCTTCTTTAACCGTTAGAGCATCGCTGTCAGTGAACATTCCGGGCTCAGACATATCGGCAAGTTTCAAATTTTCTTCTATTTGGGCAGATGCGTTCATTCCCGAAAGGAGCAGCGTTACCTCCCGCTGGTTCCATAGCCAATTAAGCGCCCAACTTGCAGGGGTAGAGCCGGGGCGTGATTTTTGAAATATATCAACACACTCTTTCGGAGGGTCAGCCAATTTGCCGCCAAGAAGCGGCTCCATAACGAATAGCGGTATGCCCTTTTCTGCGGCAAGGTGAAGCCCTTTTGTACCTGCTTGATAATGCTCGTTGAGATAATTATATTGAATCATGGCAAAATCCCAATCATACGCATTAAGAAGCTTTGCAAATTCCTCAAACGGGCCATGACAGCTAAAACCAACTTGGCGGATTTCACCGCTTTTCTTTTTATTTTCGATCCACTCTTTAATGCCGAGCTTACATATACGTTCCCACTGTGTCAGCTCTGTAAAGTTGTGTATAAAATAGTAATCAATATAATTGGTGCGCAGCCGCCGTTTCTGTTCGTTAAAAAATCTATCAAAATCATCGGAAGTATCACACATTGAGTGCGGCAGCTTTGTAGAGAGATAGATTGAATCTCTGAGATTGTTTTTTTCTAAAATTTCACCGAGAGCATCTTCGCTGCCCGGGTACATATAGGCCGTGTCGAAGAAATTTATGCCGCCATGTATTGCCTGCAATAGCAAACTTTCGGTTTTTTCTTTATTGGGGCGGCCGGGATTTCCGGGAAAACGCATACAACCGAATCCCAGTACTGATAATTTATTTCCGGAACGTTTGTCAATTCTATATTGCATTAGCTTTACCCTTTCGAAACATTGACGGATTGACAGCATGAATAAGCCATTATAACACCTTTTGGTGAAATCGGGGCGTATATATTTGATAAATTTGTAAACTTTTGGTATGCCCGGGGCATCAGGTGGGGTTATCTTTTGACGGAGTTTGCATTTGCGGATATAGTTTAGAAGGTTTGCGCAAATTGCTTGCAGAAATGCACACAATGGGCTATATTATACTGATAAGTTGCGGGAGAACATATGGTTTACAGAGCGGCTGATAAGAAGGTGAAAAAGACCGATTAAGTTTAGGAATTAGCAGAGGTCGTTTTAGTGGAAAATAGAGCTCAGTCCTCCGGCTTCAATTATAGCATTTGGTGGAGACGATTGATACATAAGCCCATGGCAGCTATATTCAAGCTGTATTTAGGGAAAAAGGTTAAGCTTATACGCAATGATTTTATCCCAAATGGCAAACCTACGATTTTTGCGGCAGCGCACGTATTTCGTAATGATATACCTGCCGTGCTTTGTTCGTTACAGAATGCTGCGCATTTGCTGCTTGGTATAGATGGGGTGGGGAATTTGGCATCGCCGATAGAGCGCTGCGGACTCTGGATGAAAGGTGCTATCACACTTAAGCGGGGCGATAAGCGCAGCCGTGCAGAATCGTTTGACAAAATGGTAAATATTTTAAATCATCAGGGAGATCTTTCAGTATTTCCGGAAGCCGCGTGGAATTTTTCGCCCAATGTGTTTGTCGCTAAGCTGAATTGGGGTGTGATGCGGGCAGCGGAGCACACCGGGGCTAATATTGTTCCTGTGGCTGTTGATATAGTTGGTGAGGATTATTGTGTTATTATCGGTAATCAATTTGAATACGAAAATTATTCGACCCGCCAAGAAGCAATCGGCTCTTTGCGTGACTCAATGGCGACTCTGGCTTGGGAGCTGATTAGTCTGAAACCGGCAGTAAAAAGAAAAAACTTGACTGACGAATACTGGTTAGCGCATATCCGGGCATCGCGTAAAAAGAGGGCGCAAGAATATCAGCATATTGAAGAAAGCTATATGTATCGGCCAAAAGGTGAAATAAGCATAGGAGAATTGCTTGCTGAAATGCACGGAATCGAATACAGCAGTATGTCGGCAAATTATCAGCAATATAGGAATATAGAACAATTGATTGAGAGATGGACAAGCCCGATTACATTTAAATAAAAAACGCTCAAGGCCTTATAAGCTCTGAGCGTTTTTGCTTTAAGTTGATATGCAGGGGAGTCCCTCGGTGATTACCTAGAAAACAATAGCTTCTACATTGTCTCCGAAAGCATTGAAAATGTATGTGCTCACAAGGCGGATAGACATTTCCTCGCCTGCAAGTTCTTCCAGTTCTTCAGCTAAGTCATCGCCAAAGCCCATTTGCATTTCCATCTCCATTGTCATAGTGAGGGGATTGCCGGCGTTGTCAACTACGATGTCCATGATTACATCTGAAATATCAAAATTCATTCCTAACTCTAAGCCGCCAAGCATGGCAAGAGAATCTTCCATGACAGAAGAGACAAAATCGCCAAGCAGTTGACCGTCTAAGACCATGTGGATTTCAGTGTTGCCGCCTGCTTGCTCAATTTCTGCCGAGCGGAGAGCCTCAATGCCGAATTCCGGCATGTTAAATGCATCATCAAGCATCCCCTCGATCATATCTTCAAGCATTTCAGGGGGGAACATTTCAGAAAAATCGTCGCCGTTAATGCTCATGCGAAGTTCTGTGGCAACGTTGCCCTCGACGACCATAAGCATCTCCATATTCATGGATTCAAGGCCGAGTTCAGCCATATCTGTACCCATGACCATTGCCATCCTGACATTGTCGCCATCGACGATCATCTGCATATTGCCGGTTGAAACGGAACTGATGCTTTCGCCCATGAAGTCCATGTCCATTTCCATAACAAAGTCGATATCAAACGCGCCGGAGTCTCCGGCCTCTAAGCTGAGAAGCTGCATGATTTCTGAATATGCTTCAAAAGCCATTGCTTCCGGATTATCGTCAGTATCAGGGGCAATGTCCGGAGCAGGTGCAGCCGGAGCGGGATCAGGAACATCAGGGGTTGTGTCGTTGCCACACGCCGCTATGGCAAAGACAAGAACCAGTGCTAATAGGATTACGCTAAGTTTCTTTTTCATTTTCATTCTCTTTCTTTTTTAGAATTTTTCCTGCGGACACACCGAGACGGCAATACATATTATTCTTGGTGATTCTTAAAGAAATCTGTATTGTAATCTTGGTATTCTCTTGGCAGGAATAACCAGTATATCAAAAATACTCACAATTGAAAAGTGGGAATTGTGAGTATCTTTTGTTTTTATCTATCCCAAACCTCGCCTTTGTCAAGTTCCCACATGTCGAAAAGTTCGTTATAAAATTCAGGGCGCGGAAAATCGTACACCATGTCACGCCGGTGGTGGATATATCCTGCACCCCGGTTAAAAAATGAACGAAGCCCGTCCAGGATTTCCTCAATCCGGCCTCCGGGGATCGAGAAGATAATCTCATCCTCGTCCGCCATGGCACGCTCATATTCGCCGATATCCGGCAGTGTCACGCGGTATTCGCCGGTCAAAATGGGCGGTACGCAGGCGTAAATGCATGAGTCAATAGCGTCAAGCTCTGTTTTTACAAGCCGGCCCATTTTCAGCTTTGCTGCCCATACGAGACTCCGCAATTGTGCATTATTGCAATAAACAAGCAAAAGATCCGGCACAAACTTTGCTGCATCCAGCGGGGCGGTGACTATACCTATGTACTCACCGAGCGGCAAACGCGGAAATTTTGCAAAAAAGCTCCGCGCCGAGTCTATATCGGACATGCCGAGAAAGCGGCAGACAATGTCAAACGACTCCGTACCCTCGGTGCATTCCACATGACCGAGACCGATAAGCGGATTCCA
>Ga0123355_10011017_pt1 | contig 13916 bp, 13 predicted proteins | sample TergutEmb28metaG_3_FD_89872 | JGI IMG/M metagenome (GOLD analysis project Ga0123355, IMG submission 89872) | Embiratermes neotenicus P1 segment gut microbial communities from Petit-Saut dam, French Guiana - Emb289 P1 | ecosystem: Host-associated > Arthropoda: Insects > Digestive system > Gut ... | reverse complement strand
GCTCAACCTCAGCGGCGCTTGGCTCAGGTACTAGTGGTTCTGCTGTGTGTATTTCTGCCTGCCTAACGTCCTTAACCCCATGCACGTTGAATAGCTGGGAGAAATAGTTCCTCCACCTAGCCAGACTAAGACACTTTTCACAATTCTGCAAACATGTCTCAAGATGAGCAACAAACTGTCAGTGTGCGTTTTTTTTTTAGAATTTTTCCCTGCTGTTATTTACATGTGTTATAACCACTTCTGCTTCACTTGCATCACTGTGTAAATATTTATAAAAATTGGTCAAGGGAACAATTTTGTAACTTATCCATGAACATGCTGTACATACTTTCTTTGCAACATATCTTCAAAAAAATAAAAACAACAAACTGTGAATCCAGCAAGTCAAAAGGTCAACAGCCACCTGAAATGAGTGCAGCCAACAAACATAAAAGTGATGTAAATATAACAAAGATCAGCAGGATTTCATGAGAGAAAATCAATGTGATACCAGTCCACTGTCTGAGACATTTTGTTCAGTGACAGCCTCATTTAATATAGGGATGCTGATAAATCCTTAGCCCGACAAGAAAGGAAAGTGTTTCTGTCAGAATGGCGTGAATTTCCTTCGGCGCCTTGCCTTGCAGGAAAAGAAACTTGATGACAGCTCGTGTCTCGATGTTGTTGAAATCGCACACATCCTTGACATGCTTCCGAGCTTGTTTCCTTCCTGGTCGGGCTAAGGACTTATCATCACCCCAATATCCCAAGCACACATACAGCAACCACATTCATAATCAGAATTTGCAAAAATGCTCAATTCTCAACTTTCAATTAGTGTATTATTACGCAAACTAGCAAGGTTACTACTTCCCGACATTTTGAAGGAATGTACTGCCTACATCTTCGTGGGTGTCTAGGTTCTGTCAGTATATGAATCTTTGGCCCTTGAAGATGATAGCAGAAGGTACATTCCCTGCCACTCAGCATAACCAAGACCACCTGAAAACCACATCACCTAATGGCTGTGCATGAATCAGTGGGTTCTACACACCACTATGTATCATAATATTAACTGATGAAAGTCCAACCCACGAGCTAAACTCCAATAACCCAAACCCTTTCTAAGTACATCTGCACACTGCTCACAAAATTCTTCATGCTCCCAAACATCGCCACACAAGTTTCTACATATTCTTGCATAACCATACACCATTGAAGAGAGCACTCTTCTATCAAACTGAATAAAGAAAAGTGAGAGAAATTCTCCAGTAACTGTTTGAAGCCTGGCAGAAGAACAAGGACAAACAAAAGAAAATGAGGTGGTCAGAAGAAAGAGATCATGCACAATATGACAGGGATGACAGAAAAATAACACAAGGAGAATATTTCAGTCATCTCCAAAGAAATAAATGGAACTGGTCGTGGTTTGAATGATGCACAACTTGTGATTTGTGGTGATGAAAAGTGTAAACTTTTACTGCCACCGGGTGACAACCCAACTGCAGTTAATAAATATTATTATTATTATTATTATTAAACTCATTCCAAATAAAGAAATTAAGGTTGTCAACATCAGAGCCAACAGCACAAAAGAAAATCATCCCATCACGGTGCACATGTTGTTCAACAACATAACCGGATGATTAAGGTGAAGTAACGTGACATTTCTGAACTGTGAAAAGTCCTTTTACAAGATGAATGAAAATGATACATTAATAGTGGGAAGATAATCCTGAGGGAGGTTACGGCAGTCCTTACTTTCTAAACTCAACTACGGGCTGAAATACGAATTTTCAATGTGTGTGGATATTTCTGACAGGACACAAAAATGTATATTGAAGTTGCAAAAAACTTAGAAGTGTGGCATGTTTATTCAAAACTAGCAATCAACACAGGGAAGGTCATCACATTCCTCAGCAAGACTTTACTAGAATGGAGATCTTGCATTTTTCTATTGTCATCTTCAATGATACACGAAAAAAATATTATCAGAATTAAGGATACAGGTCACTGCCAACAGTGTTAAGGTTAATCTTTTTTTTTAAATATTCTTTACAAACTGACTGGCAGCAAACATGAACAACCAGACTCAACAAAGCCTTCAAACACTTCCCTTACGAAGGTCTACATTCAACACGAAGGTCTACATTCAACACGAAGGTCTACATTCAACACATCAATAACATCAACATTCATGGAACCAATGCAACACCTGATGGAACATATGCCTTATACACACACACAAATAGCCCTTGGTATACTTGAGTTACACTCTGGTTGCCATGGTAAAAACTGTTACCAAGTAGAGTATTCTAAGTCTACACTCATGCCAAAAAAACTGCTAAGCATAGCACAACCAGATGGCTGCACCCTGACAAAAAAGGCCATAGAAACCATTCATTTACAACTCAGTGTGTGATCAATTGTTGTTCCTGTCCAGCAAATTCTTGTGATTCAACTTGTCAGGAGAGCAACAGCAGCGTTAAACAGCCTACTCTGGAGTAAACATATTTCAGTAAATACATAGAAATGACTATTTTATAGTGACAGAAAGCATTTCAAGTTACGGTTGGGAATTATACACTGGATAACATGTTAAAGAAAAACTGTTAAGTACAGAAATGGAGTTTTGAAAATGAACTGCAAAAATCTCCATACTACTAAAAGATATGAGGTTATCAGAGAAAAAGTGCGGGATACAGATGGCCAAAGTGAATTATGACCTGGTCACCAGGATGATCATGATGATTATGATAACGATATGAAGGGAGAAAAGGAAGTTGACAGGGTTATGAAGCAGAGGAATTTAACAAATGATGCAGTGAACTGGCAACTATGGCAACTGACAAACAGTAACCAGTAGACCACTGGAAAACAGATAGATCAGACAGGCAGGCACGCAAGCAGCCACACAGACAGACAGATATATAGATGTAGACTCTCAACTCGAATGCACCGTAATTCTTGCCTTGCAAATTCTATCAGATGTAATGGACACCACAACGAATGTGGGGTGCCAACATAGATGGTACTCCAATCTACAAACTGATTTACAAGATATAACAGTCTATGGCAATGCAAATCCATTTCAAAGATGAAACTCGCAACAGAGTAAGGTGCTTCACATCAGGAGTCAGAGCATATAATATCTGAGTGCAAGCAAACAGCAAAGACCATGGCATCTGAAGTGCTCCAAGTGTATAGCTCGTTCGAAACGTGATTGCACACGCGCAGAAACCAGATTTGGTCTTTCAGCAAAACGGACGAGTCCATTTAAATCGGCGGGGGTGTCAGTTCAGTCAACTGCTGGCAGCCGAGATGTGCGCATCAGCGGTAGTAATGCTGGATAGACCGTGTTCCGATACAGTGCAAGACTGCTGGCTATCCACTCCATTCGCATCTTTCCCCTTCACTTCCCCTCCCCGTGCGTCACCGTGTGCCATCAGATTCTGAACGCACTATACCAATATATGACTAATATATGAATGTCAATACAACAAAACCTTCAAGCCTAAACTCCATGGCAATATGAATGTACGGCCTTACTGGAATAGTTATACATTAATATTGGTAACCATTGAGTCTCCATCACCACAAATGAAACATCAAAGCCTAACCTTTATAGAATGTTTCTTTTGCTTTTTTCACGTACATAGGCTACCCCACTAAAGTTTGTAAGAATGTGATGCCTCGGCAACCAAGCTAAATGTGGTCTCAAATGTATGGGCCACATGTACTGAATCGAGACATCAAGGTAAGTATACTTACACTTCCATCTGAATTACAGAATACAGCTCTTGTTACAAATGTACTAATCATTTTAAGCAATGCTAAATAAAAATTTGTGGAACGTTTCAGAAAATTAGCAAATGTTGCCCTATTCTGTATTGCAACAGCCCTTAACACAGCTGTTGTGGAAAATATCTACATAAGCTGAGGATTTTACTTCTGTACAACCACAACTGTTTCAAGCAGTGGAGTTTAACACTAAACCTCTATTCATAACTCTCCTTCAGTACTACTATTCTCAAATCCACTACAAATTTCAATAACATATACACTTGAAATCACAATTTCTTTAATTTCAAACACTATTATCTTTGGTAGTCATGCTGTGAAAATTTCAAACCCCACAACATATAACTGTTCAACCACCAAACATACTGCAAACTTTCCACAGCGAATTTGGTTTGGATCCTGACACATTAAATTTACTCAAATACAAAGCTTCCATTAAACTCAAAGGACATGTGATGTGATGCAGCAGTACATGTTACCCAAAACTTCCAAGGATTTGAAACTGGACACTGTGCAGGTGGAATGACTCACAAGTAAAGTAGACCAACTATCTGAATTACTCACCAATTTAAATCAAGTACATATTTTTACAGGAGCGTATCTCCCAAGGTTCAACTGCATGACAAAGGAGACGACTCCATCATCCTACGCAATTTTTAGCAAAACTGGATTCAGTAACATCAGTCTTCATTTACAACAACCAGTGCAAGTCTATATTCGAGACGAAACTGACCACTGCTAAATATTCATTTGGAATGTATTAACTGGGAAGTAATTATTAACAGCGAACGCAATTACATTACCATTACATACGTCTGAAATAGATAGCCAGGCAAACAGTAAAAGCTCACCTACATAAATCAGCAGTGAAACTTTACAAACCAAAGTGTACATGCATTTACCTAATTAACACATCAACGTTCGAAAAGCACACCTCCATATCCCAAAGAGCCCTGACTACCACAAAAAGCTACGCCGACGCTAAATAAAAATGTTCGGGTACAACACCAATCGGCAACGTTTCATCCCTGTATCTTGCATTACACTGTACAACTTCTGAAACTCAGTAACTATACGATGTATTGAACAGGCTAATGAATTAGCCTGTATTCGTATAAAGGAATCTCAACCAAGCAGAACATTCACATGCCGTCTCCCTCTTACATTTACATTATTCATTATGACTTATTTAAAGATTTCCCATTTACATGAAACCCGTAATCAAGTATGTTTGTAATAAAAACTCACCCCTTGTCATCGCTATCAATTTCCGTTTTGACTCTCATGCTTAATTCCAAATTCACGCTACGATTTTACACCAAGCAGAATCTCCTCCGAAACCTCGCGCAATGGCTTCTCTTCAACGGGGTTACCTTGCAACGAACAGGGAGAACAGACTCTACTTCCGTCTACTACGTCACTACTACGTTACCTATATACGTTCAATTTATTATAAGATTCTTAATCACATAATTACCTTGACAAATAAACATAAACATCACTATAAAACTTATTATTATATTAGCCACATAATCTGTCCGCTTTTGGATCATTTAAACATTATTATAAACAACGCAAACATAAAAAAGATCTTAATCATTGCAGTACGGTAATATCCTGTACGTATAGGACGCCGTGAATATAAATTTGAGTTACTCATTTCCTGTTCAGAAGGTATATGGATGGTAGTTTGTTACGTATGTAATTGTTATTGTTTCAGAATCATTGATTACTGATAATAATTTGTTAGCGTTTCACACGTACTCGTATCACCGCTGACTTGAAAGGCTAATAGTTTCTCGGCTAATACAGAAATCCCCTGTGTGGAACGGAAACCGAAGGTTTGTAAACATTTGCAGTTTCAGGCGTCCGCCGCGAAGTATATGAGATCAATGCTCTCATGTGATATTGCGCAGAGTATAGTGGTAATTCCTTAACGACCTTCCAGGAAAACGTATCAATCTCATCATCAAGGATCAAGAATCCATGTTTACGGAACCCCACCACCTGCCCCTGTCTTGAGCCAGATTAATCCAGTCCGCCACCATCTGCCCCGTTTCAAGACCCATTTTAACATTTATGCTTCAATCTACGCCCAAGTCTGCAAAGTTTCCTCTTTCCATGGTGTTTCCCCACCAAAACCTATTGTGCATTGGCCATTGACTGCATGTGCTATATAGCACACTCCCTACCAAGTTCGTTATGGGATTTTCTCTGGCATCCTGTTACATCCTCCCTTTTTGGCCAAAATATCTTCCTCAGCACAATACTTGCAGTCACACTCAGCCTATGTTCACCCTTTAAATATGATGTGTACCTTTTACACCCACATAACAGAAAAGATTTTACTTTTGTATATATATTTTGATCACTATATTTTTAGGTAGTAAATGGTAAAGCAAAAAATTCTGGACAAACAAGCACAGCAGGAATTCCCTGGATTTTCCTCAGGTTTTCAATCATACAATTGTGACCAACATTTGAACTACATTGCACTCTCAAAGGATTTATTACCTACCTTTATGTTGTGATTTAGTTTTGCATTCTAATCACAAGACATGAATATATACTTAGGTTTCTCAGACTTCTAGGCCAATCTTCACACTGGCTACTAATAATGCTTTTGTGTGATTCTATACAGTATGCATATCTTTGCCCATTCATCCAAGTTAATTTGTTGCATTCAGACTCAGTCCCTCCTGGTTTGCTCAGATCTTCCTACTGACAATTTCTTCAGTGATTTAAAAACCAGTGGCAGTAAAGCGTCCCTGGTAACTGACCATTCTCAATTGGAAATATATCAAACATGTTTTCTATCTAACACATTATTATAGGTGTCACATTAGGTCACCCTAGAACAGGCCACTAAGGCCCAGAGGGGGAGTAGAGGTATAGCTCTACTCTTTCTTTAACCTTGGCGCTAGATGGGGGTGGGTGGTCAACACCACACTTTGGCCACTTTACTCCCAGCAAAGATCCGGTACCCATTGAAGAGGAGGCTGGGTGGGCCCCAGGGCCCAGTTGTCACACACATCTTTATTAGCTTATGTAATATTTTATTGTAAACAAGACTAATATTATTTTAACAATTGTTTGAAATTGTAATTTTAACAGCTGCAATTTTAAAATTTATGTAACTTAGAAAGGTGCAAATGTGGAACTCCAATGATGATGAGACGGAAATGTCGAAACATATACGAGTGTGGATTATGTAAAGAGACACTGTTGTGATATATGCTGTAGTGATATTAAATGTGCATTTGTTGGTTATAATGAAAATAACTTGAATATCAAGTGATCCACCTAAACAGCTAATGAAATTCAGGAAATAGCGTAATTTATACAACTCTCGAACTGCTTCCTTCAGTATTCAAGTAGGGGGATGATAAACGTGTGCAGTTTGCAGTTCTCTCCTAATTGTTACGCATTTCACACAAAATTTGAACAAATGCCAACAAAGATATTCAAATATATGACATAATGTTGCACAGTACCTATCATCTGTAGCAAGGAATCTCAGTAACAATAATAATAATGACAGTGATGTCAATGATGGTGATTAGCTCCATCAGCTGCATTTTCACTGATAAACAACCATCTTTTATGAAATTCCAATATGGCTTATAGAGAGCAACTTTCTGGGAATAATTCAACAGCTTAAAAATGTTTAATATTACAAAAAGAAAATAATGGTTAGTGTTAGAAATCTCTTGCAGAAAACACTTTCAAAGTTTAATATATTTCCCCATGCCAGCAATAAATTTGTACTCTGTGTTATTCACTGCTGGCAATAGGAAAATGCTTCAAATTAAGACATACACAGTATCACGACAGGCCCAGTAATATATGTATGATGCAACATTCAGCATAATCATGTAACCACTGTTACCATGGAAAAGCAGTAAGTATTACATATTCTGAGGGTGTCTGTAGCCATTCCTATTTAGCATGCAAAGCATGTGCACCATATTGTCATCTTTGGCCTGTCTGGCTGCACCATATTTTTCCTTATTATCCTATAAATTATACGATTTTTGGTAAAAGTAGTATTGAACACAAAATGCATGTTTTGATTTTCTCTACAACATTTGTTTCAAGCATTTCTCATTCTAAGTGAGATACAAATGTACATCAGTCTTCATGTAAAATACTCATTACTGATGTCACATTTTAATCCAACTTGAATTTTCTTGACAGATTTTTCAATATACACAAATTTCGGTAAAATTTGTTCAGTGGGAGCAGAATTGTTTCGTGCAGATGGACGTACAGACAGACAAACATGACAAAGCTAATAGTCGTTTTTCACAATTTTGCAAATGTATCTAACAAGGTATAAACATGACCTTCATTTGCTGAATGCTAACTTTACTAGGTAGCAGAAAGTATTCTTTTAGACATGAATCAAGTTATTCAGCACTTTTCCTTCCAACTTCAAAAGTTTACCACAGATCATTATATAAACCTGTTTCAGTTTGCACTAAAATATTCTCTTTGCTCTCATTCCCTCAACTCTGCAGAATAGTTCAATTCAGTTGTAAATTTGTAAGCGGGTTTGTGGTACCGCCAGCTGATATCATTTCACCTGACAGGTTATCTGAAATTCAAAACATGAGAAATGTACCATGGAAAGGCCCAGCTAACAAAGCAAGCATGCTGTTTTGGATAGTAACACACCTACACACACAACAAAGAAATTACGAGGGGATGCTGATAAGTCCTTCGTCCGACAAGGAAGGGAACAAGCTACAGTGACCAAACTCGGAATTTATTCAACATACTCCCCACGAAGCTCAATACACTTCTTAGCCCGCTGCTCTTACTTTTGCAAGCCACTCAAAAAAAAATTCAGAATGTTGTCCGTCCAACCAGGTCTGCGGCAGCAATGACCTCCGTATCGGACAAAAAATGGCAACCTTTCAATTGTTTTTTCAGTCCAGGGAACAGGCGGAGGTCTGACTGGGCCAGATCCAGAAAATAGGGTGGGTGGTCAAGACATTGGAAGCTCAGATAGGCCAGTTTCTTCTGGGTTGCAAGTGCCCGGTGATTCTGGGCATTGTCGTGCAAGAACAAAACCCCCTTGGTGACAGTCCCTTGGCATTTTACCTTCAAAATGTCCTTCAATTGCACCAGCAGAGATGAATAATACTCTGCATTGATAGTTTGGCCCTTTGGAAGATAATCAATGAGGAGGATGCTGTCTTGATCCCAAATATTGAGGCGAGAACTTTTCCAGCGGATATTTGCACTCGGAATTTTTTGGGATGGGGTGAGCTGCTATGCCACCACTCCACTGATTGTTGCTTTGTCTCCGGGTCATAGTGTTATAACCAGGTTTCGTCCATGGTCATCAATCGCGACAGGAAATCATTTGGATCACACCAAAAAAATTCCAAAAGTTGCTCAGATGACTGGCACCATTGAGGTTTTTGATACGCATTCAGGCATTTTGGGACCCACTTCGCAGAAAGCTTCTGCATGTCCAAATCTTCATGAATGATGGACCCAACCTGCTCATGTGAGATGCCCAATTGCTCAGCTATTGATTTGGCTGAAATCCGGTGGTCTTCCAAGATTAGCTCATGAATTTGATCAATAATCTCGGGGTGGTCACTGTTTTGGGTCATCCAGGACAAGGCGCATCACAGGTGGAAAAATCACCACATTTAAAAGTGGGCCACCCAGTTTTTGACAGTGGCATACGATGGTGCATGTTCCCCTAATGTTTTTGTCAGAATGATGTGAATTTCCTTCGGTGCCTTGCCTTGCAGGAAAAAAAAAACTTGATGACAGCTCACGCCTCCATGTTGTTGAAATCGCGCGCATCGCCTGACATGCTTCCTTTCAGCCTCTGTAACAAGAAAATATTTGCAATTCGGCACATGAACAGACCCCTCTTTCCAACGACACTATCGATTCTGTCCTATGACATCGAGAAGTAGGTCAGGCTAAGGACTTATCAGCACCGCTTCATATAAACCCTCTTCCCACCATATGGAAAGAGGCTAATAATATTGAATACATAAAGGATTTATTCAACCTTTATATTTTACCTCCCTGCAGATGGCCACATGTTTGGCCAAACCATCTAGGAGGTCCTTGTTTATGTAACTAATTTTAGCATACTTGTGTGCATTTTCTTGGTACTCTTTGTGTATATAATCAATTAATACACTGATTAGGGATCACACAAAGTAATATTCAGAGTTTCCATGCACATGGGGCCAATCATGAATGTAGTTCTAAATGATTTTATACAGAAAGTTGACTCATAATTACCTGAATGTAACCTACTGTAGTTGGATGTCCACAAATAAGAGCCCCCCCCCCCCAAGACAAATTTTTATTTTTTTAACGCATAGTTCTTGCCTACATTTTCTCCTAAGAGTGTGAATCATGCAGCTGATCTAGCTGGCCAACTCTGATCCATACTGTTCCAAGATGAGTGCATCTCAGAAGCACGGTGACGTCATTGCGTGCCGAGATGAATCAATCAGTAGAAGGCAGACAAAATGTAATGACATTGTAAAATTAAAATGTTATTGAAAGTTACAGGTTCTAAATATATGCTGCTAACATTAATACCAATTCTTCAGTCCAAATTCAGATGAAAAACTGAAGCAACATGGTAAACTGTATTGTTGTGGTCTTCTGAAATTGTAGTGATCTGAAAAGGCCCCTCTCTGCACTGATACATTCAAGAGGTCCAGCCAGCTTGTTGATCTGTGGGATATTTTTTTACCCTGATTCTGAGAACACCTATCATGTACCTAAAAGTACCTTCAAGGACTTTCATTGTTCCACATCATAAAGGTTAACTCTGAAGTGTCCAAGGATGTGTTCTTGGGTACTGTCAAGCAGGAGAGGGAATTGGGAATATCAAAAGTGTCATGTTTCAAGTAATACGTATTTTATCAATCACAATGAAAATGCCTTACATATTGAAACAAAAGTATGCTGCCCTAACACAACAACTCTTTTAAAATACAAAATGGTCAGGAATTCTGATGCAAGAAATTTGTATATATTCACACATACTCTTGTTGTATTTCTTTCAAGTGAATCTTGAAACCCCAAATGCCATTGGACTTAAAAAGCAAACGAATGGGATAAATACAAAATTTGGATCTAATTACCATAGGAACTGATCCCACACATATTTCAATATTTCCACTGTGTGAGGGTATATCTACATGCATACAATGTCCACAGTAGCATTCCTTCCATTCAGGAAGAACACATTCACTCATCCATATTTCAAAGAGGTGGGAGTGATGCATTACTGCAATAATCTCAAAATAAATTATCTATGAGGCTTCCTGAATTATGTCAACATCCTTTGTCACACTCAGCTACCACTTTTGAAAGTTCAAGTCAAAAAAAGATTTGTTTAATTTGTGAGGTAGAATACGGTTTCCTGTTTCTCACAGTGTGCTGCAAGCAAAGAAATCAACTCAGTCATCACAGGCTGCAAACTCTGTGTGTCACGCTTCCTCTATTATTTACACTTATCACAGTAGATTCTGTGCCAACATAGGGAGAAATAAATTAAGTGAAGTAAATACTTGTTTCACTGGTCATAGGGCTGTGCTTTTTATTTCATAATTGTATAATGATTATCATAGTTATATGTTGCATGATCGTATCCTGCCATAATGTTTGAGGTACCTTGTTGATTCTATCTGCTATTGGTCATAAGAATTCATCTTATTTATTTCTGAAAAATACTCAGTTGCCTTTGTAGACAATCCCTGAAGTCTTACACATATTTGGGAACTGTTCAAGTCTTTCACGAAAGTACTGTTAAAGAGGAGCAGAGGAACTAAGTTTGCAAGAGAGGACTGTGGGTGTTGAAAACATCTGAGCCTTATTCAGAAGGAAAATTTAAATGTACCAAGTCACTAGTTGCACAACAGCAATAAATGCACTGAACTCCCCTCCCATTGTCACGATCTTAATCCATCAATCATTTTTCTGTATCATAGTTGTCTGTGAATAAAGAGTACCGCATGAGCTACAAAGCATATGAATTTTTGTATCAATTCTTGTTTGGCTTCTTATAATTGTGTTAAAAAAATTGTGGACACTTCAAATCTAGTCACACTGTAACATGTAAACCAAAATAAACATATCAAATAAACCCCAAACTACAGCCAAACACATTTGGGCGAATTGAAATCCAAAAGGCATCAGAACACCAGCATTGTAAGTTCATATTAAACATGAAACAAAGGAATGTTTCCTTCAGAATATGGCTATATGTGGGCATAAGTGATCTTAAGTTATTAACATAACAGTAAACTTATAATTCAGGAGTACAGGAAAAATTGTTTGCATTTTCACACTAATGTTAAAAATGGGGATGATAATGACAGAGTACCAACAGGAGAAATATTCTACCTTTTGATCTAACTGTAAGCAAAATAAAACTTATTATCCACATACACACATATTTCTTTTCAATGGACTAAGGATTTTGGATAAAACATTTCATAAAGGTATTACGACATTGATAAAATTTGTGTGTGTCAACAAACAATTAAAAAACAAAAGGCATGGTGCCATATTATTTCTCTATACAGTAGGCCCCTATTTGTTATTTACTCCTTTTCATCATTGCTTAAATAAGTTTACTCATGATTTCTGTTCACATTTGTATCTTTCTGCTATATATCTCTCCTTTCTCTCCCCCTTACGGTCATCTGTTGTCTTTGTCACCACACAAAGCTACCAAGCACTTCCATATTCATTCATTTCACCTTCCACATATGTGGAGGTGGTAGAAGCCAAGTTTAGCTTCCAGAATAACAAAACACATTTTACAAGAAACTTCCTGCTTGTTCCAATTGCTGTCATTTCACTCATATAAGAATATCTTGAACGGAACCTTCGCAGAAACACGTCCTGTACAGGGGGTTATCATGTTGTTTAGTCCTGTTTTGTGCATTTCTTAACAGAAAAGCGGATGTCCGTGAACTTAGATGCAATCCCACTGTTACAACAACCAAGCACAGTTATTACGCCATTCTTGTTCCTTACACAATGTACATAAAACCAGCTACTACACTCTTTAAGAGAAAACTGGTGACATAGCAGAGTACTTTTTTTACACTTTCCACATACTTTTATTCTATTAAATCACCAGAATGAAGCGCATGTATTTCCTCGTTCTACCTTGAAGCTGAGTCTTCTAACTTAAAAATTAACCTGTAAATAGAGTCACACATTTACACATTCCGCATCCATTTTATTCAATTTAACCAACAGTATAAAGATTCTTCAATCTGGAAGCTTAATCTTTAACTTCTTGCAGACTGAAGTAGACTTCCTCCCTGATACTGCTTCTGTTTCTGGGTTAGCTTCATCTTTTTAGGACATGCAGCATAATCCAGAATGAGGTCAGTAGATAACCTCATACACTGTCGCCTTCTTATCTCCAGAACCTGTGACGATGTATTTATCATCCGTTGAGATGTCACAGCTCAAAACAGAAGAGGATTCCTTTGACTGAAAATGAAGAAACACATTCTTAACACTCTAGCGTTTCATATGACTGTTACTCTTCTGCCAGCAACTTCCACAGACAAACTGGCATTTAGATGGCATTATGAACTGGCACAGAAAGCTTCTTGTACGTATGATAAAAGTGTTACCTTGCGACCTATGAAAACTGAAATGCACCACACTCGGGATTATTTGCTCTACAATGACATCACAGTAACATAAATAGCTCAGACCATGTCCTGCAAATTACATATGACAGTCACCAATACATACACATGTACTTATATGCACTTATACCTCATTAGTTAGAAAGATCTCAGTATGTGAAGTCATAATAGACAACACATACAGAAAAGCACAACACAGAATTCTGTTGTACCCTGACCATCCATGTGTGCAATAACCCACACATGACTTTCTTTAGATAAATGCTGCTACATATGAAAAAATTTTCAACATATTTCTGGTCCATTGACTTCGTGCACACGTGCGCCTACATGCCCATGTACACTTACTTACTTACTCCATGGTGCAGAGTCCTTCTTGAGAAGCTAACTGGTTTGCAGCTAGTCAAGAAATTCCCCGCATTTCACGGAACCCGAAGGTTCATTACCGCACTCACAAGCCTCCGC
>Ga0123355_10011016_pt1 | contig 13916 bp, 2 predicted proteins | sample TergutEmb28metaG_3_FD_89872 | JGI IMG/M metagenome (GOLD analysis project Ga0123355, IMG submission 89872) | Embiratermes neotenicus P1 segment gut microbial communities from Petit-Saut dam, French Guiana - Emb289 P1 | ecosystem: Host-associated > Arthropoda: Insects > Digestive system > Gut ... | reverse complement strand
GTATATACTTTGTTTAAAATATTCAGTACCTGTATTTGTTGAATAAATATATAAAATGCAACGTTTACAGGTTAGCGGTGCGGTACGACCACTATAGTGGTCATTAGGCGTCAAAGGGTTAATGTAGGTACATGTATGTACCATAACACTGTTTCATTTTTTGGGTATTTCAATTTATATGCCACACAAAAATATAAATACAATTCAAGACAACAGATTCTAGAGAACTGTATGTACCCTATAAACTGCTGAAGAATTTGGGCACAGTGTGACAAAATGAGTTTGGCCCTATTTCTGCAAACTGTTTAACATAACATTGACCCCAAGGAATCCAGGGAATTAAGAGCAGTGTTTAATGTAATAATTGCTCTGATGAATCCAGTGAATTAAGAAGTCAGAATAAAATTTTATTGTTGTGGATACAATGGAATCTTATCAAATACATATAGCAGTATATACTTTGATCCTGGAATAATTATGTTAACACTGGAGGAAGGAATATCTAACTGTTTTTAATTAACATAACCTCTTATTGTCCTTATTAAAATATATGATTATACATGATTATAACATTTGTTATGGCCTCACACTGATATTAAATGCAGGTAACATTGAGTGCTAAAAGCTTATAAATGATGTAGTAACTACTGTTATTATGAATAATTAACTGTTAGTAATATGTGTCAAACAAAAGCTACAACTGTGACTAGCACATGTGACTTTTTTGCATGACATGCTTTTGGCTGTCAGGCACATTCGCAAAATTGTGAAAAGTGATTATTAACTCAGTCATGTCTGTCTGTCCACATTGTACAACTTGGCTCTCATAGGATGGATTTTAATTAAATTTGATATTTGAGGATTCTTAAAAAATCTGTCAAGAAAATTCAAGTTTCATTGAAATCTGACAAGAATAATGGATAGTTTACATTAAGATTCATGTACATTTATGATCTTAAGTCGCTAAATTCTTCTTAGAATGAAGAATGTTTCAGACAAAATTGCAGAGAAAATCAAAACACACATTTTGTGTTCCATAAATTTTTTCCCATAAATTGTGCTGTTTATGAGATAATATGGAAAAATGTGGTACAGACAGACAGGCCACAGATGACAAAACAACATGGTGCAGAAAAGGTGTGATTTTCATGCTGGATAACTAAGGCTACAGACACACACTCGTGATATTTAATAATTATTGTTTTCCCACAGCAACATGGTTACATGAAAGTGCCTCAATGTTACATCATATGTACACTGCCTGTCTTGTTAGCAATATGACATCACACTCTTGCACTTAGGGTAAATTCTTGGTTTGTTCAATACTCATCTAGAAGTCTTGTCAATTAAATTCACTGACTGTTGTACACAGTATATCTTTTTAAGTGGAATGTATTATGGCAGCATTTCTGCAAATTTGTCCTGAACAAGGAGAAGGTACATGAATAGAATTATTGTAAAAACGGAATTAATCTGATTAAAACATAGTAATTACATTTTTCCCTTAAGTTTTCTCGTCTTTCAAATAGCATTATATTATCCTTAACATTAACTGCTGGTGTCCGACTGCAATAACTTGTCTCCAATTGCAATAACTTGTCTCGTCTAAGACAGCACATGTAGCTGTGAAAATGAGACATAGTTCTGTTCTGCTAGTACTGCTCAAAATCCCATCTGAATGTTCTTGTCATGTATGTGAAGCATTCTGTCATTAACCAATGAACTGTCATAAATTATACCAAGAATTTTGACACTAACTATGTGTTCTTTGTTCTTTGCAGGAAGTAAGTACAACAGCAGCATACAACTACTGAAGTAATCCTGCTACATGAAGCCATTGCCACTAAATTAACTTCACAGACAAAAGTGGTACTGTAGTCTTATTATATGTAGTAGCTTACACGACTCTAATTACTGCTGGTTATTAGTAATTAATGCATTCTTTAATAGTGTAAACATTACACTTGGCTTAGGGTTACTATGTGTCTGGAATTGGTCCACCATCTTGTATTTAACACAGAACACAATTTTTAAAAATATGATCTGCTTCTCTCCTTAGGTAAAAAGGATGGAAGGCAATGTCCCTGTTCAGTTCTACAGAAAGAGTTAACACATTAAGTCAATGAACATTTAAGTGACATACACTGTCCTGTGATACAGAATGGCTCTCTCTGTAGGCCCAACTCAGTGCATGCCTCCCCACTCTTTTACCTGAGGATGGTAATAGCAGAGCTTCTGAAATGTAGTGTCCTTTGAATATGAGATGATGGACAGAGCACTGACAGTAATATGAAGTGCAATATACCAAATTAACAAACATTTAGAACTGAATAATGGGTATACTGATTATCTTAACTCTATGACAAACTTAACATTTTCTTAAGTACTAATGAAAACCAATGATTAACGCAATAAGATATTTAACTACTGATCCATGCATAAGATCTCACCAATGGCTACATTCTTCATACCTAAATACTTAGTGCTTTAATTTATGGAACTATGAACATATAGATTACTGATTTAAATTACACAGTTCCATTCATCAGGGTCAGCGTTATTCTAAAATGTTTATCCACAGATAAACAAGTGTTGACTGAATACAGTAAATAATAATAAAATAAGCACTGCAATAACGTTACTGACCACGCTGAAGATGATTGCCTCACTGGTTTTTAATGAAATACAACACAGACTGCAAACAACTAAATAGCAGCTGCTCATATGACCCTGTAACTGTGTTAACTGCCAATGGCACATATCAGCCACACACAGCAGAATTCAGGGAACAACACGAGTGTAATAAATGTGAACAAACTTTTAATTATGTAGCTTTCAGCTCTTGATCCTAGAATGCACTGCTTCCAGCAATTCACTGTTAAGAGGCTTGCTGTTCTATATGTAGTTGGTTACAGTACAAAATAAGGGTGAGTGTGTGGAATTATAATACAAAATTGCATACTGATAAATTACTAATAATTTTTTCTAATTATTATCTTACATAATTTTGTGTTTCAGGCAGTGAATGTCTAGTAGCATTTATACTACATTGAACTGATTACAAACTAAGGAAAAAAGTGCACATTTTAATTATCCTGTAGACAAGAAAACAAACTTCACAAAATTCCATATCTTTCAGTTGTGTCATGATTGTCATGTCCCTGAACAAAGGATAGATTTCATTCAGTTTTTGTTTTCCTTTTCTCTCCTTCCCTGGGCTGCCATCTATAACACAGAAAGCAACCGGAAACGAAGAAAGAGTAAGTGGATCGATGTACTTATACAGCATTACTTGTTTTTTCTGCTGGCAGTCTTCTAAGGCCAGTCCAACCTACCGCTCAGCAGTCACTCTCAATGTGCATTGTTTTACCACACAGAATCAACATATTTCAAAATTAATGAAAATGCTTTCAGCAAACCACAAATTCTTCTAATTGGTACACAGACATTTTGTCTAGACAATAGATACAATAAGAATTGTTTCAGTTTCTTTATAATTAACATGACAGGTAATAAATAAACTTTTGGTTATGTCACTGTTGGTGCCAAAATATTGCTTCTTTGTGGTGAGACATCTTAATGTTTTGACTTTTGCTTTTCATGTTACCAGCCGCTTTCTAAAATTTGAAAAATTTTGATTTTGTGTTCAAGACAGTTTATTTTGAAAGGGAAGCCTGAAAAATAATCCATTATAACTAGCACAAGATCTACAAGTGTACTTTGAAATTGTTTTAACTCTTGCTATTCTAATTTGGCTTTCAAAATAAAACAAAAAAAAAAAATATATATATATATATATATACATATTTCATCTTGCAATGCAATGGCTAATACTAATATAAATTTGGATTGGCCTTGAATGATTAGAATCCAAGATTCAAATATATTTTTATGTTTTAATAAGCGACTTTACATATTTCTGCACAGTCTGTTCCTTTAAATATTACTGAAGGACTTCTGGTTTGGATTTTTGCCATGGTCCAACATTTCTGCTAAGCTAGAACAGGACTGACCAGCAGGTTAACTCATTATTTGTGAGTGTGAAATTCGCCACAGTCAAAGTGAAACGCTTTGTTTTGTTACGTTTGTTTCTGTGTTGTCCGTGCTGCCTGCTTTATACTCCTTGTATACATTCTTCTTAATACTTCTCTTAGTCTACCACATCTATCCGTGTTTTCTTTTCTTCATTCATGTTCCACATGTAATGGCTGATGATTTACATTGTTAACATGGACAAACTTGGTCAAGACTGCCATGTCCAAACTTAAGTGTACTCACAATGTGCTAACAGTTCAGTGTAAAGTATACAGCACCTGTCAATGACTTTAAGAAAGTTACTTAATTGTATGTAATTGGTTACAATATGCAACAAAGCGGAAGAATTGCATATAAGATACAGTCCTCACATTAAGTGAATTCTTGGGTTCTCATGGTGGCGGGTATAAGTCTTGTGGGATGTGACGCCATGTAGTCTGGTGGACAAGTACTAACATTCACAGACCCTACTGCCACCACCTTCTGGGCAGAAGAATATGCTGCAAAGGGCAATGAAGGCAGATGTAGAGCTGACAGCCTTCTGTCTTCCACTGGGTGACTTGCATTCTTTTTTCCTCTAACCTGAAGATGGCAGAAGCATGTTTCTCCACAAAGTTTGCACCTATTTACCAAACAATATGGCATCACACACCAGAAGACTATAATTTTTTCCAAATGTTTAAGAGGTACCAAGGTCAACTTGCAATTATGTGGGCTAATAGTGGTTACTGGTCTTACAGATGTTGCAGATAACATAAACACTTCACAAACAACATATGGTGTTAAAATTTGTTGATAAAGGTGCATTATATAGTTAGGACAATTTATTTCTTTGGATATACACAACAGATAATGTCCGCAGAACATTCTTTGAAATTCAAAAGAAGGGAAATTTGCAGCACAATGGCTAAACAAAACACACTCAAAAGAAGTTTGTTGGTGTTTTGTGTCTTTGATATGACCCCTTTCAGTCACACACAAATATTTCTTTTTGTTTCATAACTAATTTTCAGAATTCCGAGCTATCATATAAATATATTCTAAAGGTAAATTCATACACATAATTCTTTAAAGATACTTGTCCATTTTGTAAACTGTGACTTTTTAGACCTTGGCCTGTTTAAAACTTCTTATGCTTGGACAAAAAATCAAACTTTACTTTTACTGTATTTATCATACTATGAATTATGCAAATTACTTTTTTGTACAGAACATTCTTTTGTTTTGTAAAGGCACATCAATAAGTGTGTTAATAGTGACAGTTTTCTAAGTACAAAGTTATCTTACTTTATAAGAGTAGAAACAGTTTCCCTAGAATGCAGTGTGTGTTTATGGTGAAGGAGACAACTGCACGTAGTATCTATCTTATACTTCTACTTCACTGTGATATATACTGTAATTTATAGACTATTTGTGTACCAATTATTACCATCAACTCTGTCAGTAGTTCAGGCTCTAAGGTTATGGCTTTCTAGGATGTGATACCACATACTTTGGCACAAAGGTGCCAAAATGTCAGAGGAATGTGAAGATTTGGATTTATTATATCAATTACAATTTGTACAAAGAGGCACTGTTAAGTAACACACCTTAGACTAATTCACAACTGCACTAACAAGAGCTAATGATAAGTCTTAAGTATATTCATCCTAACCTCAACCCTTGAATGCTGGCCTCTACTCACTGTATGGTCTTTAATTCCTCCATTTTACCAAACACTGTGCTCTGTACTACGCGAACACATTGCAGGATACCGTAAATATACTACTACTCCATCCTGCACAGTAATTGGAACATAAACTGTGTATCATCACTGGGCTAATTGTCGTGTTCCTCAGAATATTTTCTGCCCTACAGATATTGTTAAATGGATAAATGTGGATCATGTTAATCAAAGTTAAATGCTATATTAGGCATACTGGGCTAGGCTACAATACATTACATACACATACATATCACAGATCCAACATTTGTCCCAAGACAGTTGAATATGAAACAAATCACAAATATACATAAGATGACTGACACTGTCAGGTTACTATGGCAGGAAAGATGAAGTGATAAAAGAAGGGGAAGAGGAAAAGAAAGTACTCTTACCTTAACTGGTTGGCAGGCGTTTTTTAGAATTAAAAGAAGCCATAAATGCTGACTACATCCGTATGTCCATATGTCTGTCTGTGGCTAAACCATGTGCCAAATTTTTATGAAATTCAGTAAAGACGTTCTTCATACGATGTTACAAAGCAAACATAATTTTTATGACAATCAGCCCTGTGAAAGTCATACTTAAGAGCACAAACAAACTTGTTATCCATATTTCCTTACTCCTTGACCGATATGGGCTAAATAGAGTATAAGAGCTCTTCACTTAAAGCCATACTTTACTTAGAAGCATAAATGAATTTCTATCTGTGTCTTCCATATTCATTATTGGATTTGGGTAATATCCAGTTAAACAAACTAGCACATAATGCTGTTGATCATTTGTGAGTTTCGTAAAAATTGATGCTGGGAAGACTATCCTTTTCTTATAGCCTTCAATTACACTACATGTATGCATATACCATGTAAACGAACAATATTTTGAAAGTAAGGAACACATTGGTAATGTCTGCACATATCATGGATTAGGCTATTTACAGGCATGTGATGCACATACAAAACATAACATGAACTTGAAATATAGAAAAATATCTTACAAAACATGCCTCAATTGGGAGATAATATAATAATACTAAAAATTTAACTCAAAACAAAACTTTTGTACATATCTTTGATTTTACAGTTAATGGGTATAGTAATAAAATAGGACTGAATAGAATATTAGTAAATTAAAACATATTGTTAAACTAAAATCTGTCTTTGACATTTAGAGGACCGTGCATCGTGATATATTCTTATAATAAAACCAAAAAGACGCACTAATTTCTCAAATTTATTTTTGGAATAGAACTCTACATGTTTTGGACAGGTTTTATGTCCATCATCAGGAGTCTAGTACTGTATGACATATACCTCTTGCTGTGTATACAGTACTCGACTCCTGATAATGGACAGAAAACCTGTCTGAAACATGTAGAGTTCTATTCCAAAAATAAATTTGAAAAATTAGTGCGCATCTCATTGGTTTTATTATAAGAATAAAATCTGTTTATAATATAGGAGGATAAAATTACAATATCACAAAATTGTATGGAATAATTATGCTTAATTATGTATGTTTTAATGATCAGTATGAACTGCAAGAAGAATTTTATATTACATTTGCTTTTTAATGTAATGTCTTATGAAGTTAAAATGCCATAAATATTTGCTCTTTGGATAAAAAATTTCATTATATTAATACCTCACATATTTTATAGGATAAAAATTTTTGGTAGAAATGCATTACACACAACAATGCAGCATACATCTGATCGGTACTAGGACAGATGTATAAAATTAGAAGTTGATACATGTAAACTGGTCTAAATGTCCAAATAAATTAAGATCCAAAAATGAAAGTGTCATACTTTTGAATTCTGCTGTTCAAATGCTATTTTAAAAGAACAGACATTTAAAAAGACAGTATTAAACTGATTTACATATCTTTGCAACTTGTAAGTAACTGGTTTCTGATAAGCAAGGCAGTACCTGAAATTAAAACCAAGGTTAATTATTTGGACCGGGATAGCTCAGCCAGTAAATAGACCAGGAGACTGAGGAATCAGAGTATGATTCCAGACAAGGGCAAGGAGAAATATAATTTCTCCGTGCTATCCAGACCAACTCTGGGGCCCATGTAGTCTCCCATTCAATGCATACTGGCGGCACTTTCCTTGGAGATTAAACAACCAGGGTGTGAAGCTGACCGCTCAATTCAATTTCAGGTCATAAAGCTGTAAATCCTCTTCCCCATGCATCTTAATGATATAGTGTTTAACCAAGCACAAGAAGAACTTGTACCTTCCTTACTGAAGTATGGTACAATAAAAATTAAAAAAAAAAAAATAATAATAATAATAATAAGGTAATACTCATAAATATTCCACTACACTCATCCTATGCAGGAATCTGTAACCAAATGTCTGGAACTTTACATTTACAAATTAAGTTACTGATCATGATATGATATGATATGATATGATATGATATGATATGATATGATATGATATGTGTTCATTTTAAATTGAGTCATGTTACTGTATGTGAGTTCTTTTCAAGCCAACAGGGCTCAGAAGTAGGACACATCTTGAAGCTGAAAGGTACTGATCAAGCATAAATATTCTGTCCATTAATGTATGCTATTAATAATGTCAGTCATGAGTTAAAATATAAATTAGTTTGTCTGCTATACACCTCTTTCACATGCAAGAGAAATGTCATTTCTGGTGCATTTGTTATGTTTTTATTCCAAACATGACAAGGGGTGCCACCAGAACATTCTGTTTGTCTCACCTAAGGAATTAGTTGGGTTCAACATAGTGTGTTGCACAATGACTCTATAAATTTGTTATGAAATTAGATATGCTCCACAAAGAGTTTTGATAGAATGAAATGGGGTTCATTTTGGCACTTCTCCACATTTAGCACCATTACAGAGCCATCTATGGAGAACTGTTAAAAATGTGTAGTCTGCATAACCAATTTCACGGAAAATTTAGTTTACTGTACCTTGAAATAAAATATGCCACAAAACTGGGTTGGTTTTCTGTATGTTACAAAATTTTTTAAACAAAAATGAAAATAAACCATACAATTTGAGGGTGGGGAGCACACATCATGGTAAAGTCTAAAGTAATATTGACAACAACAGCTTCAAATATACCGGGAAATGAAAATTGTCAGTGAGACTTCATAAGTTGGTAACTGCTCATTCACAAAGTCTGGATATGTACACGTACATCATAAACTCAGACTAAGAGATCTGTATTAATGTCAGTCTTTCCACGAATCTTTGATTTGGTAAACACTTCCCATTTTCTCAAGTATCTAATTTATTCATGTATTTCTGCCTTTAGATTCTGCCTTCAAACATAAACAATTTAGTTAAGATATATTTATGATTTTATAAACATCTGTTTAATAGTCACTGACTGGACAATAATCCACTTCCACAAACTTCAACACATTGAATACAGCAGTGGATTATGAGAACAAAATTAAGCTTTTGTTGTAAGCTCCCTCTAAAGCATACTTACCTACATAATGTACTGATAGTTTGTTAGTACCCTCAGTAGAATATTGTGTTTAAGGCAGTTCACCTGGCATGCTCACATACTGCATACAGACAGCAGTATCTACCTGTAAGAGCATAAAAAAAGAGAGATATATATAGTAGCATTACATGGCTTTTAAAACCATTTCTCAACTATGTTCAGTTGACTGATCAACTATTAAAACTTGAAAATTACCTCAAATATTCAAGGAATGAATACCAGCTTCAAAGAAAACATACTGTAACTGCATCACATAGATCAACCAGTTAGTGTTGTGTACAGAAAACATCACTGGTTATTCTGAGAATCAGATGAACTATATAAAAAAACTCTGGTGAAAAGTTGTGATAGTACCTGCCATCATTTGTTAATCAAAAGTGGTTAATACCAAACTAGTGGACTTAGACTGGCTCTTTCCAACAGACCAGACTGAGTATATGACTTACTTTCCTCTCACCAAGGACAGAAATTGAACTTAGTTTTGGAAACGCTGTGCTATGTTCCGAATACCAGACACTGGATGGAGCACAGAGATGCAGAAATACTATTGACACAAGTAACACAGAAAAATACATTAAGTACAGTCAACAGATACAAATGGCTTGAGAAATGCTGTGTTTGTTACAGTATTGTACAGTGTAGATGTAACCTATCTGAGCTTTAAGTTCTTGAAACGAGTTCCTGTAAAACTGGATATCGTTGTTTTAATAGTACTCACAATACAAAAATTACAGTAATACATTCCGCCAACATGATAGCCACAAAATATAGCTAATTAAGTATTGTTTGAAACAACATTAGTTAGATTAAATGCAATAATATGCTTTAAGAATGAAGGACATAATACCATTAACATTAATACCATATATTAGCTCCTCAGTATCTATCTACTGTCATAGAAGTAGCAATCTTGTCCCAGAAAACAGAGCAATGAGCTCCATTATGTATTTTTCACTATTAGTTCCTGCTGATGAGTAAAGACAACAGTCACTGGAAATGAATAAAACTTTTCACATAATCAATAAATTACATACGCCAAACACACCAAAATTTCAAAATGTGCAGCAAATATAAAGTTTACACAAGAAATACTTTAAATTTCAAATTTATAAATAAGTTGGGTACAGAAAATAAAAATCAGACACACAAAATTGTGCAGTATTTACAAAATATAAATTCTGTGACATCATGTGTTATGTGAATCAGGTCTTCAGTCTAGATCATATATAATATAAAAACAATACAAATAAACAACACATCCAGTTCAAAACACAACATTTCATTTTGTGAAGCTGTCAGCATCTCAGTCTGTGTAGTTATGATTACTGAGAAGCAACTGGAACACATGATAATGGTTGTGGCTTATTTTGACATATTACTCTACCATATTCCTGGAGGGATGGGGCAAAAATAATGAAAAAAAGTCAGCATGGACATTATGCAGGGTGAGATTTGAGGCCAGAAGTACTGCCCACCCTACCACAGAATTCCATCCTAAGAAAAGAATTCATGCCCTACATACCCAGTGTCTAAATACAAGAACTCGGTTCAATGTTTTCACTAAGTTATATAATATGTAATTAATGATCCTTAGGCTTATTACCATATGTAGATTTTAAAAGCAAGACAGATGTCAAAGACTGTTTTACACAGTAACTATTTTTGTACTATTGCTAACACTCTTGGTGTTGATATTAACTGAGTGTAATTGCCTCTTTTATTTTTTTCTTTATAGGCCCAGGCACTCTGTAATTGTGTAAGTTTGTACAGCACCACTATATGTTACATGTCTTGCAAGACACACAGCCTAGGTTGGCATGTCCGTGCATAGATGACAGAAATACTGCTTCCAAATTGTCATGGATAGAAAAAAATCCAAAATTTTAAAATTCTGTTGACTTCTTATGAGTTTCAATTTTCCATATTGTATGACCAATTGTGGGCTTTGTACTTATCACAGTAGTTCAACTGAACATTCCCGTCTTCTGAGATGTGATGTCGTGTAGACTGGTACATGGGTACAAATGATGTGGAAGGCCACATAGCCTCCATTTCAAGGTAGTGCCAGAAGAAGTGGTATCAGCTGCTGCACAACATTGCTATCTATGTACCAACCTACCCAGTATCATATCAAAGAAGAAAGAATCTGTACACGTATCATTTGCTCTGAACCAAGTAAAATGAACATAAGTCAGTATCTATAAAGCTGAACATAAAGTGTTAAATATGTAACATTTGAAACTTTCACGATGACTACACGGGCGGTCAGCCATGGCAGTAATTTAAGCGTATTGGACAGTGTTACTGTCACCACCACCAGGGGCAGTGACTGGTGTGGTGAACATTGCCAGTACACATGTCACAGCGCAGCTTGTTTCCTCAGGACGAAGTCCTAGGACACATTCACATATGAAATAGATAATGCAGTTTCAGTAGCTGAAATATTTCTCAATACATGTATTTATTTGCAGACATAGCAGCTGTCTATTGTTTATATTTATGGACATCTTGACACAAATGTACTATTATGCACGAATGTGTCATGCTGCTCCTTTCTGTAGCATCTATTGACTCAGTGCACTTATGTCTATTTCTTTTTGTAATGACAATACAGCTTTATAACTCATAACAGACGCACATTTGAACAGGTGAAAGGGAAGGCAAGAAAATATATTTTTGATTTCATTAAATTCTACATTTCTAACTCACAAGTTTAATACCTGTAAAAAAAATCACAGTAAAAACCAGAAACCACACAATTACCAAAGTAACATTTAATTTCATATTCATAAATTAAAAACAATACAGTTTTTTTTTTGTAGATTGGAAGCAACTGGAAGCAGCATTTCTTCCCTACCCCCAAAATAAAGGCTGTGTCATGGATTATTGCACAGTCCCTTAAACAACAACCCTCCATGTACGAGTTTTGTAATGACATGTTCTGTTACCTAGCCTGCATTTCACCACCTTACAATGTGGGCACTGCGTGTCATGAAATAATACCTATTCCAGAATGGCATGGTATATAAGTCACTTTTTGGTCTCTGTTTCACAAGGTATCACCTTTGAGGTTAAAGGTTTTCACAGCAGTGTAATCAGGTATTCTGGTTGTATGGGAAGTGACACTGACTTGTTGGGTAAGTGTTTCCCAGAGTGAAGGAACCACACATGCGGCAATGCAGTGTCTCTTCCCAGGCATCATTTGTGTCAGCAGTTCTGAACTGGGGATCCATGAAGCCTAATCAAGGGGTATATCATATATATACATGTCACACATTGTGAAACACAGATCGAAAGAGTCTCAACAAATGTTTTGATGACTTTTTTTAGTGCATGGAATAAATAATATTTCTTTAAAATGAAAAAATGTCAGTATATTGTAATGTTTATAATACACAGTTACACACACAAATTAAACTGTCCTTAAACGAGAGTACATGAAGTCTTAATTTCACATTCAGTGGTACATCAGCAGAGAAAGGTACACGAACACTGAATTACGTGGTCATTTATGACAATGACTGCCGACTTTTCTTTTAAAGTAGCACAGTTCTGTCTGAAATGTCCATTAGATGGTAATATTTAATGTAAACAGAGCTTCTGAAATTGACTTCTCTTGTGTGTCGGTGACTGAAAGGAAGTGGTGTGAATACTCATACAAAACAACGTCAAGTACATCAGTGTAAGTTATCTGATGGTTATCAATTGTCCCCATCAGCATTCCATTCATAATAAACACACACTTTCTTGACACAAATAAGAAGGACTGAAATTGACTGAAAAATATTCATATGACTTTGTCACTGCAGTTTCAGTTGAAACAAAATGTTAAACTGGATCTTAAAAAGTGAAAAATAGCAACTACCATATAACGCCATAAAGCTCGGGACCATTCTTTTTTCTATGATGTACATCGTGGAGGCAAACTCAGTTACAGTGCCAGTTGTTATACCACTCAATTTTCTTTTCAAATGTTATTATAATGCGTGATAAAATTCTGAATGTCATGTTGTCATTTATGAAGTATACCAACAAATGCATGCAGATAAAATATGCTTTATCATATATTAATGGTCACCTACATGTTTCATTTACTTTTGCAACTACAGTCAGGGTGCTTTACAAGATTACTAACAAAGCATAACAATTGTCCAGATTGCGTCAGTAAAACCACTTAATGCCTTTGTGAATATCTCCAGCATTCCCTGTGGTCATTAAATGTTGGATTACGTTGTTGTTGTTAAAAACAGATAAAATTTATATGGTTTTTAAAAAAACAAATACAATCAGGTGAATATGTTGTATGTTAGTGCATATAGTTGATATACACCCTGTTTGATCTCCACTGTGCCACACATCTCTACTCCTCCAACAGGGTGTATGTCAACTATATGCAACTAACAAACAACATAAACACAACCAGTTTTGAAGAATAAAAGACCAACTTGATGTCACTTGCTATTTTATTTCACTACTTATGTGCTCAACATGTTTTGGACATTAATATATCAATCATCAGGAGCTTGCGACTATTCTGTTGAATTACCACATTGGTCGTACTGTTCTTGGTTCGATGTGTGTTGGAGTTTCGGTGTGGTTGGGTTGGAGTGGTGTCCGTGTTGCAGGCTTTCACTTCTTATGTGCTCAACATGTTTCGGACATTAATATATCCATCATCAGGAG
>Ga0123355_10011014_pt1 | contig 13918 bp, 10 predicted proteins | sample TergutEmb28metaG_3_FD_89872 | JGI IMG/M metagenome (GOLD analysis project Ga0123355, IMG submission 89872) | Embiratermes neotenicus P1 segment gut microbial communities from Petit-Saut dam, French Guiana - Emb289 P1 | ecosystem: Host-associated > Arthropoda: Insects > Digestive system > Gut ... | reverse complement strand
TTTTTTTTTCTCTCTCTCTCTCTCTCTCTCTCTCTCTCTCTCTCTCTCTCTCTCTCTCTCTCTCTCTCTCTCTCTCTCTCTCTCTCTCTCTCTGTCTGTCTGTCTGTCTGTCTCTGTCTGAAACTGTAGATGGTATTGTGCACCACAAATGTGCACTTCACAAGGAGAAACTGTAAACTAGCATTTCCATGTACAAGTACTAAGGCATATCTGTGATGTAGTTTGCCATGAACAACCATGAAAATTGCAGTCTTGTGGATGGCAAATTCATCACAACACACTGGTTCGCTCAGAACAAGTTGTGTGGTAATTTTTTGCCTAACACTACATTCCCTAGGTATTCAGTACCCATACACCCCTTTCATGGCACCACATTTTCACCTCTTCCCGTGATTAAGAACTCGCTGAAAGGGGAAGGATTTGAAAATGTTTAAACATTCAAACAGAATGTGACACAGCAACTGATAGATCCCCACAATAGATTACGAGGTACGTCCAGCAACAGAAGAGCTATTGGAATGAGTATCCAAATAGAAGGGGCCTATTTCAAAATGGATTTGGCCATCATCAAGGTAAAATCAGTGTTGTTAGTTTTACATCAGTCTGGATACTTTTTAATCAAAGCCTTATTGTTTGCCAACAAGCATTCTGTGTACATTTGTCCAAACTACAGGAATGTACATAAAATATCCTGCAGGCAGTGTGAAAATTTGTTTCTTTCTGGTTCTGATGTGAATTTGTTAGAAGGAAGAATTGTGGAGAACTGATGTTGAAGTGCAGATTTAGGTCTGGCAAGTTACTAAATACCATGTCAACCACTGCAGTTTATTATTAGCATGCCCAGCCCTGACAGTATCGGAGTAAATAAAATAGGATGCAGAGATCTGAATTAACTCGTGAAAGTTACATACTCACCTGCACCTCTGCACAAGACAGGAATCATGTTTTGTGTAATGTATATGAAAATTTTGTTTTGTTCTGTGGACCTAATAGAGAACAGTGAAAGATTATATGAAATTCACTCTGCAGTACTGCCAATGTGTATGGCATCCACAGTTGTTACAGAGATGTGTGATTTATTTCTCTTTATACCTAAATTTTCTTTTCAATTACTTGAATGCACACTGATTTCCTAGTTTGAGTGTCTTCCCTTTTTTACAGTTCAGTTCCATTTTATTATGACAAGAGCAAGAAAGAAACTATGCTGGCCTAAGAATGGCTAAGTCTAGTCATAGTAGAAATCTAAGGTTGGATAATAGGTACGTGGCAGAAAAGCCTCACTGATATTAGAACAAATTATTCTGTCTGCATCCTGATATACAAAAGGAAACAGCTGACTTGAAATCATAAAGCAAGCTTACAGTGCATTCTTTTACACGGTTATCTTCTTACAAAAAGCAAAATGCACACATTTTTCTGCTAGCCTTGTTAGCTGAAACAACAGGAACTTTATGTACTTGTTTTTCTCTTCACGATTACTGATGGTATGAAACTTCATCACCAATTTTGATGATACACTGCCATGACAAAAAGACGGCATTACTTCTGACCTAGGCTCATCAAACTAAAGAACTTCTTGCTTTAATAACAGCCTGCAAATGAATGAGAAAGTTTTAATTACAGTCATTCTCAAATTACCCCAATCTAATTATGACATAACAGTCTAGTAAAGGAACTTCACTAGGTTTTACATACACATTCCATAAAACAGAAGTACAGATCAGAGAACTTCAATATGTCCATTTTTTTTCTGCAGGTGTAACATTTTTACAGACTCCATGGAGCAGTAAAATATTTAAAGCATGGAACTGGATATGCTATATGCAGGGACTAGCAAAAGTTGGCTCAGTTCTATAGAATTCTGTTGATTACATAAAATTTGTACTCATATACATTGCTTCTCAGTGGATGTTCATTGTGTGGAGTGATCCACAAAGTGCAAAGGAGGTTGGATGTGGCAAGTGAAGTTACTTAGAACAAATTGGAGAAGTTTATCAATGCAAAATCTCCTCATAGTGAAGTTAATGAAGATTGGTGTTATCTGAGATACTGCATCATGTTGACTGGTAAGCAATTATGAACGTTTTGGAAGCAATACATTCTTCTGAGACATCAGTAACTATGTAACAGGTAACAGTGAAACATCCCAGAAGGCTTTGAATCTTCAAGTGGATCAGCGGCTGTGAACATGCAAACAAACTAAATGGGAGAAAATGGCCCCACCACAGATCATCTATGATGGTACCCTCTGTTCAACAAAAATCAAGCGGCCAAAAATTTTTTTAAGCCCCGAGCCGGAAGTCAAGTGAAGTACAGTAACCATCATAATTCGAGTCGTTTTACTTTCACCATGTTTGTGCATTCGTGGCGTTTCGCTGCCTTCCATTCATTACAATCAATCACGCCGCGTATATATTAACCAAAGACACCAATACATTTGCTTAATTTCAAGTTAAAACATGCATTAAACTTCATTAATTTTCTCAGACGTATGGTGCGGGGTGGATTAGGCGAAAGGGCTATTCTTAACAGCGCGCGGGCATAGCCGAGCCAGTTAACGCCTGCTAGCAGTACTCTTCGGAAACAAACTACGTTGGTTCGATTTCCAAGTTGCGTTCGAGACACCGAACGAGAAGGTTGCATTGTGCTGAGCGAGTGAAAGTAAAGAAGTGAAGCGGGGAGTAGTGTAGTGGAAGTGATTTGTTTTCGTGTGCGGAGTGGTAAGTTGACCCAGCAATATGGGCGAACGCCAGAACACAATAGTATGCGCCTTCGACCTCAAGAGTTCGCGCATATCGGCGTATGAAATACGCGAATGGATTTATGCACAACTGAGGCTAGAGGATAATGAGGTCTTAATGGTACAAATTGGCGGTCCCCAAAGACATGTGTATATAAAACTACGCGACAATAACTGACTACAACAAGTGCCCCATTTGACTGAAGGGCAAGCAGAATACCGACATACCAATGGAGAAATCTCAATGATGCGAGTAGAAACAGCGGGTCTAAGAACGAGAAGGGTTCGTATAGCAAACCTACCCCCAGAAGTGCCGGAGGAAGTAATCCGAACAACAATGACCATGATATGGAAAAGTAAAGGATGTGCAGGCTGAGACTTGGATATGTTTCTATCGATACAAAGTGGCAAATGGCGTCCCTATCGCGGTGATGACGCTGGCAAAACACATTCCGTCGAATATCACTATAGCAGGACATAGGGCGCTAGTGACCTACGAGGGTCAACCGATGACGAGCTACAGATGCCATGAAACGGGCCATTTCCACCAAGCATTAGTAAGTCAACGATGAAAATTGTCAACGTGACTGCTCTGCTATCACCTAACTACCGTGTTTAGGTCGATAGTGACGACGCCCTACGCAGATCGTTGGTACTAATACGTGTTTCAAAGCATCAATCGGTAACAAAACTGACTACTATCCAACCTTTAATATTTTCTTTTACTTACAAAACCGCCCCGCAGGATTGGTTGACAATACCGGAAGCTGAGTGTACAGTTATGTGCTCCTGGTGATGAGCGGAGGAACCGCCCGAAACATGTAGATCCTTTCAGAAGTAATCAAAAACAGGTGCATCTTGTTGGTTGAAATTAAAAAATAAAAAATTCGTAAACAGGGTACATATTAACTTCATAAGACAGTGTACCCTGTTTTATTTGTTTTTAACAAATTTAATTTTATCTGATTTTAACAGTACATAAGCAGACATTTTGTGATCGCATTGAGAATCTGAGACATTCATTATAATGTTGGATGGTTCCAGTTATATAATTTGGCAGTTTGTTGTATTCTACCTTGATGATGATTGAAAAATCGATTGAAACATTTTCGTAATTAATACTTTGTGATAAATCATATTTTATACGTGTGTATTTGTTGGTTTTATTACTTAAGTTTAAACGTTCCTTTAATGCATGGATATGAATATATTAAGTTCATACAAAATTCATTTATTTTAACCATTCTACAAGTTCAGTGCACCTGTGATGTATGTTACGTGGCCGCTTTCCTTAAAAATATTAAGCGCAAAATTCAATCAACTCTAACGTTTTGCTATTTTATTAGTTACGTTTCTTCCTGTCAATTCTATCAGTTTTAAAAGATTTGACGTTGTAATAGCGAAGCGGCTTAACAACCCACAAAATCTGAGAATATGCTTCAACGTGATTTTGCCAACGGTGATACCGTCAGGTTTCTGAATGTCCCACCCAGTCTCTTATCCGTGGTCAATCCTAACCAACTCTGATCGCTTGCGCTGATCTGTGTTTGTAACGTCACAACGCGGCTAGGGAGTTGTCTGATGAGCATGATAACGTATAGGGTGTAGGTTAACGGCACGGGGAAGTTGGCTGAAATAGTTAGATTAAGGTAGTGTGCGTAGTTAATATAGAACCATTCATTACTAATGGACAGCCAGGGAAGAAAGGTTATTGTATGTGACAATGGAACTGGGGTACGTATAAGTATTCACTGATGTGTGATGAAACATGTTTTGAGAGCTTGTACTGTTTTTATCATTTGCTCGTTAGATGAGATTTGTTCCACAGAAACTGATGCCGTTGGCAATATTGACACTATTCTTAATTAACTTGTGAACGCAGTACTGAATCTTCGTCGTTTGTCATGTTTTGTGTTAATATGGGTTAGGTGAGGTTCAGTCCTTTTGGACTGTTTCATACCAACAGACATACTGGAAACCAGAAATGTGCCATAGTTGTTGCAGTATTTTATGTTTTGTTGACCGTGCATCCTGGTATGATCTTTGTAACTAACAAACTTGATGCACAATTTTTCATGTATTTTATATTCCCTACATGTTTCGGGCAGCCATGTGCCCATCTCCTGATGATGATTACATGACTGCCTGAAACATGTAGAGGATAGAAATAAACATACATGAAAAATTGTGCGTCTTGTTGCAGTCTGAAGGCCACGGAAGGAAGTGCCATGGATGGTGGGGTTGACAATGCATGAGGCGACTCAGTTTTTCCTACTGTGTATGAGTCTCTAGTCTCTTTTGCTGTATATTGGCTAGACCAAAGCACATGTCACTGGCGAGGGTTGCCACATGGTTAGCACTACCAACTTTTGTGTGAAAGGAATGGCTGACTGCTCAAGGAGTGTTGGGAAATAGAATCGTGGGAGAAATGTAACAGTATGAGGGAGATGTGGAGTGTTTCGATCTATGGGACATTTTCTTTTAGCATCAGTATAATGAGTGGTATTAAATTCACAACAGTTTGTTATGTGTATTTCTGAACTGTAATGCAGTGCAAACTGAGCAGTGTGATTGAAATAGACACATTTTTTCCTTCTGCCACTAATTGAAATAACCTCAAATATATTTTCACAGTTGAATATTTCTTTTTATCTTTCAGTTTGTTAAGTGTGGCTATGCAGGGACCAACTTTCCAGCACACATATTCCCATCCATGGTTGGGCGACCCATCATTCGTGCAGTTAATAAGATTGGCGACATAGAAGTGAAGGTAGATTTGTGCTTGTTGTTTCATGTTTTCTATATATAGCGTGTATACTGAATTAATATATAACCTCTCTTTTTGATGGAAGATATACTCCGTTTACCCAAATATGGCATATTCTATATAGGCATTTTCCTCAAACTTTAAAACACTGAAGGAGCATTATATTCAGGTAAATACGATATTCAGTACTGGTGTTAAAAATACCTTTCTTTACGCTAAATGTAGCTGTTACAACATTGGGAGAACATTTTTCTGATATACTAGGAAATTATTTGAAACTTATCCAAAGTGGATACAGATGTCTAAACACTATTGACAGCTGTTTCTTTGCATCACAGAATGCTAGTTCTGATAGAACCAATCTTATTACATTTTTCTGTAAGTTAATAGACTGAGGGGGTCAATTGGTGGACTCTCCAGACCCGCATATGTGCAACCACGTAGGAAGTGTGCTGGAAGTACTCTTTTTCTCTTGCTTTAGTTTCATACTATAATATTTTGCAGACATGACCCTACATGCAATTACGTGAAAAATGTAGTCGGATAATACAACAAAACAAGGACATGAATTTTTAGTTGTGTTAATGTACATGGTTGTTACAACATGAAAGAAAATAAATTCAATTTTGATTCAAATAACATGACAATCTCAGTTTTCAGTTAGGTTACATTGCCATCCATTGTTCTCTGTGCACAGTTCTGCATGGTTGAAAATTGTCTTTCATATAATTTTATCATTTCCCAGTATGCAGTCAGTGGACTACCAGATTTGCTGCACTAGGTTTTTCCCTGCGATGTTTAAGGTTTTCACAACATTGAATGCAAGGATTGTGGTCTTCTGAGATGTTACGCTGTGTAGGGGGGTTAACAAATCTTGACTTTTCCAAGGAATGTAGTCTCTTTACCTTCAAGACTCGAGTTCTAGGACTCCTCAAACCTTGAAGATGAAGAAAATGCATTTCTTTGCAGCAATGGGAACTGGTAACTCCATTATACAGCATAACATTTCAGATGGTCAGTGTCATCAGTTCTTCTCTTGTCTGTGATATCTGCTGGTATAATATGTCCTTCATGTGCCCCACAAGAAGTGGTTGTGTGTCGTGAGATGTGTTGCCCCCACCGCAAGGCTTGTCGACCAAAACAATCAATCTGGCAATTAGGGTAATGCTGATTAAGTATACTGTTACTTGTCAGCCAACATGAGATGGTGCACAATCATGTTGCAACCACATTCTTAACTGTGTCTGCAGAGAAATGTTGTGTGTCAGAAGTAGAGGCAAGTTCTATAAGAAAATCAGGTAATAAGCCACAGACGTATAGTCCTGAATGACAAGTGGCCAGGGAGATGATTCCCAGTGATACTGCACCAAGTTCTCGCTGAAAATTGGTGCTGGGAATGGTTTTCCATGGTAATAACTGATTGGTGTTGCATGAATTGTGGGGATTGGCGGGTATTGTCAGGTGGCCATATTAACCAGTCCATTGGCAAAATTGTCAGCAATTAGGGTCATCATGGGAGTTCGAATATGCTAAACATGATGTGGATACATCCCAATTCGAAAAACACTTGTTAATGATGACACAAAATATTTAGTCCCTCTCATGACATTATACTTTGTAACTGAGTTCCACTTGACCATGTACTCAGTTATGACTTGTGCAAAATTAAACTGTCACTGGACCTTTGTGAACTTCACTTTTGATAAGTATGAGTTTGTATTTGAATTATGAAATTATATTCACCAGTGATTCTCAGAATTCAACTTCTCAGATGTAAGAGGTCATTGCATACTTGTCAGGTCTGTATATATGACCTGTTATTGGGAGGTCATTATGTAAGTCGTGGAAGCTATTGATTCGTGGCTCAGAATGTGGTAACATGGTATGTGGCGTGTACTTGAAGATGTTATCACCAGACGGAGGAATATATGCAGGAACCACTGGCAGACAAGCAAACCACATGCAGAATCATGGTTTTATTTTTTATTGTGCCACACAATATGAACATAGAACAAAGGACACAACCACAGACTGCTTGTACAAACTATAAATAACCTTCATAGTAGTCCACAAACTTGTCTGTGGTTTGTTGCAAATGATGGGAAAGGTGGCAGACACGATTAGCATTACCTGATGTGCTGATCCATACCACCTCATACCGAACTGTTACATTGTCCTCTTTGCAGATTGTTTCCTACACAGTGGCTGCTACAGTTTTTGAATCAGATTGTAATCACACAGATTGAGAAGACTTCCCGTTCCTGGTGCTGGAGAATGTTCACGAGTGTGTTGAGTGGGTTGCTGGATTGTCCTGTATGATGACAGTATTTCATTTTCAGCCATTTCTAGGTGCTTCTCCCTAACTTCACAACATCGGCAGGGCCACTAAGAGCACGTTCGGGCACTAGTGAAAAAAATGTCTTCCACCCCTTGAACCAGCAAGTGCAGACCAGCTAAAAATGTTTATAGGACATTGGAATGACTGATTCTCAGACTGTCATTTACAGAGTGACTTGGGCTTTGATGCTGTTGAGAAATGCAAAACACATGCAACATAGTCAGGTCCCAAGTCCCCTTACAGACCTCTGGGCCCTTGTATTTTGTACCGGCTTCGCGCCATCTTGTTGGCACTGAACATGGGTGGTGTTACAGAAGTGATGTGTAATACTGTGTATTCACAATCTGGCGCCCTGAAGCAGGATGCCAGAAGATCACTGTGAATATCATTCCAAAATAATCATCATCTTTGTGGATAACAGATTTTGTCAGAACTTGAGTTCTTGTGGTGAAGTGAGTGATGGCATTAAGAGGTTTGTTGTGTGAGTTCTAGTTTTTAGGTTCTTTCCATGTTGCATCTGTTGCAGTTTTCTGTTTTAATGTGTCCCATACGTGGCAGAATTGTTCCTGACTCTTATGACATACCTTGTGGCATGGGCGTAACTTGGGGGCAGTGATGCAGGGCAAATGCTCCTGCACTGTTTTTTCTACCTAAGGAATTTTTTTGGGAGGGTAATGATTTTATGAGGGGTAGATAAATAAATTTGAGATTGGGAGAAGGGGATGTATGTATATTAAGGACTGGTTAAACCATTCTTTCCCCTCATTTTAACTTGACTCCTTCATAAATTGAAGTTCCCAATACTTATGTTTGATTTTGCCCCAGTAGTGTAATTAGCCAAGTTACACCTATGCCTTGCAGCGTGTCCATTGTTAGACCTCATTTAAATGGTGTGGCACACTCTTGGCAGCAGTCTTGTGTATTTAAAGTCCTGCTATGTAGATGCAGATATCCCCCAGTGCTTGGCTGATTCCTGCACAGTCCAGTCTGTGCACTGTTCACCTGTGGTCACTTACATGTCTTTGTGAAGAGACAAAGAATGTCCACTGAGATGAATGTCAGTGGTTGACATTTTTAAGATTTTGAGTGCCTGTTCCCATGTTGATACGATAGGGCATTATCACACAGCGCGGCAAGGCAGTCCCATACATTTATGCTGCATAGAGTTGCTTATTTCATGTACAGATCTTGTTCCACTTTAAGAACTAATTGGTTTTACAAACACGATGTTTGTGTGAATTCCTCATCTGATGGTAATGTTTGCAAGTACTACATACCACATTCTTTTTATTTACTCTATTTTCCACATTGCCACATTTTTTTACAACAACATAATATTTACCATGGCATATGAAGGGATTAACCACTCCTTCCCCCGCTACACACACACACACATATGAAGTTATTACAGTGTAATTTTTAACACTCAGAAATTTATTGTGAGTGTAATGAATGCCTGATAAATGTAGTTGAGTTGGATAATTTATTTTAGAAGCCATATTCTATACAGTAGAGTGTTTGATTCTTATAACGAGGCAGAGTGAATAATTTGCTGACTATGTGATGTTCCACATTGTTGTTGAACTGCAGTAGTAACAATAACCTATGATGTTCCTTGATCACCTGATCGGTAGTGGTAATGATGCAGATTGTTAGACCATAAAAAGCCCTGCATATGGTGCCACATCCTCATCTGGTTCAAGTTTATTCGGTTTTTATATCATTTTAGTTTATTTGTGTGGTTGTGTTCGTGGAGTAGTATGACAGTCTTGAGGTGGTCTCAGTGATCTACTCTGTATTCATCTGCCAAGGTACATTTTGTTGAAGCATTGTTAAATTTGAAATTGAAGCTTGTAGGAATCTGAGCATTTTGAATCACTTTTAGAAATCACTGTTCCAAATTCTGAATTATAATTAAACTGTCTGAACCACAATCATTCTTTAACCAATATAGGACATAGCATATTAAGTGTAAGAATAATAGGAACTGTTATAGGGTATTGTGTGTGCCCAAATTCTGCTTGATATATATATATTGGAATAATGCTTAGGCTTATGTTAAATTAGACTGTACTTAGACTTCTACTTTGATTGTTTGAAAGCAGGCTTGATGACCATGCAGCTTATGAGGAAGCTATATATATTACTTTACCTTGACACTGCATCCTGTTTGGAAAATCCCTTTTGTGTGCCTCCTAGTTGTATCCAATAAACTTTGGAATCTACGAGGTTCGGTAACATAGAATTTCATTAGGGCTGGGTAAAGTGTAATTTGTTGGCAGCCTACCTAGAATCCTAGAAAGTAGCCAAGACTACCTAGGTGCAGACTACCAAATGGCCTCCCTGTATAGTGACCTAGACAGCATAACCACCCCCAAAAGGAAACACTGTTACTTGAGCAAAATAAACAAGATACAGAATCCAGTGAACCAGCAGAGGCCATTTTTGAATACAGTAACTCAGAAAGTTACTGATGGTTGGCCTTACCCATGATTTGTGTAAACCATCTGTGTCTGTGGATTCCAGAGCTTTACAAACCCTGTGTTTTGAGTTCCTGAAGATTGTTCAACAGAGAAGTTGCATGAACGTGATCTTCAGTACAGTCCAATAAGAAAAAGTCAGTAGGTGGCAGATCAGGTTTTAACAGGATTCCTGCCTTGATCATTCTGCTGTTAGGGCATGTTCTCATTCACAAAACTTGTTATTGCACTGTGATGGTGGGGCAGTGCCCATGTCATTGAATGATAAGATTTTTTCTGAAGTCTTCTGTAAGCTGAGGCAGTAACTGCTTTTTGAGTGCACTGAAGCCAGCAAGTCTTGTTACAGTTTCTTCATCGAAGCAAAATGGTCTGTAAATCTTGTTAGAGCACAGTGGCTTTCAGACTTCCTTGCAGATTTTCCTTTGGTGTATTTTCCTTTCCTCATATTCTCACATTGTGGTGAAACATGTAACCTCAGATGCAGATAGTGGCTTCATAACAGAACACAAGTTGAAACATTCACACCCGCTTCTGTGCAGTTTTGAAATTCACAGCAGTATGTATGCTTTACATCTTTATTATATTTGGCAACTGCTTGAACAACCTGCAGCATGTAGGGAGTATTGTAGTGGATTTTTGCTGTAATATCTTCCAAATTTTAGGCTACAGCACACCTTATTCATGACCAGCCCTGGATGCTGATTTTCCTGAGCTATGTAAACTTACCTACAGCCTGCCAGGCATAGGCATGCATATGGGGAGTACTGGGTGTGCCCAGGCATGTCCTAGTCTCTCAGACTTTGTATTTTGTGTCTCATTTTCTAAGTTTGTATTTTAAGTCAAGTTTAGTCGTTAATTTAGAAAGAAGTTCAGTTAAATTTCAGTTTCTTGTGTTTGGTTAATAAAAATGATGTTCTTTATGATTGAGTATTTAATAAATGTGAGCCCTGTAAAAAGAATGAAAAATGGAATTCACTATGTGCTCACCTTAATGAAATGTGCTTTGCACACTTATGTTGCCAGGACCCTAGCGTTTGCAAAAACACCCATTTTCTGAAAAGTGTTTGTGGCACACAAATATTATTTCTTCATGTTGGGTTTTTAAAAAAGGTGTTTCTAAGTGAATGTCACATAGATGTGGCTGTCATTATTTTCAAAGATTAGGTGATATACATTCTTTGCTTTATTGGCTGTTTGACTGTGTGTGTTTGAGGCACTTGTCATGGTCATTTCAGGAACTTCACACATTTGTAGCCTGAAAAATAACTTGTCGAGTGATGCTCGTATTGACTGCTGGAGCTCCAGACATTCATAGTTTGAGAAAAAATGTATTGAGTTATGTATTTTTCTTATCACATTAAGTTCACTCTCAGTACATTTTTTAAAATGTCATATTTTTTGTAAAACCTGGTATATCTATGATTCTGTGTAAGATATGGTGGTAGAATAATAATCTCTTTTATTTCAGGATATGTATGTCAAAGTAAGAATTCAGGATTACTGTAAGCTTATTTTGTGATGACATTTAAGTATGTTTGTTGTGTCCTTGTACATTAACGTTTTGTTGTGTCCTTGTACATTAACATTTCTGGATGCACAGCTGTAAAATTACTTACAGGTGCATGATTTTTCTGTACTATGGTGGATTCTCTTAATCATGCATTTTGTTATATAATGTGTTTGTTGCAGATAATCCTGTTTCTTTTTGCAGTTATGCTAATTCTGAAGCTTGAGTCTCATGTAATACAGTAATGTATAGGTCTCATAATTTTATGTTTATATTTTGTAACCATACAATTCCTGTAATCCAGTACCTGATAATCTGGCACTCCTGATAGTTAGACACTTAAGGAGCGTAGTCCCAAGACTTGAAGGTTTACCTTCTGCAACATCTGGTACATGTACTGATTCTGTGAATTTATGTGTGGTTTTCTGGACCTTAGCGAATTGAGCTATTGTGATGGTTTCAAAGAATCCAAAGATGAGCAATCAAGGTACTGCTGGCAAGAGGAAACATGTAACTTTAATTATTTAATGTTTGTAAGTGGTTTACAGCAGGATGTTCTGATGGACTGGTGACTGGGCCTGTGATAATTGACAGAGCCAGATCTTTTTATGATAAAACATAAATAATAGACATATGCACATTCTGTGCGGGCTGGCTTTGAAATTACTTGTAATTACGTAGGTATGTGTACATACTGTCCGATAATCCAGAATTCTTAATAATCTGGCATCTGTCCAGTCTGGGTGCCAGATTAAAGGAATTTTAGTGTATATTTGTTTAATGTTTTCAAGCGATTTGAATGCTACCTCAGTGTAATTGCTTGTTACATTAAGTTGAATTTGAAGAATTTAATTCCAAAGATGAAAAATAACTTTTTTTTTTAGTTTCCAGTTACCAAAAAAACTTACAAACTTAAGTATTCTGTATGGCAAGCATGTCTTACAGCTGCTAGCACAATCCACCCCTTGATAATAATTAACACTTTTTGAGAATGGGTTCTCTGATTGAATATTTAGTTTTTATTGTGTCTAGTGTATCTTTGGTGTTGATTATGTTTGGCCTAACAGGTGTTTTGCTTAAATTTTCTGAATTGTAACTTGATCCATCAAAGTGTGAAGAGAGAATACCAACAAGATGCAACAATTTAGATGTTTATTGTCAGCTTCAGATGTTTATTATCAACTACTGTCTCAACATGTTTTGGGCATCATTATGCCCATCATCAGGAGAACAAAGACCTCGTATTACTGCATATGGTGTTTGCACTGGTAGTGCTGGATGTGACTGGCTGCAGTTGTGGGGTGTTGCATTGTAGGTTGCGAGCACTGTGAAGGTTACTGTTCGATGCATATGAAATTTAGTGAGGAAACCCAAAGGAAGAGACCTATTAGGAGATATGGATGTAGGTGGGAAAATAATATTCCAGCACATCTGAAGGAAATGTAGTTTCATGTTGTGGACGTTACTGACCTTACTCAGAATAGTACCAGCGGCAGGTTCTTGTAAGCACAGTAATGAGCAGACATTTTTCATAACTGGCTGGACAGCTATTGTTTTCTAAAGAAGGACTGAACTGCATGGAGTTTGCTGTATCAGTAAAGTACAGGAATGTTACTTTAAGGTGGCATATCCCCATTGTGTTATTAAATACAAATGACTGTTGCAGTCATTTAACACAACATTATATTCATGAAGTATAAGGCTACATGTTTTGTTTAAAAATGGTCAGTCCCTATCAGTCCTAATTACAGTAATACAAAAGAGGGTATATTATACAACTGTGGCCTATCCCAGTAAATGTGTGGTCCAAGGCACAGGTCTGCAGCTGTGCAGTTGGTGGGATCACGGGTTTGAATTCCACTGAGGGCATTGATGTTTGTTGTGTGTTGCGTTGGTAGCAGCTAAACCACAGGAGAGTGTCCTTCCTTGCTTCGGGACCCTTCTCTCTATAGCTCACCCAGAATGTGAGAATGGGGTGCGAAATGAAATGCACACACGCAGTAACACACTGTGTATATTCTTAAATCTAATACTACACTGTCTGCTGGGATCCCAGGAACTAAATATCAAGGGTGTAATAATACAA
>Ga0123355_10011013_pt1 | contig 13918 bp, 5 predicted proteins | sample TergutEmb28metaG_3_FD_89872 | JGI IMG/M metagenome (GOLD analysis project Ga0123355, IMG submission 89872) | Embiratermes neotenicus P1 segment gut microbial communities from Petit-Saut dam, French Guiana - Emb289 P1 | ecosystem: Host-associated > Arthropoda: Insects > Digestive system > Gut ... | reverse complement strand
TAGTGGTAGTAGTAGTAGTAGTAGTAGTAGTAGTAGTAGTAGTAGTAGTAGTAGTAGTAGTAGTAGTAGTAGTAGTAGTAGTAGTAGTAGTGGTTGTTGTTGTTTTAGTAGTAGTAGTAGTAGTTGTTGTTGCTGTTGCTGTTGTTGTTGTTGTTGTTGTTGTTGTTGTTGTTGTTGTTGTTGTAGCAGCAGCAGTAGTAGTTGTTGTTGTTGTTGCTGCTGCTGCTGCTGCTGCTGCTGTTGTTGTAATAGTAGAAGACAACAGATTGTATCTTTGGTTGTATAGCACAAACATAAAAGTCATGCAGTTAAGAATTCAGCTCGATGCAAAACTTTTTTTTTTAATTTACGTACACAAATTTTCGGACACTTTAAGTGTATATAAATATTTTAAGATGAAACATTTGCTATATACATTTCTATGTTATAATTGATGCGCCGTGATATAACTTGGCGTTTTGTCTGCACAGATTGTCTGATAGTGTTTCAGTAGTTTCCAAAAGACGGTTCTTTGTGAAGTGGTACTGTACAAAACAAAAATTGCTAATATATTTCGTTTTACTGTGCTTCCTGTGCGCAGAAACAACAGTACAGTGTCTTCAGGATATGAATTGTGGTCAAAAATAACCGGGACAGACACTCCTGTGGAGAAACTGCAAATGATATTGAAGAGACAACCAAGCAGATATTTAGAAATATTTGATGTTTGACCTGCATCATTGACATAAAGTAGAGGACCAACTAGATGCAACAATAATAATTTATTGTTCTTCAAATTAGCTCAACATGTTTCGGGTAATTCTTTGCCCATCCTCAGGAGCGCAAGACTGTGATTTACAGCATGCGGTATAATGTCCCCAGACTGTTGTCGGTCGGAGGTCCGGAGTGCGGCGGCACGGACTATGTGTTCTGTGTGAAGGATGTGGCTCGAGCAACATCCTTCACACCGAACACATGTTGAAATAATTTGAAGATCAATAGATTGTTATTTTTGCATCTAGTTGGTCGTCGACTTTATTTAGAAACATCGACTGACATCTCGCACCTACAACCTTCTATGACGTGCGCTTAATAAAATTTCCCCACGGAATTTTTGGTGGGTCCATTAAAGGCCACCTTGAAATAAGTCTTTTTTGATGGCACAGAATTATGTTCGTCATCTCTGGAATTATGTGTTCTCGCGGCGGTGTTGCTACAGGTTCAAATATTCTCGGATGTTACTGGGCCACAGTACGGTGCTAAGATCACAGAAGACTTGAAGATTTGGATCTTCATTCCGTTACAGTCTTCAAAGTATTTTATTGACATATGTTTTATCATATTCGTAGCATGTTTTTCTTCAATAGTTACGTTCAAATATACAGGGTGTTTCAAGAGGAATAGTAAATATTTTAGGAGGTGGTAGTATGGACTATTCCGAGTAAATAAGTTCATATAAACATGTGTCCAATTTTCAATTGGTGTGGAGATACAGCTGTTTGAATGTTACGCATAAAAAGCCTTATAAAAGGTACGAAGGAAAGACAAGTGACGTATTGGTTGCATTTTTTGGTTATGTAAATGATATCAATAAATTGAAACAGTTCAAAGTAAGTGTTCAAAAATCCCACCATCGACTTCAATGCACTTTTCAACCCTCTTGGCAATAATACGTGTAGCTATCTGAGGTCGTCTTGGCGTTCTTGTTTTATGAGGGCAGCACTGTTCATAATGTGAGCGACCAATTCGTCTCTTGTGTTTACTTTTTCTTTGTAGAATTCGCTTTTCAGCCATCACCACAGACAAAAATCGGATCTGTACGCACCAACTTCAAACAGCTGTATCTTCACACCCATTGAAAATTGGACACATTTTTATATGAATTTATTTACTCGGAATAGTCCATACTACCACCTCCTAGAATATTTACAATTCCTCCTGAAACACACTTGAATGAGAGTATGAAGAGTAAAAGATGAAGATGCTAACTTATAAACGTGCTTCCAATGATGCAAGTTTAAAATATAGGACATTGTATGTAACTTTGAATAATTCTACATTATTTTTAGTGTTAAGTTTTAAAATGTCACGGTAAAGTTTTTGGCGCATGGGAGTCCGTTCAGAGGCTTAGCTAAGGCCCCCGCAAATCCCGCGGCGCAGTAAGATTCTTGGATCAGGGGGCATCCAACTTACAGAGTAGGAAAATTTGGTGTGAGTCTTTCGGACTGAGTTCCATTCTTCGCTAATAATTATGGGGGATGCTAATTATCGTGTCACAGGTGGAGGCACCGAACGGTTATATACGGCATTGATTGGACATATAAATGTGCTTAGTTACTTACTTCATGGAACAGAGTCCTTCTTGAGAAGCTAACCGGTTTAAGTCAAGATGTTACCCGCATTTTATGCAACCCGAAGGTTCATCGCCGCTTTCACACGTGCCATATAAATATATTTGTAATTAAAATGTGACGTTTTCCAAATATCCTTCGTTCCAGATTTCTTGCAAATAATGTTACAGTTTCTAAGGTCATTCAAAACAATGTCTCTTATACACTATAAATTTTAGTTGAAACAAACAAAATCAAAACTTATAGGGGACAAACTTCCGCCGAGGGTCTTAACCTTCTTCATGCTAAACCTAACTACACTACTTTAAGTAGTCTGTGTACATTCGGTCAAATATCGTGTGAGACAAAACTTAATGGCTTAAATGTTATGAGAAAGGCCCAAGAATCTCATTCACAAAGTCTTCCAGAACTTGTCATCTTATTACATTAAAGGAGCTTATTTGAACTATTTTGTGGGCCCGGTAGCTCAGTTGGCATAGCGACTGACTACGGGCTGGACGGTCCGGGATCGAGTGCCTGTGGGGACGAGATTTTCCGCCCGTCCAGACCGACCATGGGGACCACCCAGTCTCCTGTAAAATGGGTACCGAGTCTTTCCCGGGGGGTAAAGTGCGGCCGGGGCATGCTGAAAACTCACCCTCTTCTAGTGTCATGGTCATGGAAGAGCAGAGCTATACCTCTCCCTACCCTCTGGACCACACTGGGCCTGTAACAGGATCATTTTACCTTTACCTTTTATTTGAACTATTGTATTTTCGACCCTTTTCTCTTGCGTCACTTTTCCTTACGTTATCATCACTGCTGTTTAGTTTTGTTTTATGTTAGGCTTTTAAGAAGTTCACAGAAAACCAGGAGTAACTGAAAGTGAATGAGACAATTTGAATAAAAATCCAACAGATGCAACAGTATGCATCTGTTGGATTTTTATTCACATTGAATTATGATGCACGGAATCACGAGCTTAAAAAATTGGATGAGACAATTCAGATTCTGTTTGATGTTAATAATATTGATTTATTTGGTAACAACGTAAGGACCCATAAATTCTGTTCATCGCTGGTAAGGAGGTTGATCTGGACGTACATTCACAGGGAACTAAGTATGTGTTCGTGTTTCGTCGTCAGAACGTAGGACAAAAGCAAAAAAAATAAGGGCAGCTAACAAATCTTTTGAGAGTATGAAAGAATTTGAGATATTTATTAATGATATCGGTATAAATATGGCATCCGCGAAAAATTAAGAGAAGACTGAATTCGGGGAATGCCTATTGCCATTCGCTTCGATGTTTTGTGTTCTTGTCTGCTACAGAGATTGCAAAAGCACGAAGGTCGGTACGAAAGTATTGTCTCCTATTTCTTTCTCAGTAACTATAATTTGAGTTACGCGTGTGACAGGCACAACATTTACAAAGCTATTTTTTTTTTTTTTCCCCCCACAAAATCTTCTTCATTATCAAAACGACTTTTCCATCTTTGCCTGAGACGCTGTACGCTGGTCATGTAAAAGTTTTGCTGAAGCGTCAGTTATTTTAACGAACGCCGTATTTCAGCTCATCGTCTTCTGCAAAACGGCGTCCTCGGAGTGCATCCTTCAGGGGACCAAAGGTGGAAGTCAGAGTGTCCTGAATCAGGACTGTAGCGGGATGAGGGAAACAAATTCAAAGTGCAGACTTATGTGGGTAAAATCTTGGCCAATGTATTCTGGGAGAGTGAAGGAAAGTTGTTGGTGTAATTTTTTAACAGAGGTGCCACAATCAATTCATAAAGACATGTGCAGACATTAAATACGTTCAAACAACAAATTCGAAGGGTTCGTCCGAACAGGGAAGCGAATAAAGTCCTCCTTCATGACAATGCAAGACCGCACACCAATCTGCGCACAAGGGAGGCAGTTGCAACAATCGGGTGGACTCTTCTCTCTCAGCCTCCCCAAAGTAAGAATTTAGCACCATCCGACTTCCATCTTTTTTTTATGCTTCTGAAGTATGCACTCCGAGGACGCCTTTCTTTGCTGACGACAAGGTAAAACAAGTCGTGCGTAGAGAGCCGACGCTTGAACACAGTTATGCGCGACCGGCGCAGAGCGTCTCAAACAAATATAGAAAATTTGTGTTGAGGTTGATGGACACTCTGTGACGAAATAATCTTAGCTTTGTACCGGGGTGCTGATAAGCCCGACCAGGAAGCAAACAAGCTCGGAAGCATGTCAGGGACGCGCGTGATTTCAACAAAATCGAGACGCAAGCTGTCATCAATTTTTTTTTTCTGCAAGACAAGGCGCCGAAGGAAATTCACGCCATTCTGACAGAAGCATTAGCTTGTTTCCTTCCTGGTCGGGCTAAGGACTTATCAGCACCCCTGTAAACGATGTACCTATGGTATGTGTAAATTTCAATGTATTTGGAGTTATAGTTTCTGATTAAAAATGAATGCATTCCCCTTCTATTCCTTCCCCCTCGTAATTTTTTCTTGTTAGTTTATATGGATGTGATACTTGTCTTTTGAGGTGGCAGGAAGAATATACGCCGAGGATTTTTTTTTATTTGCAGCATGCTGCATTACATTCTGTAATACTACACGCTTTATGATATATAATTATAAATAAATATATATACAGTATTTACGTTTTTGCAGATTTGTTTACTGTTTGTGCGCTGATTGTTCGTTTACATTTTTTCGTAGTCACTGGAGTTTGTAAAATTGGTAAACTCTTTTAGATATTTTTCACTAACTCGTTTTTCTTCACCTGCCAGTTGTCTTCTTTTGAGATGTACGCTATTAGTGTTTCTCTTTCCTTGTTTAGTTTGCTGCATTGGTGCAGTAGATGATCCACTGTTTGGTTTCCTTTAGCGCAGGGGCATTCCGGGGACTCTATAATCTTGAATCGATGTAGGTATGAACTTGTCTTTCCATGGGCTGTTATCATTGCCGTGAAACTGGGTGTTAGGTTGATTTTCGTTTTCAGCCTGTCCTTAATGTTCGGGAAAAATTCTTTGGTTGCAAGTCCTTTAGTAGTGTGATCCCATTGTTATTGCAACTTTTCCATGCTTTTCTCTCTTTCCTGATTCTCTATTTCACTTTTTGGGCTTTTGTTGTAACATATGTCACTATTTCTGGTGGCCTCCTTAGCAAGTTTGTCGGCAAGCTCATTTCCATAATGTCCTGCGTGTGCCGAGGATGTTTGAAAAGTCTTTGCGAAGAAATAAAACTGTTTGAACCTAACAGGGAAGAAGTAGCAAGACTGAAAGAAAACTCATAATGATGAGCGTCAGAATTTATACTTCTTACCAAACATTAGGCCGACTAAGTTGTTCAGATGAAGGACCATTCGGGCCATGTGACACATACGGAAGGGAACAGAAATGAAAGACTGAAGGACAGCGACCATATGGAAAGCAGAGTCATGCATGGGACGATGTTACGTAAGGAACTAGTATGGAATGCTGTTGACTGGATTTATCTCGTTCAGTATAGGGAACACCGTCAGACTATTTTGAACACGACGGTACTTTTGGGTTTCATAAAATGCGGGGTATTCGTTCTTCACCTTCCTCTATTGGAGGTCATATGATGTCGTTGTATTAACGTGCCTGTTGGACGCTGACGAAGAAAGAAGAAAAAGCTCTGCGAATTTTTGAAAGGAAAATATTTAGAAGAATGTATGTTCCCAAATATGAAGACGGGGAATGGAAAAGTCGGACGAATCGAGAAATAGAAGAGATGAGCAAAGGAAAAAATATAGTAAAATGTATAAAAGGGCAAAGGATAAGCTGGTTAAGTCACCTAGAGAGAATGGAGGAAGATACGAAGCCCCAAAAGATCTTGACTCAAGCACTAGAAGGGTAGAGAAGAAGAGGAAGACCCAGGAAAAGCTGGAAAGAGGAAGTAGAAAGAGATCTTCAAGTGGTGGGAGTGAGAAGATGGAGAGAGTTGGTGGCAGATAGGAAGAAATGGAAGGCCATTGTTCGACAGACCAAAGTTGTAGTGCCAATGGAAGAAGAATTAACAAGCCTGTCTGTAGTGCACGAGACCTGGTATTCTGATTGTGCGCGCCACTTTATAAAGCTGCTGTTATAAACGCTTCAGACTTACTAGTAAGGCAAATCAGTCTCATTACAGGCCCGAGGGTTCCAGAAAGTTACGGTTCCCAGATTACGTGACAGTGGCCCAGAATGGTGGTAAGGTCAGCCTTACGTACCGGCCGTTTTTACCCCAAGGAAATGCTCCTGGTACTCATTTATGTTAGGGGCTGTGTCGACCCCAGGGACATAGTGCGATCGGAAGGATTTTATGTCAATAAAAAATTCCAATGACACCATCTGGAATCGAACCAGCGACCTTGCGACTTGTAGCACCTTAGCCACTGTGCTACCGCGGTCCCCCTCAGACTTATTAGTATATTCGTCGAATTCAGTCGGATTGAATAAAACCCAATTGTTTGTTGGTTTATGGTGTCTTTAACGATGCTTCAGGATCTCATATTATATTGTACGGAATGGTAGGATGACGTGTGTGGTGATTTAGAAGGAAGGGATCGCTGGCTAATAAAGCTGCTGTCACCCGCATTTGCTTGGAAGCGCTGAAAAAAAAAGACCATGAAATTCCTCCCAAATTAACCGGCACATCTAACTCATAGCTACGTTTTAATATTGATTATCTACTGCTACTAACCGAGCTATGAAGTTATGTGTGGACATAAAGAAAGAGATTAACCAATATGGTTCTTGTCATTAGACGGACGTTTGAATACGTAATGAATTCCATAACTGTTAGTCTTTGAGAGTAATATCCCAGAATTATCTTGGATGTTTTGTTTATTTTTGGCGCGACAGCCCCCAGTGGGCCAGGGCCTCCTCATTCACGAGGTTTCTACATCACACACAGCAACGCACCACAGTCGGTAGGACTCCTCTGGACGAGTGATTTCGTAGTGTGTGTTCTTGCTGGTGTACTGGTAACACCGTGTATCTGTTCCTCGAGATGGATTAGGTCAGGTGACACACTCTTACTATGGAGGCACCATGTATTGCCAAAATGTCGGTCTCCAGGTACAAGACTGTAAGGTGTCAAAAAAGAAATCCACAATCCCCACCAAATCTTGTGCTTTGAAGACCGCACTATCAACATCTCTTTTTTGGTTTAAGTTCGGTTCATAGGAATATGCGTTCTTTGTACGATGCTAATAAAATTTGCTTGTAGCAGGAAGGTTAATAGGAGCACAGCTGATTCCGATTAAATTTTCCTACATTGTATTTGGCCTACACGCTGTTCAGTGGGTTTAATTTTATGAGTTGTTGATGGACTCGCCATGCGTATTACGAAGATTGCGAACATCTGGTACGTACTGCCATGTGGCTTTGTAGTTAGCTATTTACATTTTAGAGTAACCTGCTTCCTCCATCTGTAGAGTAGGAAAATAAGCCGTGTGTGGAAAAAGCTGTTCGACTACATGCAGGAAAGACATAGATTCTGCAAGTGTAGGCAAACGGTTATCTTGTGCCATTAGCTTTGTACGAACAACATGCATGGATTTAAGTTTTATTGGCCGAGATTATCAGGTTATGTAAATTATAAACAACAATAATAATTATTTTTAAGTTATATAATCTGAAAATCTCGGTCAATAAAACTAAATTAATGCAGATTGCTCTTGTAATTAATGGCCTTCTGCCGCAAATCACACCTAAGAACTACGACTTCCTTGTCAACAGCGAGTTACAATTATGAAAATGATATCTGCGCTAAATTACATCGTTATCAAGAAGTGCGAGTGACAATGAAATCGAGGCTTAACGAGATGTACTATAAGAGAAACCCACCTTAAAATATTATACAGTTACGTTTATGCAGGCCTTGCTGTATGAGAGTGAAACAGGGGTCCTGAAGACGAAAGGAGAAAACCACATACATGCTAGACAAATGAAATTCGTGCATGGTCAGATGCTACATGAAAATGAGAGTTAGGAGTTACATTATCCTCTCAGCTCTAGTTAAAATTGGAAACAACAAGAAAACCTGAGAGAACATGTAGAAAGGAGAAAGACACGCCGGAAGTCGCCCTTCATAACCATCCTACAGGCAGAAGAAACTGAGATAGTTGAAAAGATGGAACTGAAGCCGGAACAGGTAGCAAGGACTAAGCCCTGTCTGGAAGAAGAAAAAGAAGAAGAAGGAAAGTTTCTGTATTCATTGCAGTAACATCATAGTCTGCAGCGTCGCACCAAAGCATGTAGAATATATATATATGTAATCTTCTTGGGTAGGGCAACACATATTTTCCAAAACCAGAAACCGCCTTACAATTTTGGGCCAGAAAGGTTACATGAAGCAAGTTCCATACTGAGGACGTCACGGTACAGAGTTTAGTTACCCGGGAGTTCTCACGCCTCGGATTTGGGGGCTACTCTTGCTGAGCTTGTTTCTCCAGTCACGAGTGGTCAAGTGTGTTGATTGAATTAAAGATTCAAGAATTTTTATCCTGATGGTGGAGGCACTGTGCTTATTCGAAATGTCGCTAACTATTTAACCAGGTGACACAACATATTATCTCACAATTCATGAACCCTCATCAGCATCGCTGTTAGAACCTGACATTTCGCATTTTGACTCTAAATGCATTTTCCAAGCAGACGATGAACATTATCCCTACCGTGACTCCGTCGGTTATTCGCCTATCTGTCACAGCGGAGGCTTGTTTTCGATTCCAGGCCACTCCTTGTGGGATTTGTGGTGGACAAAGTGTCACTGGGACAGGTTTTTCTCCGAGTACATCGGTTTTCCCCGTCAGTATCATACAATCCCTCTTCCATTCTCCTTCGTCCCTGATGTTATTCTAATCTTAGCTGTTGACAATGTCATTTAAAAGGCACACACTGGTTACGGATTAAGCATTTCTAAAATCTACGAGACCTTCATAGAGTATTCGCTACGTCTGTGTTATAATTTACCTTCTAGCCCAGCTAAGATCTTATGTCTGTGGCGTTCATATTCCTGACCGCACTGATGTATATGCGGTTGCTTGTTAGAGGATGATCTTACTTTGCGGTTGTAACAAATCCTTGGGATTCAGGACCAACGAACTATTTTATTTACATCGAAACCTGTTATGTATTTAATACTTGATCTTGAATTGCATGTGAATGCCCTTATTGATAACACAGTTAAAAAGAACTTTAAGTTCCTTGCTTATATAAAGGAGCCATTGAATGATGACATGAGCTGGCATGCCTAAGATTTGAGATGGGGTTCCTAGCTTCCCATATTTTATTGGCTATATCACTATTGGACAAACAGAATGTAAAATAAAAATAAATACAAAGAGTAAATATAAAACTATGAAGATTATGTTGGTCATGAAGCCGTAGTGCATAGCTCTTAAAATAGTGCAATTCCTAACAGTGAACGTATCATTCTGCTTAGGAGATACAGTCGTTGAACATTGTGTATTTACAGTCATGGCTGACAAACATTTCCTGGTCGCTGCATGGTGCGAGCGAGCATGTTATATCGCATGAAATGTACAAAATGAATGACATATGAAGGGATCGCATAAGTCAATTCGTGTACATTTGTTGTCTCCGAACCTGCTGAGGTATTTCGATAAAATTTGATCTTAGTGGCCCTTAGTAAAGGTTCCTGGGCGAATATATTGTTGGTACAAGTCGGTCCAATAAAAATTAGAAAATCGACTGTTCCTTCAGAAATGAAAAGAAGCGTCTGAAATATTTGGAATACAACCTACCTTAAAACATATCTATGGTGTCAATAATAAAGCTGTTGCTGCAGTAAGTGAATACGGAGGCCAAGTAGGTACAATTGCGAAATAGTGTTTGGTGTATAGATAGTGTATATTAAAATTGTTAAAGGTTTTTAATTTCTTGGTGAACGAACCGCCGTTGACAAAACTAAGCGTGGTCTTTTATTTAACGGTTTGTTCAGTTGCTAAGGTTATACAGGGTAATGTGGATATTCAATTTGATTACAGAATCTTAATTTAGTTTTGTTAAACGAAGCAGTGTCTTACTGAGTTCATTTTAATTTCTGGCAAATAGGAGTTTCCATTGCGAAACATAACTACATGTCAACAGTTAATGCTTACACTCTTGTTAACCCACATTATGTTACAGGCTATTATTAGGCATACGTGCATTCTATGGCTCACTCTTTGTGTAATTATTGTATTTGCCGCAAAAATAGTGCGTTTGTTCTTGTTTTGTTGTTGTTGTTGTTGTCGTAGTAGTAGTAGTAGTAGTAGTAGTAGTAGTAGTAGTAGTCTTTGTCGTCGCCGTCGTCCATGATGTCGTACAGCGGGAACAGAGTACGAGTACCTCACCTCTGACGTTTATACCATGCCTGATATAACGCATTCTTAAACTTAACTAAATACTCTTGAGTCTCCATTTCCATTTTCTTTCTTGGCTTGTGATTCCTGAAATAAAGACACCGTCAGCATCTCAGACTACTGCGTCGAAATGTAGGGTGGGTTGTGAATAATAAATTGGAAAAGATGTTTAGGGAATCTGACGTGGCCTAATTTGAGGATGTATCCCGGAATTCGCCTGAAGTTCCTGAGTAAAGCCACAAAAATATCAGAATACGCAGTCTCCGAGTCGATATTTGAACCCAGTACTTCCCACACGCAAAGCGGCAGTGCAACCCACTTTGTCAGAGACTTTAGATCGGAATAATGCAGATTACCATTATCTGTGCTGCTGCTACTACTACTACTACTACTACTACTACTACTACTACTACTACTACTATTACTGCCACTACTACTAGTACTACTACTACTGCTACTACTATTACTGCCACTGCTACTACTACTACTACTACTACACCTACTCATATTACTACTGCTGCTGCTGCTGCTACTACTCCTACTACTCAGAATACACGGTCTCCGGGTTTGTCAGAGACTTTCGATCAGAATAATGCAGATTACCATTATCTTTGTTTCTGCTACTACTACTACTACTGCTGCTACTACTACTACTGCTACTACTACTAGTACTACTACTACTACTACTACTACTGCTACTACTGCTACTACTACTGCTACTACTACTAGTACTACTACTACTACTGCTACTACTACTACTGTTACTAATACTACTACTATTGCTGCTGCTACTACTAGTACTTCATACTCCCTGGTCCGTTATATCGGCTTCATTCCTTTCCCGCCTGTTGGTGTATTAAGGCGTGAAATACCGGGGCTTGATATCAGTGAGAACAGCTGTGCAGCAGCGTACAGCATCAGTGGGCTGCTGCACAGCCACCAGGAACAGCTGTGCAGCAGCGTACAGCATCAGTGGGCTGCTGCACAGCCACCAGGAACAGCTGTGCAGCAGCGTACAGTATCAGTAGGCTGCTGCACAGCCACCAGGAACAGCTGTGCAGCAGCGTACAGCATCAGTGGGCTGCTGCACAGCCACCAGGAACAGCTGTGCAGCAGCGTACAGCCTCAGTGGGCTGCTGCACAGCCACCAGGAACAGCTGTGCAGCAGCGTACAGCATCAGTAGGCTGCTGCACAGCCACCAGGAACAGCTGTGCAGCAGCGTACAGCATCAGTGGGCTGCTGCACAGCCACCAGGAACAGCTGTGCAGCAGCGCACAGCATCAGTGGGCTGCTGCACAGCCACCAGAGAGCAAGCACGTGCCTAAGGCCATATGGAGATTTTGTGTGAAGTGAATCTCATGTAAAAATGTACAGAAACATATTCGAAGTAGTAAAAAAGAAGAAATTAATTTTTGCATTATACCAGTACATAAACATACGTAAGATCCAACTACATGTCTTTAAACACAAATAAGAAAAACACAATAAAAATCCATTATCTTCATATATATCATCGCGTTCCAATGAGACACTACCGCATAATAGCCATTTCTGCAAATAATACCTACACTTACCCACTAATTTTATCTTTTAAATACATTTTGTTATCACTATATATTAATACTTCTTCAGTCATTTGAAAAGTCAAACAAACATACAGTTGTTTATAATCTCTGTACAATATACGGTACACGATATGCCTTTATGTTATGTTATGTTATGTATATTACATTCCATTACGTAGTTAGTTTTAAGACCTCAAACCCATACACCTGTGAACTGTTTCCTATTCGTTTTCACAAACAGCCTGATGATGGCTATATATTTTCGCCGAAACATGTAGCTAATTTCCTTGAGAAATAAATAGTTGTTCTTAGACTGAATAACGCGTTCTTTAAATAGTGCAGATTAATTTTGTCTTGGAACCCTGGTACCAAAGGTCCAATATAAACTGTATGTTTTTCATGCAACCCTCCGAACACTAACCTCAAATATTCCTCCCTAAAACAGCCTTTCATACGTTAAAAAAATGATTGACTATGTGGGGCTTCAAATACAAAAGTTAACAAAATTCGAAAGTCAGCCGTAATATTCATCTTCTTTGTTCTGCCGCTTAATCAGTCAACTAACTTTCCATTGCCTTACTCTCTTCGCTTCCCAACGCTCTAACATATAAATCCAAAAGTGCATACATAACCTCAATGTACACTGCAACATATGTTCCTTACCCCATAACCGTTACACGTATAAAACCAAAAGTGAACACATTACCCCAACTTACACCTAAACGTAATGGCCAATCAGAACCAGCAATCCTTCTGAATACCACATCTTTTAACTAAAAATTGCTTGTAATATAGAATCCTTAACTTAGCTCCGTTCGAAGACGAACATTTCGCCTGCCAAAATTTACCTCGACTACAACGGAAAATTCAACAGATTGCTTGGAATGAAGAAGAAAAATATTCTCTCATCACTTAGCATAAAAGCTCAAAAGGGGAAAGCAACATCTATACACATACAAATTACCCTTTAACATAAAGGTAAAGGGAAATCAGTCCCATTATAGGCCCGATGTGCCCAGGGGTCCCAGGAATTAAGGTTCCCAGATTTCATGACAACGGCACGGGATGGTGGTAAGGTTGTCAGCCTTATGTACCGGCCGCCTTTACCCCCAGGAAATGCTCCTGGTACTCATTTCTGTTAGAGGCTGGTCGACCCCAGGGCCAAAGTGCGATCGGAAGGATTTTATGCCAATGAAAAATTCCAATGACACCAGATGGGATCGAACCAGCGACCTTCCCATTTGTAGCACAACACCTTAACCACTGTGCTACCGCTGTCTCCACCGTTTAATATAAACTGATTAATTGTTCAAATGAGACCTTTTTTGTATATAAGCCACCCATAAACCAGCGTCTGTTCTTAGTAATTCTGGATACGTGTTTTACCTGAATATGGTCCCTTTGGACCGCAACATGTGGTAAAAACCCCCATATACTAATAATAGAAAACTCTAAGTTGTGATTGACGGATTTCATTTCTATATCTTTGCTATAATAATCACACAACTCTATGGACCGATTGCAATGTAAACTTTGCGTTCTTCCACCCTCTAATAAATGTAGTGCGCCCCCCCCCCCCCCCCCCCCTTTTTTTTTTTTTTTTCCTCAACCCCCCCCCCCCCCCCTATATTTTTTTTCTTCTATTTTTTTTCATTTTTCAGTCTCTTTTTTTTTTTTTCTTT
>Ga0123355_10011012_pt1 | contig 13919 bp, 10 predicted proteins | sample TergutEmb28metaG_3_FD_89872 | JGI IMG/M metagenome (GOLD analysis project Ga0123355, IMG submission 89872) | Embiratermes neotenicus P1 segment gut microbial communities from Petit-Saut dam, French Guiana - Emb289 P1 | ecosystem: Host-associated > Arthropoda: Insects > Digestive system > Gut ... | reverse complement strand
GTCTCAATAATCTGGGACAACTAAAGTACAATATATGGAAAGTAGGATATTAAATGTATAAAGTATAGAAAGAAACAACATGTAAACTGTAAACAATGCATGTAGTATTACTCCATGGTAATGGAGCATGCAGGGAAAATAAATGTATATAAAAAAAAACACACACACACACACACCCACATACACACACACACACAAAACACAAAAAAACAACCAGGTTATTCACTATACATCTTAGCCCACTAAACTGCTGCACATGCTAACTTAACAACTACTACACTATTTAAGTACACAACCGTGTAACTGTGCAACAACTGTGTGATGAAATTTCGCAGAAACTTGCAGTTTATAGTATAACTTTCCAACAGTGTCCCTCTTACCTCTTTCCCAAGCTGATAGACAGGGAGGTGTGACTCGCGCCTATCATCTGGTACACCAGTTTTGTCAACAGTTAAAACCACAGCACCATTGCACTGAAATTTAGATAATGAATATACTTAATTAATGTTACGGGCCATGAACTGTTTAGAAGAAGAAGATATCATATAGCTCTTTTTACTGCAGTGTATCACACATTACCTCTTGTCCAAACGCTAAGCTATAGATGCATATCTCACGTCTGAAATTCACGAACCTACCAAACGTCATCAAAAAGCCAATTAAGAAATGTGGTGATGACTTATAAAAATAATCAATAGCATTTAAAACTCCCCTCCTTGAACTTCAGTTCACCGAGTAAGTAGACAATTTTAATACACTACCTCATATATAAGAATTACTGCTTGAACATCACATCACAATTTACACATCTTCTGTACATAAAAGAAAACATCTAATATGAATTTCGGAGTATATTATGCAGTTTTCACAAAACAAGTCTGTTGGAATACCCAACAGCCTTTTACACCCCAAAATCATTAGAGTTCATGGTGTAGACAGGCCATTAAACAAATCAAAAAATTTGTTTCTGAAGCTCTATCAATAATCTCAGACACAAGATCTTTACTTTTAGTATGCTTTTGTGTTGCTCTGGTGCACGTCCCTGTGCGTGCCATGGGAACACATGGGAGAGTGGAGGTTTGGCTCCATGCATTTCAACTAAGCATCTTAACTTCCACACCTCACTCCAATCAGAAAGAGAAATCAAGCTGATATGAAATTAATACTAACCCAATCATATTTAGAGATTTCTAGAAAAGCTTCAGTCAAGGTTATCTTCAATGGGGGAACTTGAACTTTCGTTTCAGTCACTACACGTGTCCGAGGATGAAAGAAGGCATTGAATCCATTAATTGCAACCAGAGTCTTACACCTGAAGAAATAAAAATATTTCTTTTATCACAGTGTTTATATCAACACACATTAACAACTGTTTTACATTTTTACAGCACCCTTTTCCCACATATTCCACACTAGTTCCTAAGTCCAGTGGTGCTAATGATGTTCCAATATTACTAGTCTGCATGATCATATTGGTAGTACTGTTGATCAAACATAAGTGTGGTGGTATCCACCAGCAGTAGTGTATCTGGGGAGGGAGAGGGGGGGATGGGGTGGCAAGTGGTACAGATGGCCCAGGTGCATATTTCAAGGGTTGGTAGAATAAATATTTTAAATAAACAACCTCAATTCTGCAGTGAACCAATTTTAAATCATTAATCGAAATTACAGTAAACTCAACAGAATGTGATGTTTGTAACATCATCGTTTCTGTTATGGGTGGCCATTGTGAATACTGTCCCTAGGCATCAAAAAACCTAGTTTTGCCACTGTACATTTGCAATCACACCTCCCACAAAAGTAAACCAATTATTGTGTCTGTAATGCTGACATATGTAAGTAAATCACAGGATGGATAGATGGATGAACAGAAAACTACAGCATTCTAAATGATACTGAAACAGAAATAATACACAACATAAAACTGAGTATGATACTTACCTTCCTTGTGTGGAATGTGCTTTGATTTCCTTTACTAATGCAACAACACATTCAGATGCGTATTTCACACGACTCATTCCATGTTCCACCAGTTCCAGTATAGGTGCTCCCTCTTCAGTCTTCTCACGTTTGCTCCACACATACTCCTTTGCAACCCGTAACTGCAGCAAGAACACATATGTAGCAATTTATTAGGTGAACAATCAACATTTATGGCATTTTAAAAGTTGTTCTTGATGCATACTGCAAACAAAACAAGTTAAGCTACAATGGCTGTACAAGATCTTACATTTCTCACAGAAATGAGTAAATATGGTGTGAAATCTGATTTTCTGTCATCTGGTAGATAGGCACCAACACTTCAGAGGAACCTCTATCTTCAGGGTTACAGCATGTTTCTTTAAAATACCACCACATCCCAAGAAACCTGATCTTAACATATATCAACTCCCAAGTATCTACAGTAGTTTACCTGTCAATCCCTCATCTCCCATTCAACATAACATGGCAGTGTGCTCCATGCTGAAAATATTTTGTCTGTCAGTAACATTTAAGATACTATTTAGTCGCTCTTGCCACATTTCAAATCAATGTATGTTCATCTCTTTAGAACAAAAGAAATCATGACAAGTCTCTCAAGATTTAAAACCCAAAACTCCCAAACACACAACAGGAGTGGTGTACAACAAAAAACTACACCTGTTTATTTTATTGATCATAAAATGTTACAAGACCTTATTTACCTGAATACAAGAAAATACTTTTTTTTGTACTTTTGCATCTGAAAAATTATGGGGTGCCTTACAATCGCACACAAAATTAAACGTAGTCTCTACAGGGATTTTTCTGAAAAATGAATGAAGGGGTTGTCTTATTTTCAGGTAAACATTATACTATTATAGTACTATACTATTTTCACAACATCCAATTATGTCTTGCATATGAGTACACTAAACACAAGCAATTAAAAACCATCACTGATATGCATATGGAGCAATCTACTTGATCAAAATGATTCTACCAATACCCAAATTTCCTGAGTCACTCATCACACTCAGCACTACTACTGCACATATTCATCAGCATTCAAGTACATTATTACTGGAATCAATGACCTATAACAGTGTTAAAGTTAAGAAGTACTTACATCAATTTTATTCAATAAGGCTGCATTCTGACATTTGAAATGGTTTAACCATGCAGCTGCATCCAAGTTCAAGTCTACATAGCCTTCCTTGGTAGCAGAATTGGAGACTTCTTTGCATATTCTCATCCAATTTGGAACTGTACATTTAAATAAAATTACTATAATTATAACAACCTACTAACATCATTGAAAAACCACTTGAAATACTAAACATGGATGGAAAAATAATATTAAAATGGTTCTTAAAAAAAGACATGATGATATAAATTTTATGCATGAGGAATCTGTGGCAGGATCTTAAAAACGTTTGGTTTCACAAAATGAAGGAGATTTCCTGACCAGGTTGGCAACTCCTGACTTCTTTCAGGGACTCAGAACAAGTCAAAGAAATTCAATGATCAATAAACCATGTTTTCTATAACTGAAGAAACACTGTCATTATATGAACATACTGTGTGGTACACTATGAAAAGTGACTGAGTTATGGACTATGCTGAATTATGTGGTTTATATGCTACTAACTTGTAATAGTTACAATGGTGTGACAGCACACTCATGAAGATAGCCAAACTACAACTGAAACACACAGCACATATAGCACAGGCATAACTTGAGTAATAACATTTGGGAACAAAATCGACCAAGAGTATTAGGAACTTTAATTTACAAAGGGGCCAATTTTGAAAGAGGAGAAAGATTGGTTTGAATTAGTCCTAATATGCATACACCCCTTTCCCCCACTCTCTCTCGAGATTCCCAATTTCTTTATTTGTCCTACTTCAACTCAGCAGCCAAAAGAAAAATATTCTTGGGTAGAAAAAATATGAGGTAGGCATTTGCCCCCTACCCCCAAGTTACATATATGGCACATAGAGCAAAAATGTAGATTTACTGGTGGTTAATGCACAACATAACACTCAGACACCTGCAGTTCTATTTTGTTTGATAGTTAGCAACGGTACACTACACGTTCACCTGCAGTACACAATACTACACGTACATGCAGCTAAGATGTTCTCTAGTGCAGTCTCTAACACCTGGAAACTAAGTTTCTATCAACTCAGTGTCACATATACTTGTACCATCATCATATTCACTTCAGATCAGGAAACCATCCAGTTTCAGCTTCAAATTCTCTAATACAAGAGGGTGCTGATAAGTCCTTAGCCCGACCAGGAAGGAAACAAGCTACAGCGACCAAACTCGGGATTTATTCAACTTACTTGCCACGAAGCTCAATACACTTCATAGCCCATTGCCCTAACTTTTGCAAGCCACTCAAAAAAAAATTCAGAATGTTGTCCGTCCAACCGTCTCCACGGCAGAAATGACCTCCAAGTCGGACGAAAAATGGTGACCTTTCAATTGTTTTTCACACCAGGGAAGAGGTGGTAGTCCGATGGAGCCAGATACGGAGAATAGGGTGGATGATCAAGACACTGGAAGCCCAGGTTGGCCAGTTTCTTCTGGGTTGAAAGTGCCCAGCGAGCTGGGGCACTGTCATGCAAGAACAAGACCCCCTTGATGACCCTCCCGCAGCATTTTTCCTTCTAAATGGCCTGAAATTGCACCAGCAGAGATGAGTAATACTGCACGTTGATAGTTTGGCCCTTTGGAAGATAATCAATGGGAGGATGCCTTCTTGATCCCAAAAAATCGAGGCAAGAACTTTTCCAGCGGATTTTTGCACTCGGAATTTTTTGGGGCAGGGTGAGCCACTATACTGCCACTCCACTGATTGTTGTTTTGTCTCCGGGTTATAGTGATATAACCAGGTTTCATCCATGATCACCAATCACAACAGGAAATCATTTGGATCACGCTGAAAAAATTCCAACATTTGCTCAGACACTTGACACTGTTGACGTTTTTGATCCACGTTCAGGCATTTCGGGACCCAATTCGCAGAGAGCTTCTGCATGTCCAAATCTTCATGAATGATGGACCCAACCCAATCATGCGGGTGATAAAATCAAGAAGAATGAAATGGACTGGGCATGTGGCGTGTATGGGTGAGGAGAGGGGGGTGTATAGGGTCTTGCTGGGGAAACAGGAGGGAAGGAGACCACTGGGGAGACGTAGGCGTAGATGGGTGGATAATATTAGGATGGATCTCCAGGAGGTGGGATGTGGGTATATTGACAGGATTGGGCTGGCCCAGGATAGAGACAGGTGGTGGACGCTTGTGAGCGCGGTAATGAACCTTCAGGTTCCATGAAATGCAGGGAATTTCTTGATTAACTGCAAACCAGTTAGCTTCTCAAGAAGGACTCTGCACCATGGAATAAGTATACACAGATGTTGAACTGTGTATGTCAATTCTGGAACCTACCCAGTATTACACACATAGTAATGCTGCAGCAACTCCAGTCATTAAAACAATAAACACTTGAGCTACTCACCCCAAGGCACATGAATCAGCACAAACCCTGCTGCAAGACCATAATGCAGAATATGTGCAAGAGTCAGAGATTTTCCACAGCCAGACTCACCATCTAAACACTCATTTAGGAAAATGTTTCAATGATACATTAAAATAACGCAGTAGTGAACTCAATTCAAGAATTAATCTAGAAACCCTTGCAGACCTCACACCATCTTGTTCTTTGTATTTCAAAACCCTCTCTCCCTTCATGTTATACTTCATTATAATTTTCAGTACTTATATTTTGAATTATGTTGATGCTTGATGCTGTCCATTTTGGTGCCTCTCTTTACTGGCCCCTGAATTTTATTTCAAAAAACTGCACAACCAATACCTAGGGTAGTTACAATTTCATGGTTGAGAGGCTGGCGAAGTCCTACTACAAAGTGAAACAAGTGTAGAAACTCAGAATGCTAATGCACAACCGAACATATTAGACACATACCAAATGTATTAACAATGTAAGTCTATGCGTTAAATTTTATGGTCTGGTATAAATATGTTCTCTGAACTTAGCTGATAGTTCATGCTTCACAGTATGTCAGATGTACCTCACAGTTGTGATATTTGAATTGTCATAGTGCTGACTATGAATACTATCTGTCATCTACAATGTGATGCTGTGCCACCATTTCAGAAGAACCTGCTACCACTATCATCAGGCTACATGACTGAATGCATACACCTACCAAGTGACACAGTCAGCATATTCCTCTGATATGGTGGTACATATCTACTAAACCATACAGAATCATATGCCAGAAGCCAGTAATATAAATTAATATTTGTTTAAAAGTTTCATTTTGATAATTTCAGATAATTATAACTTCATTCCACAAAGGAGAAGAAAGGATTCTGTGTCACCTGACACCTGTTGTGCTAATTAACTTTGGCAAGAGCAGATTTGTATCTGAAAAACTGGACATCAAGACCACACAGAGATGCAAGGTCACAAAGAATATCCTTAGAAACTTTTCACATTCCACAATGGATATAATATTCCATTCTTAATTTTATAAAAGACAAACTTTTCTAATAAAACTGTCACAGAACAAAAAGGATACAGATTACATATCTAACTGCTGGACGTGTGTAATCAGCTGTTCTTAAGTAATGTAAGATCTCCAAAGCTGGTTCCCGAACCATGATGCATGTCTCCATAAATGTTTTTGTTTGCTCATCAAAATACTTTGGAAGGCCTCCATATTGAAATAACTGCTTCTTAACTTCTAAGGGAAGAGTGTAGTACCGACAGGCATGACTATGGTCATGTTTCAGCTGCAAGAATTACAAATACAAATCACTGAACACAGATATCTTGAAATGGATGATCCAGAGCTATATTAACTGGTAACTGACTACAAGGCCCATAACATTTCACTATTCAATCGCCTGGCATCACACTGCACCAGTTCCAAGAGTTTGGCCATTAATTATTGGTGACTTATTGCATTTTTAACCACATTATAAAAGTAGTGAGGAAAAGGGAGTACAAATTTTAGCAAGGAAAACAGGACAGTTTACCAAGTGACAAATTTAATAATTAAGTACACCAAGACAAACATTAGGTACCATGTTCTAACATCCAAAAAATTAATATGATCTGGTCATAGAGGTGCTGGATATTGCAACTTCTACTGTACTGATGATTAAGGAATGTGGACATGGCATTTACAATAATTATGGCAATAATTTTTAATATAACATCAAAAAAGACCAATTTACAGCAATGTTTAAGATATGGCAACATCTTAAAATATTACATGAAGCAACCACTAAAACAGCATCTTTGAAATCACTCTTTTTTAAGTATTGAAGATTCCATTTCTTCAAATTTTACTTAACCTATTAATACCAACACTCTCCAATTCAAGTTTCTTACTATACATCTCACCTCCAAAACTTTGTTGTTTGCAGCATGTTTAAAGAGAGGCATGTCTTACTGGTAAATTCAGACTGTTTGTGCTCGTAAAACTTAAGAGAGACTGTTGCTGGCTGGGTACAGAATGTCTGTTCAGGAGCTTGCAATATCCAAATTGTAGTACACCTTGGAAAGTCTCTCACTGAAGCAATGCCTCAGTGGCGAGACCCCCTCAACCCACACCCCCAATTAACTGTGCTGCCTGTACACAAGCTGTCCACATTTTTTGAGGCCCATGAAAACAGGCTTGAGCAAAGGCCCAAGGACAGGCATTCTGGCTGCATCTTTACCCTTTCACATATGTATCACAAACACAGTTTTATATTTTCATAGCAATTTCCTGCGTGGTTACAGCAAGAAACACATTTATCAGTCAAGTTTCAAATTACATAATTTTGGCTACATGGTAAAAGTGGATACAAGTTGTATCCACATTTAATTAAGCACCATACCATCAAGACACATGAGACAGTGAAGTATAGTTGCACTTAATCCTACCACATATGCCATACAATAGGTCAATTAAAAATAAAACAATTTTGTCTATGTATCAGAATGCTCCTTGGAAAAATTGGCACTAAGTGTTTGAAAAGACTTCAGTTTAAACAAAACATATCATTACACACTACAGTTCTCTCTCCAAAATATGCCAGAGGATGCACAGCCTAGTGCACTACAATACAGACTACATACAGACAAACCTGTTGTTAATTAAAAAAAGGGTAAAAAAAGAAAAACAAATTATGTATCCATGTCCACCCACTTGTTGCATTCTGGCAAGTCAGAAACTCAGACTGTGATGTCCTGTTTTATAATGGTTTTGTAAAACACGCGTGCGTGCGTGTGTGTGTGTGTGCGCACGCATGCGTGCGTGTGTGTGTGGGTGTGTGTGTGTATGTGCGTGCGTGCGTGCGTGTGTGTGTGCGCGCGTGCGCGCGCGTGTGTGTGTGCATGTGCGCGTGTGTTGTCAACACCAACTGTATCACCTTGCTGCATGCATGCAGGACAAAATGCTCCATCTACATAATTTCTACATTGATATACATACTGAATATCTGCTATTAAAAAAAATATTTCACTCTTTTCCTGTAGCATGCTTTTAAGCAATATGCTGCTGCTTTTGACATGAAAATATGCTTGCATACCTTAGGCAATGACTGCAATAGTCAAAGAAATGTCAGAAATCCTTTCACTCCCATTTCACCCAACAGACCTTGCACTGAATGAATGTCACCTCCCTGGACTCTTAACACAGCATTCATATCAGCAGAATCCACTACTGTACTGACAAGAAGGTACAATGTGTAGCATCATGCAATTACTACAAACAGCCAAAATACTGTTGCCATAACAGCATCACGGCATTAATGAATAACTGCAAGACATGTGTTAATCCCACGTCATATAGGACATACATATTCTGCACCTGACATTTACTCTTGAGTGCTTTTTTATGACACTATCCATGAACTTGCATCTCCCTATCTACATGAAGGCATATCCCAAAGTTCCCAAACACAGCAAGCAGCACAGTTTTCTGCCACTAGATACCACAGTATCAGTATTTTCAAAGTCAGTCTAGTTATTTCCAAGTTGTCCATTCTGTGCATTTTTATATCAGTGTACACTATTTATTATACCACCGAAATGCACATTCTTAATTAGTCCAAACATTAAATGAGCTTATCCAACATGTTTCGGTACGTGTTCCATCTTCAGGGAGAACACAATGCCAACTCTTAAAAACAAAATGCCATTGCAAAACTCTTATTTATAGGTTCCTTGGTCTGTAGAAGCTTCTTCATTGACAATGACTATATGTAAAACATACGACTGTACATATCTTAAAACTTATGGTTACACTATTGTTAAAAACATTTCTTATTGTTAAATAAGACATATGTACATTACAAATTATTAATATTGTGTTTGGCTGTGTGTCTTACTGGCTCTGATACAAGACACATCATAAACACAAGTCAAGTCTGCTCGTCTCACAACATACATTTGTAATATAACATCCGTAATAGCTTTGTTAACCCAAAACCTAAACAGTTTAGTTGTCACTGCTCATAGCTATCGGGTCATCACATATGTCATATTTTACAGGACCCGATTCACTTCGGATCGTGATATATACTGCTGAATGGAACATATACTGTCACACTAATTGAAGCATCTACAGCCAAACACAACATTAATAATTTTTACTGTACATACATCTCATTTAAAAATAAGAAATGTTTTTAACCATAGTGTAACCATAAGTTCTAAAATATGTACAGTAATATGTTTTACATATAATCAATGTCAATGATAAAGATGTTACAGAACAACAAACCTACAAATAAGAGTTTCACAGTAGCATTTGGATTTTTTAAGACTGGCATGGTATTCTCCCTGAAAATGGTAAATGTTAATGTATGTACTAATTAACGGCTTCGGTGGTCTAGGGGTAGCGTGCTGGCCTTTAGTACCTAAGTTTGCAGGTTCAAACCCAGCCGAAGCTGTCGGATTTTTAGGGCGAAAAAATCCTCAGCACGCCTTCCTTCGGAGGGGAAGTAAAGCCGTCGGTCCCATGTCGTAGATTTGCGGCATGTAAAAGCTCCCTAAATTTACGTGGAAGTCAGAATTTAGGCAAAATTACTACCGGACATCTTTCTCGCCCACAGTTCCACCTTTCGCTGCTAGGATCTCTCACGTCGTTGTGGACAGAGGCACCTGGCGGCTAAAGTGGGAATGTCTAAAGGCGGAGGAAAGCAATGGCAAACTACCCTCAAGAACTTTCCCAGGATGCAGTGTGCCAGAGCCATACCGGTCACAGACTGGGCTCTGGTTCCTGCCAAGCCCAGCCTTCAAGGCTGAATACTAATGAATGAATGAATGTACTAATTAATAACATGCAATTAATTGGTATAATAAATGGTGCACACTGGTCTAGTTAGTTTTGCAGCCATAACCCTCTGCACTTGTTCTCAGTGGGTGTTTAGTGTTGTGAATGTTTGGTGCAATCTGTAATTGTCTAATTGCTGATTTGAAGTAACAATGCACTTTTAAATTTTGCTTCAAACTCTGGAAAACAATCAGTAACATGGGTGATAAAACCTCAGTTTACTTTAATAACCCACAAACCAAGCAGCAGTCCTCTCAGCAGAAGAGCCCATGTTCTCCACAACTGAAGAAAGTAAGACTATCCAGTTGAAACATCAAGAGGTTTTTTTTAAACAAAGAGAGGGAACTGTTCAACAGGAATTTGTTCCTCCAGACCAAACCACTACCCAACATTACTACTATGAGGTTTTTTTTTTTTTTGCAATGTGTGACAAAGCAGGTATGCAAAAAATGGAACAATGGTAGAAGTAGGACTAGTTATTTTTCATGACAATATGCTAGCACACACTATATTGCAAGTGCAGAAATTTTTGGTCACTAACACAGTGGCTGAGGTACCCCATCCCTCTTAGTTATCCCACAATGCCATATGAAATTCCTTATTCTTTCTGAGAATGAAATCACAGCAGAGAGCATTACTTCCAGGTATCTCTAAAATTCAGGAATAATCGCTGACCATTATACAAGCAATTCCAAAAATTCATTTCAGCAGTGCTTCCAGCAGTGACAGACCCATTGCACAAACGTGGTATGAGACTGTTGTAAAGGGGAAAACAATGGCCAATGTAAGGTAAACATACATTTTGTTACTGACTCAGTAAAGGAATGTTTCTATATGCCCTCATACAGTATATTCGGCAAGCATTCATTTACAATGTTCACATTTCAGTTCCTTTGAATGATCCCAAATGACAGGAATGTCTCTGTTACTATACTGGACTGACATAAATGGGAAAGCAAATATAATTTGAAATTTTAGCCGAAAAAAATTAAGAAACTAGGAGCTGCAGTAAAGTTTTTAATATTGGGAGAATTAAGAAGTTGATTATAATGAGAAATATAATGTGTATTACTTGCAGTATAATGCAATATAAACACTTTGCAACAAAAGTTGTTCCATGCGAATTATACTAACATCATCAAAAACACAGTTACAGTACTGTGAAAGACTTGATGCTATAATTCAGCAAATATAACAGCAACAAATGGGTTAATACCTCATTCTGTCAGATCATGGTACAGAATAACACCAAATGATTTCACACATATTTCCAGTTCTGTCATTATGTGTGTCAGCAGTCACAACTGGTAGTAGTTACAGGATTTCTATGGAAGATATTCTTAACTTGGTACTGCAGTGCCCAGTTCTAGCAAAAACAATTCATAACATACCTCCAGAAGTCAGGTAAACACAAGTCAGTACAGTGACAAGGAAAGGGACGGAAACCACAAAATTGTGGTTTGATTCCCAGCAAGAAAGATTTTTCTCTTTTATAACACAGTTTTCACTGCATACTCCAATTTTTACCTGATAATGAAACCAACAAAATACATACTTTTAGATTACAAATATACCAGTTTTTCAGTTCCTACATAATAGACCACTTTTAAATGTGACAATGTAAACTGTTTACTTTTGATCGACATAATAATACATTCCTCTGGTTCTATTTATTTGTTATAAATAACAGAACGTAAAAACTTGAGTTCCTTCCAGTATTATCCAGAGTGATTCCCTGAACATGGCTGATAAGGCCATAACATGTAAAAATTTGAAAATATAGGTATTTCTGATTCAAAAATTGTGTACTTTGTTGGTTACATTATCTCTTCTCCAAAAGTAGCCATATCAGCTCTGAGGCTGACCCAGCTTCCTACTCAGTGGTTACTGAGGAATCTTACCCTGGGAGTAAAGTGGCTGAGGCATGAAGCTAACCATCCATCTCCAACTAACGCTGGCATTAATAATAAGTGCAGCTATCCACACATGCCTTCTTTGCATACACAAGGATAACTTTACTGCTGACATACCTCTCAATAGCAGGAGTGCTTGGTGTATGTGTTATGCTGTCCCATTTAGTATCTTACTCAGGGCCAGTTCAAGACATTTCTGGGCTCAATGAAAAGGCTAAAGCCCTACCCACACATAGTACAGCAATGACAATGCAGATACAGCAATGTAAGAATTCACAAACAAAATATGTATGACCCAAATCTGAAATACAATCACCCTTTTCAAGTTCCTAAAACAGTGGAGTCCCATGCAGTCATATCAATTCCAACAGCCTCAAACCAGCCAAGACCTTCTTCATATAAATGATACTGTTTTTCCCAGGTCTCTTCAGGTCACTTGTAATGTATTTTAATTCTGTTCTGATAGGCAAGCATGTGCACAGAAATTGTTTTACAGTAGATTTTAGCTCTTAATTCAATAGAGATATTAATAACTACAATAATGACCACTTAAAATTTAAATAACATTTATGCTGATAATTTAATAATAAAACAATAAACACTAACTGGGTTACTCTCTGCTGTTCGAAAGCTTGTAATTTGCTTCTCATCAGTGCGTAATATGTGTGATGCTTCTGCTGCTACAGAAAATGCACACTGCTGACGCACAAGAGACGAGACTCCAGTAGCAACTGCTTTCAATTTAACTGAAAAGAGAATATGAATGTTAATTTTACATACATTTAAATGAACATAAAAATGGAATAATCATTAGAAAATAAAAACAATAACAGTTTCTCAGTTTTATATTGTCCGTCCTATCACACATTTTATGGTAAGATGACTACCTACTTATCACTGTCCCTCACATTTTCCCTTTTAAATAAGTAATCTTTCCTTTTCACACCTCTCCACCCTCTCAATCTCTTTGACCAGCAAGCTTTCTGCCAGTGCCTAACCTACAAATGCACAAAACAATGAAACAAGTGTGGTAACAGACTCTACAATGCAGAAACTTACAAAAGTAATCTTAATTTCCTCCACATTTTTATTTGTGTGATGACTCATTCAAGTATTTGCTGGGTGAACGGATACACTAAATAAGGAGTTTCGCAATTTTTCTCAGTCTCTCCAAGCAAACACCTTCAATATTTTATCCTACCAATCGATTATGTATGGTCCACGTTACCGACAGTCATAAAATCCCCATGATCATGCAAGTTGAATTATCTGTAGACATTTAGTCTGGAATTTTACTAATTCAGCCCCACACAGTGTTTATCTTGCATGCCAGTCATACAATGTTAAACAAAATTATTGGTTATAAACTTGTTTTTCCCCAGCCTCCTCTTCAGTGGATACCATGAGGTTTTTCCCCAGGGACAAAGTGACCGCAGTGTGAGGCTGACCACTCACCTCCATCTAGTACTAAAGCTCAAAATTATTGAAGCTATACCTCCATTCCCTCAACATGCCCTCATACAATGCACAGAAACAATGCTATCTTTTACCTTCATTTAACCCTTTCCCCTCCCTAACGCTCCAAAGCGCTCGGGATTTAAAAGTCTCCTCCCCCTCTAAACGCTCTAAAGCGTTTCTGGTTTAGTACGTAAATTTAAATGTCCCGTGAAAAAACTCGG
>Ga0123355_10011011_pt1 | contig 13919 bp, 8 predicted proteins | sample TergutEmb28metaG_3_FD_89872 | JGI IMG/M metagenome (GOLD analysis project Ga0123355, IMG submission 89872) | Embiratermes neotenicus P1 segment gut microbial communities from Petit-Saut dam, French Guiana - Emb289 P1 | ecosystem: Host-associated > Arthropoda: Insects > Digestive system > Gut ... | reverse complement strand
TGTCACTTGCTTTATTATTTCATTATTTAATGCTCAACATGTTTCGGATGTTAATACATCCATCCTCAGGAGCTTGCGACTTATTTGTTGAGTTATTTCATGGGTTGTATTGCTCTGGTTCAACGTGCGTTGGTGCTACGTTGTGGTTTGGATGTGGTGGTGTGGTATCTGTATGCAGGCTGAGGCACTGAAATAACTCAACAAATAAGTCGCAAGCTCCTGAGGATGGATGTATGCGCCAGAATTATTTTTTTAAGTTTAGCACATCCTGTATATAAAATGTAAATAATACAGGAACCAAATACATTAGATTTATGAAACAAAATGCATTTTGAAGAACAAAAAACTGAGAGTATATACCATGTTTAAAATATTCAGTACATATATTTGTTGAATAAATATAGAAAGAAAACATTTAGACGTTAGCGGTGCGGTACGACCACTATAGTCGTCATTAGGCATCAAAAGGTTAACATCTGAAACATGTTGAGCATTAAATAATGAAATAATAAAGCAAGTGACATCAAGTTGGTCTCTGTTTATTCAAATATCAAATTTCTTTTGTTCAGATAATGAAGGTATGAAACATCTGACCAGAAATAATATATACTGCCTCCTTAACCAACAAACACATGGCCAAGGCAAAGCACTTCAAAAAATGTTCTCAAGATTGGTACAGCCATTATGTTAAATAGGGAACACAGTGCTCGTTTTGTACTACACAAGCTACAGGCAGTATTTTTACTGAAGGACTGAACAGTGCAGAGTGAGTGTCATCACTGACTGCTATGCAGCAACAATGTCCGCAGTAAGGTGAGCAGTCAGGCAATAAAAAAAAGTTATGTAATTTAAAGAATGAATTTGTTGGCAAATTAAAACTCTAACCCTATCCTTTATACATAGGTCACTGCATGCGTTAACCTTCAGCCACTCAAATTATGAACATCTCCTTAGAATGGCAACCTTTCAACCTTTCAATTGCATCAGCTAACTGCATGCAGTTCCTGCTGCAACCTATGCCACTGTGGCCACTCAGTTCTACACGAAATCCTTTTTAAAAATTCAGTCAATTGTTCATGCTAACCAAGTTTACAAACTTCTTTGAATTTCTGCCATCCTCCACAACTCCAAATATTTGAAAATAACAATCTGTTGAGCCAAACAAGGATATCTAAAATGAAGGCCTTAACTCAGTTATCACAAAAATGGGTGCATGTGCAAGCATATGTGCAAAAGAAGCAAGGGACTCATCTGCCTTTCATGAAGTATGTCATAAAACTACTGTGACCATTTCTTACTTGACAGATATTAAAAAATGAACAATAATAATATAACATTTGGTCCGAATTTCAGGCCTCTTGGGAAGGGAATTTAGTCCTGTTTCTTGTTGCATTACATACACTTATATTAGACTCCTGAATACACCAACAATCACATGCATGCAAGCTGATTATGATTCAGGACTTCACCTGAGAAAATAATAATGGGTACACAAACCACTGTCAATTACCTGTTAAAGCCAACATGCAAGATCTGCTCAGACACTACAAGATGAGTTACAGTGTTTAAATTAAAACCAACAAATTCTTGTAAACTTCTTGACAACTATGACTCAGCTGCTGAGCAACATGTTTGATTTCTCTACGCATCTTCAGGTAGACCACTTACACCCCTACCACTTGTGCTTTGAATTGAAAATAACATAACACAAGAATTCCCTTGCTGCAAACCATCATACAGTACTGTATCATTCCCTTCAAATAGCCAGACACAAGAGGGATAGGTGGCTACTACTTTATCACAGCAAGAAAAGAACACACAGTTTCAAACTATAAGGTAACCAACAATGAAAGAACTTTACTCTCACTTCTATGTGTATGTAACACATGGGTGGCAGATCGCACACAACTGAATAAATCTTAACATCTAATTTCCACAGCTATCATCATACTAATAGGTACCATAGCAAGTTAACTTACATTTAGCAAATGATACGAACTGTGACTGCACTTTTTGCTAAAATTAGCCATTATCAAATTAATTCCAGGTATTTATTTACTTCATACACAGCAGAATTCCTTTAATCTGACATTTTCATAATTAGGGGAGCCTCATAACTAGGCACTTGAGGAAAGCAGACTCAAAGACTGGAAGTATGCTTTTTAACAGGCGAGGGAGGAAAAAAACACCTCATCAATGAAACAGGCAGATCTCAGGGACAGGTTCCACAAAGCCTCCAAGACTATGTTAATAAAATGTTGTGGTATCACATGAACCCCCGTCTCCTACTTCATCAAGTTCTTCAGTTAATATGATTTCAAAAAACACAAGAGGACCATGATTAACCTGAACCAGCAGATGGAGATATCCATAAGGAACACTCCTCTGACTAGCTGTACAGCCCCAGTTCAGAGTAGTAGCAAATTTGTAAGAAATTAATTCAGTATAGGTACCGACAGATAATCTAAAGTATTTGATAATTTGGCACCTGCCTGGTTCTATGCGAGTTGGATTAACGGAATTTTGCTGTATACTGTATACAACACCTTTAAGTATCCAGTTCACTTTAGCACTTTTTTTTTTAAATCAATATAGTACATTCATATTTTTGTTCAAATCCTGTAGTCATATGACTCATGAAGGTGTTTTTGTATACAACAACAACAGCCACCACCACTACCACCACCACCACACATAAAACAATGTTGCGGGATGCAAAACATTTGTGCCATCTGACTATAATGACAGACACAATAAGGTGGCTTGTTACATCCACTGGATGACATATAAATATGGGGTTACAGGTTACTGAAAAGTACCATGAACATATATATACATGAAAGGGTCCTAAATATCAATGTTACCACTATTATGTGGGATGTACTGGTTTTCACAGTTTGAACAATACTAGCAAACTGACCTGATATAGTACTGCAAATAAAAACAGAAAACTTGACTACTGATCGATGTAGCCACACCAGATAATTCACACATTAACACAAAAGAAAATGAAAAACTAAGCAAGTACAATACAAAAGACCTGGAGAATGAGGTCAGCAGGATGTGGCAAGTGAGGACAGAAATTGTGCCAGTTATAATTGGAGCACTAGGAACAATTAAGAAGGGATTAGACAAGAACCTTCAGTTGCTCCCAGGTCAACTATCAGCAACAGATCTGCAGAATATCAAACTGACGAGCACTGCACACATCATTCGTAAAGTGCTTTGATCTCTTGTTGGGATCTGCACTTACCAGAATACTGTCACCTAATAACTAACAGGCGAAAATAAATTTAAAACAACGATGATGTTAACAACAACAACATGTTAACACTTTAACATGTGACTGCATAAGGTATAAAAAATTAAACAGAAACCAAGAAATAAAACAAAACAAAATTACATTAAATCTTGTAGAAGTGAATCATCACGTGTTTTAACCGTATTCCCAGGACAGAACCAACAGATCATGTAACTGATGAGTGTCACATAGTGCCCGGCAAATGTTCAGTTTCTGGTTTTAGTAACAGGCTATTCTCACTACCTGTGCCTATATTGGTTGCCGGTCCATAGTTATCTTGTTCGCACCAACTGTTGGATCGACTGGTTCTGAAGTGGAAGTATAGCAGAGCCACATTATGGTATACTGACTGTTACAATGCAATGTAATGTAATTTTATTTCAATTTAAACTTACTTGTTTTAAAACTTGCATTGTTTTATATTTTATATTTTATACAATCAAATGTTAAATCTTGTAACATATTATGGTTATAAGTAAAATAATGAACAAACTTAGTCAGTCACATGCCTACAGAATTTGAATGAAAATATAAACATGACATACTGATTAAAAAAAAAGGCCATAAGTTAGACTGGATAATTAGTGTGTTATGTTCAGTGTATATGCAATTAGGAGTTACCTGAACTGTCATGACAATGGTTAAATTTGGCAAAAACATGAAGCCACAGTTCATATCAGTTAATATAGATAACTTGCTATTGTCCTTACCAATATAACTGTAGAAATTGGGCTTTATCAATTCATATCAAATAAACACAGCAGAATACATCAGCAAATGTAAAAGACAGTAAACAATGAGACCTCCATCTTTTGCACTTAGGGTTTGACCCTCTGTAGCACCAAGGTTTGTGCCCCAGTATGAAAGAAACTGGTGTAAAGTGTCTGTAGCCAGAAGATGAGACAGCTCACTTCACATCAGTACCTTTGTTCACCAGCCAAGAACTCCTTAACGGGTCCAAACAGATGGAAATCATTGGGCACAAGATCAGGACTGTAGAGAGGCTACTCCATAACCTTCCATCCATAGCAGTTTCACCAGTGATGCCTTGTGGGCAGTATGGGGCCCAGTGATCTCAAACTATTTGGACCCCTTAAGAAGCACCTACCTGCATGCAATTTGCAACATATATAGACAAGAAGTATGCTGTCACCTCCTGGTAACAGACACTTGACACCAACCTTTTCTACACTTGGTGACAATGCGTGCCGAATGCTTAAACATCACTGGCAACTACATGACGTTTTGACATTACCATGTGCAGTCATTAGTTACAAATACAATGAAGTCAACAGGGAGTGTCTGACACCAGTCTTTGTTACTTTTCATTCTGAAACTGGAACTATTCTAAGCTGTAGGCATTACGTACTTATTCGGTATTTATTGTAACAGGTATTATCTGCTTCACAATGAACAACAAAATAGAAGAATGTATACAGAATAAAGAACAACATAATGTGGAAACAAAAGGATTGGAATAGTTTGGGCACTGATTGTGAAAGGAGAGAAAAAAATCTACCAAAATAAGCTTCAATGGAATCAGCCAGGAAATACAAAAGGACATCCAATAACGGAAAGAATAAGTTCTACAAGCAATGAATAAACAGCAAAAGAATGGAACTAGAATATGTTTGAGGCTAGCAGAAGTAAAATTTGGTGACAGTATCATCAGTCATCAACATATCATCCTATCATCTTCAATTCCTTCATGCTTGGTTTACTGTCTATAACAAATGCCCAGCAACAAAGGAGAAACAATGATAAGATTATATTAAGAGTGAATACGATATGGGACAAAGCAGGTATGTCCTGACATGTATGTAAGAACTGAGACAAGCATGAAAAACCTCAATCTGCATAATTGGTCTCCTAAACCAATATTAAAGCTGGGTACCTCCAGAATATGACAAAAGAATACTACCATTTATCGCCACTATGTGTGTTACAAGACAGTACTTGGTAAATCATTCCAGCATGTGATAATCTCAGCTCTGTATATTAATCCAGTTAACAGTGGGTGACATGTTTATGGCTATACTTGCTATACACATTTTTCTCACCTCAATGAATAAACATTCATAACACATTTTGAGTCCTGGCTATTCAAAAGGCAATCAGTGTTGCTTTATTTAATATGTGTAGCATGTTCACTCATAATGCAATGATGGTGCTAATGCAAACAGAAGCATTAATTTAAAATGTGTTACACTCATAGATGTTTCCATATGTTCTGGAGAAACCAGTTGCCTCCATTTTCAGGGTAGAAGTGAATCACACTGGGATGCAGATAGGTTGATAGAAGTAGCACATTCCTCCACATTTACAACAGCTTATGTGAAAGCATTGTGACATACTCAAATTCAGGAGACCAGACTCATTGTCACTGTTGTTAAAACTTCAAATCTCAATTGTCAAGAAAATTTCAACCACCAATGTAATTTTTTCATAATTCATTCACAGGCAGCAAAGAGGTATTTGTATTATATAGCTATCCTATGGCGACTGTTTGTTCAACGCACAGTTTCTTTGCATTTATACGCTTACATTTCCAATAAAATGGTGGGTAAGAAGAGTAGATATAACAGGCCACTCCATACCCAGCTGCAGACCATTTAATGCTCACACAAGGGGTTAATTGGTATAACTCCTAGTGATGAAATATAATGAATATAGTAATGGAATTCCAGGCACTACATGAAGTGGAAAATTTCTTGACTAGATGAGCACCTGCCAACTGCTTTTAAGAGGAGCTCGTTCCATGAAAAGACAATTCTTAAAAACTTACAATACAGCTTCAAGTAAAGGTCATAATGGACCAACATGAAATTCCAAATTTTTATAGCTTAGGTCTCCATCAACATCCCACTGCCAAATTCCACCATAATCTTTCAGGTATCAGAGGTGAAACACAAACCTTATCTTAATGTTATACATTCATTTCATACATTTCATGCGAAGAATAGATAGAACCGTACACCTTCTGGATTGTTTTTATACTTTACCCCACAGTCATGTTCTGCCAGCTAACAGACAGACTTGCAATAGTTAAATAAATCCATTTCCAGGGAATAAAAACTGTGTGTGCTACACCACAGGATGTAGACCACAATCTGGAAAATCCTATTACAATTTCCTCTATACTTCCTTCGTAACTTTAAGCTCCAATGCTTTTGCCTGTCAATATGGAGTTCTACACAATGAAATACACATGTTCATCACTATGGCACTCCCAAATGGCCCCTGTTCATTGAATGATTGAAACGAAACACAAGAATATCACATTTCAGATGCCCCATCTCCGTTCCTAGGTAAAGAAATGTGGGGAATCAGCTTACACAGTGGGTCATATTAGATTCAATTTATACGATTCTGGTGATGATATATCATATCTGGCATCATTTACTTCATGGACTTGGTCCATCACCTCATTGAAAACCATGAATATCAGGGACAGTTCAGTACCTGTTGTCAGACTGTGAATATAGTCAAAACATGCTTGGCCACTGAGTGAGGTTACTTACTGGGCACAGGTAAGTAGGTTTTGGCCCTATTCTTAGTCAGACTACTGGAAATGGCAATGCCCCTAAAATATACTGTTTGATTCCTTTTTTTTTTTAGTGGGACAATGTGCAAAGGCTATTAAGCAAATGGATTCAATAACAAAACAGTTAATCCACATCCACAAGCACAAAGTAATTAAAAATAGACTAACATAATAATTTACCCAATATTAATTTGGAGTAGGCTACCAAACAATCTGTATGCAAAAATAAATATAATTTGCCCTAAATTTGGCATAGGTAAAATATCCAAATCAAAACAATGGTGTGAATAATATAATTACTGTGCAAAACACCAAGACCAAACAAAAAACAAAAAAGAGGCATGTAGCTTTACAAGCAGTCCAGGTGGCTGAGATTGTACAGCAATCTGATTCCTGTGGATGAACCAAAATCAAATTACCTGCAAATAGAAAAGACGCAGAGTAATATCCTGAATCAGTTCCTCTGCAACGTCTTCTGGGTAGAATTTGGCACGGAACTTGAACTGAAGTGGGTTCTCCTTCTTCACATCTTGGCTCAGCACCTGCAATGTAGAACATATGTACTTCAGTTTTAATGTTCCAACAGTGTAAGTTGGTGTAACACATACAAATTATGCCTGAAGTAAACAAATTAAACCACACATAAATCGTATTCAAATAAAGACAACTAACTGCGGTGCATACTCAGTTCTGTGAATTCGGAGAATATGCATAACAAATCAAAAATGTTATAGTAATGTTCTGAATGTAACATAAAGCATCTGTTTCGGTAATTTTATAAAACCATGGTACTGTCTTACTTGTAGCGACTTGCTGCAACTCTGTATGTTGAATCACCCACATGGATAGCTGTTGAAAGTGTGCCCTTGGGGGCAAAGCCTATATTTCAGTGTTCCAGTAAAAGTTAAAATAGCTGCACCCCCAGGACCAAAGGGCTGCTGGATATCACAGTGTTCTGGATGTTAGAACATCATACCTAATGTGTATCACAGTGTACAGAGCAACCTCATAGACAGACCTAACCATTTAATTTGTCACTTGATATCCTGTCCTGTTTTCCTTGCCACACACTCTCTTCGCTTTCATCACAACTTTACATCATTGTGCACAAAAAATGTTAAAGAAAAAAACAGACAAGACGCAAAAATTAATTGCCAAACTCTCAGAATCGGTGCTGGGTTGTGTCAGTTGAAGGAAAAGCAAAATGTAATGGGCCTCTAAGTCAATTTCCAGTCAACAGAGCTTTCCAGATCATCTAGTGCCAAATATCACAGTTTTCCTGTACTATGCTCACATAATTTACAAAAGGTGCACCATGTATACCACCTGAACTAACCTGTATCTAAGAACGAAGCCGAGAAAATACATGGCACTGCAAAAAACCAAAGCAAATGTTTCTTTCTGCTATTCCAAAGAAAAGTACAACAATGTCAAAAATGACATGCTGAACTAATTAAATCATAAAAGGTTGGGTAACCAAGCAAGGTAATATTCTAATCAGCAAAAGCAGCTCCAGGAATATTATCATGAGTACTGTGTTCCACACGTGGGCCAGGTAGCTCAGTCGGTATAGCAACTGACTACGGGCTGGATGGTCCAGGATCGAATCCCGGTGGGGATGAGATTTTCCACCCGTCCAGACCGGCCCTGGGGCCCACCCAGCCGCCTGTAAAATGGGTACTGGGTCTTTCCCGGGGGTAAAGTGTGGCCAGGGCGTGCTGCTGACCACTCACCCCTTCTAGTGCCATGGTAATGGAAGAGTAGAGCTATACCTCTACCCACCCTTTGGGCCACACTGGGCCTGTAACAGGAAAACTTTTTACTTTTACTATGTTCCACACAGTTCTTATGCACCGAACACACCAAAATAAATGTTACGTCAATCAAATTTGACCTTCTCCACTATGTGACTACAACAAAACATTCTAAGACAATGGCACTTCAGAGACTTACTCAGCCTCCGCCCTCACTGAAAAGGGGGGGGGGGGCTATCATTAAAACCCAATGAGTATACTTTATCCTTCTTGTATACTCAGGGAACGAGACACAGCATATGTCCGAAATCTGGTTTTCTTAGAGTACTGTATTTTAAGCACACAATGACACAGTGCGATTTGAGGGGCACAGGCAAGAGAAATGCTAACAATGTCCGCAGTTGCAAGAACAATATGTCACTGTCATTAAATTTCAGAAACATATTCAGTATACAGTAAATGACTCATGTATAATATACATACATCAGTGGTAGGAACCTGCAGACTGCAGCCTGCCAAACACCCCAAACTGGACTACATGCCAAGTAGTATTAATATTCACAAATGCACAGATACTGAGAGGCTGATGGCAAGGAAGCATCATACAACTTCTCACTGTTATCCTTTCACCCATTACACTATATAAATTAATGCTGGCAAATCAGATCCATAAATCCATTCCGAAGTTCAGTTTCATGTACTAAATTAAGGATGCACTTTTATGTGCTCAATAAAGCATGTTGTTTTAGTTGGAAAACCTGAACGAAATGGACCACCTGTTGGGAGGACAGTACTAGGTAAAGTGGGTATTAATAAAAGTGATACTGCAGACTGCAGTCATCTGGCTTCAGACTCCATCAAGGACATGAACTTTTCTCATTCAGCCAAGAAACTTCAGGATCTACAATTTGGAGCTAGTGGATACAAATATTTGATTCATTAAAAGTTCTAAGAACAAAGTGCACAAAATGAACCTATTAAGGGAAAGGCTGTGGCCGTCTATATATATATATATATATATATATATATATATATATATATCACGTATGAAATTAGGGAATGGGTATCAGCAAAATTTTGTACTGGGGTTCAACATTTCACTTTGCATAGTGAAACCGATGTTATTTGTATTGGGCCAATATCTGCTGTATTATATACAGTTCTAATTTACATTTCCAAATGAGCTGGTATTTTGTAAAGAGAGAAAAAGACACATGTAACATTCTGTATACTGACAGAACTAATTTGTAAGAAACAGTATGGACACCAAACCAAGGAAATTAAATTTTTAAAGGATTCTGAAGATGAAATATTGTAAGAGATGTGAACAGTGTTCTGTACACTGTCCAGCTAAAAAAATCACGTTTAGGAGAATCAGTCTGTCTTGTCAGGTAGAAACACTGCCCGCCACAACAGGTTCTCTGTCTCTCCTTTCCACCTGAGACAGACCATTTCTTAAAATGATGTGGTTATAATAGACTGAGACAACAATGGACAATGTCCAAATCACAGATGTAACGTGGCCAAAAACAACAGAAGGGGGGGGGGTTCATATGGGCCATGGATATTAGGAACTCAGATACCTCTAATTTGTGTTCCACAAAACATAGGTTTTTCATTTTTTGTTTTCAAAACACCCAAATAATTGTTTGCTATTTTCCCGTCAAAAACTTAGTAGGCAAAAAAATCCCCTTGCACACGCCATGCTATGCCTATGTCAAAAATAGCAGTCATAAGTGCAAGAACATTAAGTTTCATAAGCATTTTCTTCTGTTATTTTTCTCAGATGTACCGTATATTCTCGAATCTAATCCGCACCCGAATCTAATTCGCACTAGTTTTTGCAGATTTCTTACACGAAAAAAAAGTTAGTTCGCGGTTCTAACCCGCACCTTTCCTTCAACCGCCCCTTGCCTACAAGGCAGAGTGATTGCATAATACTGGATGTTACCAATGCTTTAACCGTTATCCGACTACCGCACCGTGTGTTAGGTGGCCATTTAACTGCCAGCTCTATCATTTTTCCAAAATCCAGCTCACGACCGCGAATCTAACCCGCACACGATTCTAATCCGCATCTGAATTTTTAGCCATCTGAAACTGTAAAAAGGGTGCGGATTAGATTCGAGAATATACGGTAACTCTACATATGACCTTAAGTTAGTTATAAGGCTTCATAAAAACACAGGCTTCTCTTGTGAGGGGATGTAACGAAATGCAAATCACTGTTCAATGCACACTCAGTCACGGCCATATCTGCAAGAAATTTATAAATGCAGGGAATGACCTTCAGTATTCTTTCACAACTGCCTCCCAAACCTTCAGTTGGGTTTTGGGGGAAGGGGTGTACAGTCACGAAGGCATTCAAGGTTCTTCATATTATTTACTACATCCCAACATTCCATCAACTCTTCTGTCTCGTTTACTTCTATGTGGCATCTTGAAATACCCACGATGGGGCAAGATTGTCATATGCTACCGGATGTACCATTTTGAAGATGGATGGCTGATATCAAAACTGATCCGACAGTTATAGGCTGCAATGGCAAGTAATGTGGATTGTCCAGGTATTAATGGCGCTGAACATATGGTTTCTACTGTCAGATGATTTTCTCAAAAAGTCAACCACAACACCCGCCCATTAACCAAACCCTGAGAAACGTAATTGAATTTGGTTATCTGAAGTTTTATGCAGGGAAAAAATACCACATTTTACACACAACTTTTACAAAGACCTTTCACGAGAAAAACACAAGTTGAAAACCTTATGGCACCCGTTGGCCACATTCAGATTTCAGCTTTGTAGTGTGAGATGCTTATGTACGATAAAATAACGAGATAAATAGTAACAAGCTGCGAATTACATGAGATGACGAAGCGACGTACACATTCGCACATTTCACATGTAAAAAGCGTTACACACGAAATATTTCAGATTACAGTATTACAGAAAAAATGTTCACCTAAATTTTGTGAACAGGGATGTTTGCAATCATTACACACTTCACTGGGATTTCTGCAGTTCGGTGTCCCTCGCTAACTTCTGTCACCTCTAAAATCTGAAGAAGAAATGCACATTGTAATCTAATATGCCAGTGTTCATCCACAAACTGTGGAAAAATTGTATTTTTCAAAGTTCATGAACAAAAATGCTTGGTGGCAGATGTGCTGCCAAATGTTAGCATTTTCTTCGCTGAAGTTTTGATGGTGATGGAACTTTCGCGTGGGCTGTAATTTCCCTCAGTGAAAGCATCTTTCACTGTGTCATTCTTGTGTAATTCAGTTTCCTTCATTTGCACCTATATCAAAATGAGATCAATGCCAATTGCACAAGAGTTTAGGAACACTTTATTTCATTTTTGTTCTTGTGAAGATCTCATAACCTCGAAAAGAATAATTTTGGAACCGCCGAATAATAAAAAACTTGTCCTTCAGCACCCTCCCAGTCACGTGGCGAAGAGGTTGTTACGAGAACAATTATGTAACAAGGAAAGTGGTTAAGATTTTGTTCGCTAACATGTTTATGCAAGAGGTCCAGTTTCACTTCAAATGCATTCACATCAGAAAATACGTCACACAGTAATTTACCTATTCCATGACATTTCATAGTAAGTTTCAAGCTGATCTCACACAACAAATGAGGGTGTCACGATCCATTCCTCATTAGGTGATTGTGGTACAGTTCTGCCCTTTTCAGTCATAAAAAGGACCAGTTTGCAAATGACAGATCCACTTAACAACGCACCTGTACTCAGACATCTAACCACTGAGTATGTGAATTTTCATATTCTGACCTGATATCTTCCAAATAATGCTGGAAATACGAGTGGTTCAAAATGTTGCAACAACTGTAGTCCAGTCTTCAAATCAGTGTCCACAACTTCATCCGCAATTACAAATTTTACCATACATTACCTCATGACGAATAACCATCGGACTGTCAGATCTCATGTACATAACGTCCTCGCAGATTTTTTCCACTGTGCCAGTCTCAGACACAAATCGATCCTCACACTTGTCGATTTTTCCCGGCCCAATTCCAAACAAACAAACAAACAAATGTTTCCTTCGTCTCCAGGAACAAATTTTTCCCATCGAAATGACTACAAAAGGAATTCCCAATATCAAGAATAAAAAACAATTGCACAGTGGCTATGACACATTTACTTTCATCCACTGTGAGTACAGTGACATGCAAATGGCTTTGCTCACAATTTCAGTTCTTCATACAGAATTGTTAACAGCTGTATACGCCTTGTAAAAGTTCAGACAGGCTGACGTCTTGAACATTTATTTCTTAACTGGACACACTTCTTCAGTAACAGTTAACAAAGAAGGCTTCACAAATTAAGAGCTTGTAAACGGCCTTCCTTCTTTCGCAATTATTTCCGCCACTACGTATCTTGTAAAAGCAAAAGAAACATTGTAACTGCGTTGTTCCTTCCAAGATGTTTATTACCTATCAAAGAACTCTTCAAACTCAAGTTCATTTTTCCTATTCTTTCATACCTTTCTTGAAATGATGCCCGAAATCATACGCTTCCAACAGAGAAGTGCTTCTGTGGCAGATAAACTTCTTTACCTGAATTTTTCAGGGCATTAATACATGAAGCTCCAGTCATTAATAAAAATTCTGCCTTCGTCACCAACTGTCCACTTCTTTGGTGTCATGTTTCAGTCTCACGTAGCAACACTAACCCGTCGCATTACATTCACGCCGTCTTCATGTGTAAACACAAATAACGCTGTACGAAGGCCTGCTACCGCATTTGTAGTTCATGGAACATTCTGAACTTTGCCAGAAGTCTTTTAAAGCTAAACTTCAGTGGATGACAACCCGATGCGTAAGACAACAACCCTAATGTTTTCCTTCTTTAAAGTTTCCGGTTCACTAATAAAAATCTCTCAGCTGACAGGTGACTGCAGGCTGTGAGCAAAGGAGTGGTCGCCTCAGGTAGCCGATCCCTTATCTCGAACTACACCATTTCTTGCACTAGAACTACGCACTTAAATTAAAGCTGGAAGCCAGTTCAACCATGTAGCCTGTTTCTCCGAAGTGATATGTTTGTATCAATCTAGAACGGATTACTAGAAACCACCGGGGGGGGGGGATACGCAACAGATTCTGACCAACCAACCAGCCAACCGCCGAACGGAACTCTAAAGTGTCATATTTGAAGTAACCAAATCGGTAACTGCCAAATGGTCATCAAAGTGGTTCATAGCAATGGAAATCCAGTAGGTATCAAACTAATTTCGGACGTCACTACAGGCCTGTTCCCCCCCCCCCCCCCCCCCCCCCAAAACATTTTTTTTTTTT
>Ga0123355_10011010_pt1 | contig 13920 bp, 3 predicted proteins | sample TergutEmb28metaG_3_FD_89872 | JGI IMG/M metagenome (GOLD analysis project Ga0123355, IMG submission 89872) | Embiratermes neotenicus P1 segment gut microbial communities from Petit-Saut dam, French Guiana - Emb289 P1 | ecosystem: Host-associated > Arthropoda: Insects > Digestive system > Gut ... | reverse complement strand
CTTGCGGTTCCCGTGTCAATGACGAGCGCCTCCGCTGTTTAAATTAAGTTTAATTTTAAAGTTAATTTAAAATAATTAATTTACATAAGTCTAAAACTTTAAACTTTTCTGAACATTTTAAGACGTCAAACGTTTAAATCCGTCTAGTACTTTTTAAGTTATAGCGGTTTCAAATCCCGTCCATCTTTTTCGATGACCCTGTACAGGATAACACGGTTATATAACCATGTAGCAACAGAGGTTCGGTCGTGCAATCGCAGAGTCCATACAGTCCAAGGACCGTGTTCCCAATGGTATCGCCTTTTAAGTTATGCCATCAATATAGCACTCTCTTACGGCAAAAATGAAGCTAAATTTACTAGCATGACGTACAAGCATGCTACAATAACAACTCTTCACATGCTTGTATTGAATTTTTTTTAAACGATATTTCAATTAGACCCTACATTTCTTAAGCTTAATCACCAGTACACGTCTGGTCGCCATACTATTAGTTGCAAATGAATTACTGAATATTTAGAAAAAAGGTTTGTGTTACAAGACATAGTATCTAGAATTGCGATGAGGATACGCTTCTATAAGAATGTGCCTGGAAGTGAATGAGCATACGTTTCCGTCCGACATCTAAGCGATCGGCCTTGCACATAATGCACATTAACACAGATTCAGTTTACTTCCTTCTTAAATTTTCATTTTCAAGAAGTAAAATAATCAATGCAGCTGGATAACAAAGAAAAGAGGACAGATATCAAGTAACCCGTTAGAATTGCAACACCCTCAGCTTCCCAGACTTATAACTGAACTACAGTCCTGACATATGGTGACAATCCGATATGGTTAAATTGCTACGAAGGCTGTGATTTTATCGATTCCTCACGTAACAAGTAAGTTAAACCCTTCTCTTAAGCCACTCACAACTTCCGATATCGTTACAGACTATCGTGTCATGTTCGTTCCGGTCCAGATACAATAGGTCAATGGCAGGTTCTTTGACAGATTTTAATAACGGCTAGCGGAACCACCACCACAACAAAAAATTGTCCCCGTGCGCAGAAAGAATGGGAAATTTCGTAAGGAATCTATAAGGCAGATATACATGCATACAAGAAAGCATGCATGCATACGTACCCAGATTTACAGCAAGATAATTCTTCTTATGACATTAGGAGAGAGTCAGAAATACCACCCATAATGACATTTAAATTGCCCACATTTACATGAGATCTAATTATTTCGATTCGGTGTTGTCGTGCTCATACTTTATTCAGTATAATAAGAGGCTACAGATAGGGCGCTATTAATACTGAAATAATCTCTATTACGAGTGCCGTGATGCAAAACAACAAGCACTTTACTACAATTATGGTGGACCGATAGTGTGAAAAATGAAGTACTAGATACGGTCAAGGAAGAAAGAAATATCCTGCAAACAATAAAATGAAAACCAACTGGATCGGGCAAATCTTGTGTGGTAACTGCCTTCTGAAACACGTTATATACGGAAAAATAGAAGGGAAGAGACGGCGAGAACGAAGACTTTAAACTTGGTCATCCCGCTGTGTTTTCTTGCTTACTTAATTTTAGTTTAGGTTTCAGTCAACATACAACATATAATTATGTTATGTTTTGACTGAAACCTAAACTAAATTAAGTAAGAGGACGAAGACGTAAGCACCTGCTGGATGGCATTAAGAAATAGAGAAGATACTAGTATTTGAAAGCGGAATCACTAAATCGCACTCTCCGTATATCTCGTTTTGGAACAGGCCATGGAATTGTCGCAAGACAGACTGCGCAATGCCTGATTACACAGTCTGGGTTTTCGTCCGCAGACTTACCAGTTAGGATGTTGGCCGAGAAACGGGCTATCCAGATCGGTTTCTTGCAGCTGTCTTCAATTTCTTCGGCCCGGCACACTGTCTTGAAATATGCCGCGATAATTGGCAATCTTTCTACGGGATAAAGTTCAAACAGCTCAAACCCCAGTGCATTCAGCAATCGATATCCGACGGATGCCTTTTCCATGTTACACAAACCGGCTGTTTCAAAACAACGAAAACCTTCAGTAATATTATTCGCATCAATAAGGAAATGCGACAATTCTTGTGACCACATGTTTGCGTGGTGGATTACGAAATTCTTTGAGCAGCACTGATATTACGGACTACTGGAATGTCTTCAGGGTCTACGCTGAAGATTGAGGCAGCAGGTTTCTGCGAAATGTTTTTCAGTGCTTTAAACAGTATGGTTCTCTGTTGTAACATGTTTGTATCATCGTCCTACGCAGTGGCCTACCGACCATTTATAGTTACCTTCCCATCACATTCGATGCCATATAATCTCTGCCTTTCAAAGATTATCGTTGAGTACCTATAACTATGAACCCACCCTACGCCTGAAACAAAAGTTACACACTGATGTGGTAGCGATAAGCTAGTGAATTTCTGTTCAACGCAGTCTTATACGTGTTAACGAATTTTTCTCAAATGCAAGAGTTACGACGGTCTAGTCACCAGCTTTCCAACATTCTTGCCTACGGTAATATGTTGATTTAGATTACGCAAACATGGTAGGTAAGTAGCTCGGTACACATGACGTTAAAACAAACGCAGTCATTTCACACCTCTATACGTGCTTCTAACAAGCCACTTCGGTACACTCCAAAGCAAAGTCTCGACTTCTATGAATGGTAAAATTCGGCACAGAATAACACAAGTCTAAATCCTTGAGCTACAGGCTGTAATATCCTTCGGACCCTTTTTCCTAACTCTATCGTATACAATGACTCCTCTACCAACGCGGGGGTTCGGGAGAGTGATTGCGGAGTGTTGGGTAATACCGCGTTGTGTAAACTTCGTATGAAAAAAAAAATAAGGTTACTTTTACACAGGTTGTTATTGACTCTTCCCCACCAACCCTTAAAAGACGTATAGTTTTGGACATTAAGCATTTATACAGGGGCTTGGGTAGCTGATGCTGCAGGATTCCGCCTTCGTTGAGTGACAGCTCACGTTCATCCACGTGTATTTCAATTTTTCAACATTCGGCAATTTATTCCCTCATGTAATTGATTATTTCAATCACGTACTGTAAGATCTGCGTTGGAAAGGGGATATCTGGGTGCGCGTGCGCTCGTGCTTGTGGGTTACTTCTTTAAAAAGTGAATAAATATTCCTGAACTACCGACTTTGCATTCAGACAGCGCACATTAAATCAGACCCTCACGAGGCCACTACCTGGATTATTTAGCTGCCATTTGGATACAGTCATAAGAAAGGATGTATGGGGAGAAACTATGACCAAACGCACATTATTTTAATGGTTTATGGAGAAAACTGGGGAAAATTACATTTGCAATAAACGGAATAATTTTATGTGCAGCGGTTGAAATGCAAAACACACCAGCAGACGGCCATATTATGGAATAAGGTATAATTCACAGTAATGTGTGTTTTGGAAAGAATTTCCTCTAAATTATTCACTCTGAATAGTTGCAAATTAAGATTTTGTAATTCGGTCTGTAGAAACCCGCGAGCGGTTATGGACGTTGAAGAATGAAATTGTGTGCAGATGAACTTACATACAAATTCGACAATAAGGATATACAGAAGCGACGAACTTAGGGGCAATAATGACGTCGAAGATACCACAACACACAAAAACCAGATGTGAAAACAGTGTACAGGCACAAACGAAAAACGCGGTCAGGACAGTCGTGTCTTGGCTGAGATTTTAACCGGCACCGATCGGAAGCACGTCCGAAGTGTTGCAAACTTGCCTCGGCGAAATGCTCAGATATACCATATGGAATAAATATATTACAAAATGGTCGTTTGTGTCTTTCTTGAACTGTATAGCTGGTCAAGATCAGAGGCTATCGATAGGATTATTATTATTACGTCTCGTACGAGGCCCGTGATACCAAACCTCAAGATCTGAAGAAGGGTTCCAGAACTTTAAACGTATCATACACTACATGTCTTTCTTCGCTTAGAACGACTGTCAGTGCGTAATCAAACATTCGCTACTTTTATGCGCTTTAGGGTTTCTGGAGCTTTCAACTTTTATGTTTACAGCCAAGACATAAAATTGCTCATAGTCTATTTATACAGTCACTAGGCTTGAGATATGTTTTTGCGTCTGTCCTTTTAATTTAAGTACACCACCTTAGGATATGGTTAAAGAGTGACTTTTCAGAACTTGCGTAAGACCCGGACAGTCCTGCCGAGAAAAAGAGACCTCCTGATGTGCAGCTGCAGGTGACAATTAAGCCAATGAACTGCCCGCACTATTTCGTTTATATCCATTATACATGCAGTCGGCAGGAGGCGATCAATCTGCTGCATATCATTACACAGCCCCCATTGCTGTATCATCAGATTAATGGCATTCATTTCTATTCACGTCAACGCAGGTTATACTTTCAAGTGGGTACGGAATGTAATTGCCAATCTTATCCTTCAAACACAAGAGACGGCCACATGCAAGTGGGAAACATAAAACAGAACTACCTACGTTGTAATGAAACTCGAGAGTACATCTCTATCAGAAACGCCCGTCATCAGAACTAACTTCAACGTATTCATTTTAGATCCATTTTAATAGCATCCTACACCTCCTACTTGAACTCCAAATGTGCCTGTTACCAGGAGTTTCACCATCACAATTCTGTAGGTCTGCTCTTTGCCCACAACCAACATGTTCAGTCGGTGGTAACCTGCACATAAGGCTACGTGCGGTAATTTGACATGGCGAGGTACACAACTCAGTTTCTATCCCGACTGCGTTAAGAATATACTTAAATCTAACGTGGCTATAATGAATCTTTCCAGACGAATTCCGGGATATTAGTTTGAATATGCTGTGACTGTTCGGTTGAAACGAAACATAACTATACGGTATGTCTTATCTTTCAGTCGCTGCTCTGTTGGACGGAAAAAAATGATAAAAAAATCTCGCCCGGAAGGCACATTTCACAGCCCAACATACTTTGTGCTTAAACACAGAAATAGATCAAATAAAGTCAGAAGTGGTCAATGTGTGCATTAAACGCCATTCGCGGTTCCTAAACCTGCTGTATATTCCCTTATCGCAGAGCTTCTACATCACTGCACCATGGTGCGGTGGATTCCTTCACGTACATTATTGCCATTCGTTCGAAAACACTCCCTAGGATTCGGTGCATAAAGTGGCCTAGAACATCATAATTTCAAAGCGGGAGAAAACATGTTTGTTTTTTTAATTTTCTCCAAATTACATAAAATATTAAGAGAAACATTTTTATGATTTCATGTACTATGTCCGAACAAAAAAGCACACACCCTACCTATTCTTACCTTCAATCACAACCGTTCCCTCAATCGTCCTAATTCTTAGCATCACTTACCATTCATCAACATGACCAATACAATCATTCAGACATATTCTACGAAATGAAAAAAAAATCGTTAAATAACAGAGGAATCAAAGTGATCACATTAACTACATGCCAGTACTGAGTGTGAACGTGGAACGGAAATCATATTTTGATGTTTGAAGTACAAACATTATTTGCACTGCACTGTGCACAGAGGCACTAATCACGTGGCGTACCCACATGTCGTTTGCTGAGGCATTATTCAGGCAGAAATTAACGGCATACGCTGCCAGCAGATCCGAATTAATGGGAAAAATGTGAATGTCAGCTAAGGTTACAAAATGCTTTAAAACGTTCCGTCAGTCTGATGCAAAACATACAGCTACGCACGTATGTTACGAAAACTAAGAGCAGCGACTCTCAGTTGATTTAAAATTCATGAACCCTCAACATCCGTAATCAAATGCGAAGGACTAATATGGAAGTCCAGTGAACCACAGGTGTCTTGAATTTTTCAGTTTCAGCTATGGTTGGGTTGTTTCGAATAAAAAGACAGAATGATCTTAACAAAAATAAAATAAAATTACTAACATGTTTGGACACTGCAAGGGAATAGTACAATGATTATTTCAGTAGAGACCGGTTTACCAAGTACATTGTTGCGCAGTGCTTTATAAAAACGAACTGGCTGTATTCTTATAATAAAACCAACGAGATGCACTAATTTCTCAAATTTATTTTAGGAATAGAACTCTACATGTTTCGGACAGTTTCTCTGTCCATCATCAGAAGTCTAGTACTGTACACACAGCAATAGGTATACGTATAGGTTATGCTGACTGCTTGCTAGCGGGACCAGGATGGAACTAAATTCCATCCTGCTCCCGCTAGTAAGCAGTCAGCATAACCTGTATGGCATATATCTATTGCTGTGTGTACAGTGCTAGACTCCTGATGATGGACAGAGAAAATGTCCGAAATATGTAGAGTTCTGTTCCTAACTAAATTTGAGAAATTAGTGCATCTCGTTGGTTTTATTATAAGAATATATCACGATGTACAATCCTCTGAATGTCAAATTCGAACTGTCTGTAATTACACAGGCAGGCAAGATATGAGTATTGCAGTTGGCGGAACGCCGTAAGAGAGAACGCCAACATCACAGCCTAAAACGCCTGCAGAGCGCTATAAACTCGTCCGCACAACAGTAGAGTCGGAGAAGTTGCCTAAATACACATCCAACTGTGACAGCTGGAATGAAACCCGTCATGCACGACAGCCGGGACATATTAATACAAGAGACTTAGCATTCGTATCTCTGACAGATCTGTGACAGTCAGTCTTTACTCATTGAGCCCATGCATGCTGTTTGTCCAGCTTTGACACCCAACACAAGAACCCGCCGCTGGTCTAATGAACTTGTTTCGAATAACATCACGTAATTTCAACAGCTGAAATAATCCGTCCATAATGTACTCCATAAGATTAACATTTGTGAACAGAAAATTTCTTGAATGAATATTCCGGTTTCACAAAACAGGCACAATTTCCTGACTAGCTGAGACATTATTAGTTTCTTAATATCATATTTTTTTACAAGTGTTAAAATATATCCCAAGTGCGTGTTACACCGTCTTTTGAAATTCGGTGTTCACAAAAAAAAAAAAAAATAATTTTACCACTCATTCCGCTTCTTTACATTACCACATTCTGTGTCCAGTACTGTACTTTCCTAATCGTATGCCCTTATCATTCCGGCCGAATACACGTTCGACTCACAGATAAAGAGCCTGTCAGCCTGAAATGCCTAAATATGGCAGATATCGGAACATGACAGTAGCGACTACATGATTAGCGGCAGCGTTCTCTGTAATTCGTGTTCCCACAACTTACGGCAGTTCACAGTAGTATAAACTATATACAGACGCCTAATAGGTCTCTACACGGCCCAGTCACCCATAAGCTTCTTACTAAACACGTTTCCAGCTCATCAGGTGTTAAGTTCACAGAAACAGACGTAAATACAACACAACGCCTTCATGTACATGACAGTTGTGGCCACGTATCACAATCGAAGCAAAAATTTGAATTTTGTAATAAAAGTTCCACATGAAGCCTCCTATCCCGCTACCCTAGAGCACACTAAGTCGGCAAGAAAATAAATTTAAAATACGTATGTTTTGTGTCCTTTGTTTACAACTGCAACAACACTGTAGATTTTACTGTACTGCTATCCGCCTGCTTGTAAACATAGTCCACACTATATCTGAGGTATTTAGCGTATCATAAACATAGCTTTTATGATCTCTACCAAACATATTACGTGTCCTGCATCATCGGCCCTCGCGTCGCTATTTCCGCCTCGATTCATGTAATCAAAATTCACAATCAACAGGAGTTTTTAAGTACGAAATCGGAGAGTCTGCGTCAGGAAAACTTATTTTCTGACTGATTAATTACGAACCGAGATAGCTAGCAGTAAAGTGAGGTGATAGGTTATGAACGGGAGTCGTTTGGTTTCAGCCAGGTACAGGATCAGAAGTTCACACACCCTCTTACCTGCAACGTCGCGGTGGCTCTTTCTCAGGAGCTGAAAATTTTTCTCTCACCACCACTTGAGCACAGGCTGTCAGAAACTCGGCCTCGTATGCAACGAGTATGAGGCATTATTTGAAAGGCGTAAAGATGGTCGGGGCCCCAACGACAAGCACCACCCATCCTATGCTAATATTAAGATGCATAGGGCTGTTCCTCCACACCCTTATAAGATTCCAAAAAAAAGTGTTACACAAGGTTCCCTTTAACTGTACCATTACAGTGCTCCTTGTCGTCGATTTGCATCCAAGATAATACTAATGCTTTGTTCATAATTGAACTGCGACTCGCATAAGTGATACAACCACAAAAGAGGCATTATCAACCTAGTCCACTAATTGATTTCAATGGTGATGACAACGTGCTTCACAATGGAACAACAAGCCACACTTGACGTGTTCCTAGTAGCGACAGGCTGTGCGTGTATAATGGATTGATCCAGTTAAGAGGACCTGTTTTCCTAGTGAGTAATGTTATTTTAGACGAAAATAAATCAAGAAATATTAAAGAGTTATCAAATATCTTGACTTGCGGACCACTTTAAATGGCGGTAGCAAGCAACGAAATAAAACGTTTCTTGAATTCTCATTTTTTCTCTCTCAAGCTATAGTTTAATGAAATTGCGGTTTCATTCTGTCAGGCGTTTCAAGTCGGAGCGGAAAGAAGGAATGAAGAGAGATGACAGATGTGAGTACCTGGAATGGAGCATCTGACCCCGAGAAAATAAAAAAAAAAATAAGGTCTAATGTTGAGAAGTTGAACTACAGGAGACAAAGCAGACATGTTAGACCTTGCAATAAACAAATTCATTAATAATTAGGAGGAAAAAGTGGCAGAATCCGATCAGTTGGCAGTATTTGACGTAGGTGCTAAATTAAACGTACATAACAGGAGTTACCCCTGCGCCACACCTTGAAGTTATACTGTACAGAGTGTACGGAGGTAAAGTTCCAAATGTTCTATATACTGGCATTACATAAACACTGCATGACCGGTCATCTTCACTTTCCATCCATTTCACCGTCAGAGCTAGAGCACCAAGCACGCACTGCATACGAAGTCATGTCTCAGGTCCGGTGTAGACAAGGTAGCAAAAAGAACAGTCTGTACCTGCGGCGAATCGGAAGTTGGTCGTTTATGAAGTAGTGTGATCGTCACTGCCTGAGTTATATCAGCCCACAGTAGAGAATATAAAAATGACATGAACATTAGGTGATAAATGTCGAGGGGAAGGAGTGGCTCTGATTAGGATACCAGTTGTGTTGTCGTGTGGACACGTGTAAAGTACATCATCCGTATCTTTATCGTTGCACCGTGCAGTCTGTAGTTTATTTAATTAATTGGTGCTGTGGCAGCATGCTGCCATAGCACCAATTCAACGTAACAATGTAAATCACTGAGTGTTTTTAAACTATAACTTTAGCAAGGAACAATGTATGCTCCCTGAGGATGATCGTATGATCGAAACATGTAGGAACGTTTTAAGTGTTTTAATGTGAATTTTAGATCATTTGATGAATATATTTGCATTTGTTGGTGTATTAATTAAATACATCACTCGTAGTTATGGTGCGGTTATTTATTCTTATCTAGCTAGCAGCTGGACCTCAGGACTGTGAACACAAGCAGACGTTTAAATCCAACTTTACTAACATTACGCTGTTTACTCAGACGTCACACTTCTTGCGAATACACACCCGAGAGATAAGGGCAACTCCTGCCTTGAATAAGTCCAGGGAACAAAAAATAAACAGTTCATTTTAAAGGAGAAAGTACTCATGTTTGCTCATGTCGACGAGAGCGTATTACGGACGGCTTGCCTCAAATACAGCAATATTAACCGTCCTTATTTTGTGAACCTAACGTTTTCGTGAGCTGGCCCCAGTGGACGAGCAGCCAAAGGCCTGGGTCTACTGCCGCTCGCTTGCTGGGATTGCGGGTTCGAATCCCTCCGGAGGAAAGAATGTCTCTTGTGAGTGTTGTGTGTTGTCAGGTAGAGGTCTCTGCGGCGGGCTGATCATGCGTCCAGAGATGTCATAACGAGTGTGACGTGTGTGTGATCGATGCACCTCAGAGAGGAGACTGAGGCCCATTAGACCTGTCAAACCACGAAAAAAAAAAAATGTTTTCATGAACCCATGTCAGCACAACCATGTACCGGCACTTGTCTGTGGAATGATAAGGGAGAGTGTCAAGTATATGTGAGAACATGGACGTAAGTACTGCTGCAGTCAGATTCAAAATAGGTAACAAGTAGCTGTGCTTTTGTCCTACAGCAGCAGTTTTCAGTCTCTCTTGATATCTGTAGAACCCTTGCGACTAAATCAGTATTTTCCTGAACCCGCTGTAAAATTAAAATGTGTTTTCTGGATCAAAATTGAAATAAAACAAGACGGCAAAACAAGATCAATGAGTACAGAAAGAGCCGGAACTTACTTAACATACGTATTTGCCTACTTCCCGTACGTTAATTCGCACCTGCCATTGTAACTATCAAATAAACGTGTAAACGTACCGCAGTATTTGTAAACTCGGAACTCGAAGACATACGAGAAGCAACGCGGCCAAGGAACGTATAGTCTGGTAGGTAGTTAACAATGTTACGGAACAATATGCCGCCACCATTTTCAAGGTATCCTATACCATGGAAATTGATGAAGCGTATTCCGCGGAGACTGTGGTCAACAGCTACAAAACGTCATGGTATCAGGATTCAGAGGAACACACCTTAAACCTTACCGCCATACAAACTTCAAACCTCATAAAACTGTTGAGCAACACGAGGGCGGAAGTTACAGAAGAATGGAGTAAATTGCATAATAAGGAGCTTCATAATTTGTACTCGTCGCCAAATATAATGAAGGTGATAAAATCACGGAGAATGAGACAAGCGGGGAGACCTGGCAGATAGAGACCACTTGAACCATCTAGCGTAGATGAGGTGATAATATTAAAACGGATCGTAGGAAGGTACGATGGGAGGACGGACGATTGGACTTATGAATCTAAGTGGAGGGCTCTTGTGGACGCGGTAATGAGCTTTATTCTTCTTTCATAAAGTTCGCAGAATTTCACGAATAGCTACGGAACTATGAGCTTTTCAAGGCCGACTCTGTTTCACGGTGTTACATATGTACATCTACCGAACAACTGTCATCTCGTAACAGAATAGCATAACTTATTCAACTTTGTAAAACACAAATCTTATCAAAGTTAGATCAGAACTTAACCTCCGAGCCGGCAGTACGGAAGCATACTTCGTTGCACCACGTCATAAAGCCATAATATAACTTACTTCCAACTTTGAAGTTTTTCAATTGTCCACGGCATTTACAAACACGACTTACATCAAGACAGCTGTCCCATTACATTTGTCACATTTAGTTCTGTTCAGCAACTGACATAACGCGAACAGTGGGGCTACAGCTGCTGTTAAGGGAAATGGATTGCCTTATACGAGTAAGTTTGTTCCCTACTTCAAACATTTATTAGCTCTCCTTGCAAGATAGGGTAGGTACAGTTGTGGCATTTTTATTTCTACTGTAAAGAGCTTTAATTGAATGAAGTGTTTCTGTAGCAATGACAATGAAGCGAATGATTTCTTACAACACATATGGGAGCGTTTAAAGAGCTGTTGAAGTGTATAACAAGTAGCAGGCAGTCTTGTTGCGCATGACAACCAATTATGTCATAAACACAGAGCCTGGCTGAAGAAGCAATACGGTAATTCACGTGCAAGTGTCTGAATCCATCACAGCAGATGTCAAAGCCATACTCGTACATTCAAATATTTTCTGCAAGCAAGTCGCTAAAGAGAAAAGCAAACACCAACCTTGGTCAAAAATATAATGGAAAATATTATTTGTTATTATAAAAACAAAAATTGTGTGATTGTTCCGTTCGTTAGACTTTTAAATTTGCTTTATTATGGGCTTACAATGTAAAAAAAAATGTAACAAACCTTATACAACAATTAGTAACATAAAATTGATACAATCAGGGTGTATTTTTAAAATTGTCAAGTAGTTGAGGTCGTTTCCACCAATAAAACGTCACTAATTACAACAAAATGGCGTACTAGTCAGAAAAAGTGTAAACCTGTGAGAAACCTACACCACAATTTACCTAATGAAAGCGAACTGCAATTGCTTATAACTATGGCACAAAAATAGTGTGTAAACACGGAAATCGTTGGTTTAGCTGAAATAAAATTGATATTACATCATCGACCCGCCATAATTACACTGGTTGCACGGTTTGACACAACGCCGACAGAAGACAAAGTGATGTAGGAAATGGGTCATGTGTACGATTTGACTCTCATTATTGCAAACATTATTAATGGAGTCCCATAAACACTATAAAAATGTGTCTGAAATGTTTCAGTCTTGTACATACTTAACGGGGAATTCTTAACGTCCTCACTTCTTACAATGAAGTCATATGTGTGACTACACAACATACTCAAAAGTACCAACACCAGCATTCGGCCAGATTTGGAATATTACATTTTTTTTCCATTTTCACTTCATCATCATTAAAATAAACGACGGAATCAATTATATCTTGAATTCGAACTTGACATTTTTCAAGTATCCATGATGCAGCCCAACCGGAATAGCATTAGCATATGTGAGATCTGAGGTTTCCATAGTGTTGTTGACTTTGGGGATTCTGGTCTCCTGGGATGCCACGCTGTGTAGTGGATAATTTTAACTCTTATCGAAGTTTCGTAGGTAAGTAGAGGTTTGTAGGTCGTAAAAGAATTCCGTCACGATCTACCAGACTTTGAAGAGGAAGGCGCAAAGTTCCTTTGGAAAGTCGCAGTGTTAAATTATTCACTATACAGAGCAACAACCCAGAATACCAGCCAGTATCTTCAACATAAACTGACGCATAACAGGATAGGCACGTTCTTCCCATCCAAGTTTGTATTATGGATTGCAGAAACTTTGAAATTCCTGTCGGCTAAACTGGCGTGTATAATTCAGTATGTATCCACTTAAGAAGCTTTTCGTTTTCTTCACTTCCTTCATGCAAAGGATGGAACAGCACATAAGAGGTTACAGTTGTTCTTACGCTGAGTATGCCAGTCTGCTGGACTAGGACCCATCGAGACACAAGTACCAAACGTAAGGAAAAACTAGCTGCCTCCATCTTCTAGACCATCCTGAAGATGAAGGCAGCAAGTTCGTCCCTATAGTTTGCACCTATATACCAATCAGCAAAGCATCACGTCACAAAAGACCGGAATCTTCATCAACAACGCTGTGAGAAGCTCAAATTTTCCATACAATTCCTCTCTTCGCGTTAAACTACAAAAGTCAACCACCCGTACGAAATGTGTAATCATAATTCACCACGTTTCTCGCGTGGACATGATACACATGTAATGCCTCTGGCATCAGATTCAGGCTTTAAAACACTCAACACATGTACACAGCACAATGTGAGTTGTTACAGAACACGTAGTCTACACACAAATGTCTCATTATCGCAACGTGTAACAGCATGTCATCAGCAGTCAGCAAGCACATGAACATGAAGAGCACATGTTTCCACCAGTTTGCACTTGGAAGTGACCTCTGATCGGCCAAGATTTTTCGAGGTCTTCCTCTTTCCATCTTGGCGCCTCACACTTCACAGTTCACAATTTTTCAATATCGCTGTAGTCGCCAAAACAAACAGGCTTTTCACGTCTTACCATACGATACAGGAGAGGACAGGGTTTGAAAGGATCGTTCTTTGCTTCTGGTGATTTATTTTACGACGTTATCAACATAATCTTAACTTCATCCCGTTGTGATAATAAACAACCATAAAGTGTAAGAACGTCAAACAAAATGGATTGGAAATGTGGACCAACTACTTGCACTGTTATATGCTTTTAAAATATTTATTTACATACAATACTTTAAAACATATCACTTTGTTTAAAATTTGTTATAACTCCTACATGTTTAGGTCAT
>Ga0123355_10011009_pt1 | contig 13920 bp, 11 predicted proteins | sample TergutEmb28metaG_3_FD_89872 | JGI IMG/M metagenome (GOLD analysis project Ga0123355, IMG submission 89872) | Embiratermes neotenicus P1 segment gut microbial communities from Petit-Saut dam, French Guiana - Emb289 P1 | ecosystem: Host-associated > Arthropoda: Insects > Digestive system > Gut ... | reverse complement strand
CTGTCTAGACGAACCTACTAACCACCTGGACATCACCAGCGCAGACGTGCTTGAACAGGCTCTGAAGCGCTTTGAGGGCACCATAGCCCTTATTACGCATGACCGACACCTAATCCGTGCGGTCGCCAACAAAATAGTTGAGGTCGACCAAGGTGTTGTTACGGTCTATGACGGTGACTACGACTACTACTTGTGGAAAAAAGAACAAGGTGTCCGTAGAGCTGGGGATACTCACTCTGAAGCTGTGGATTCTGTTTCTACTGCAGATTCTCCAAGGGACACAGAGAGCTCTCTCACCCCGTCTCGAAGCCGCAGAGCAAGTATTTCTGGCTCTGACTCTGCTGCGTCTGTCCAGAACACTCAGGGCATATTGAGCAGTGATACTTTTCATTCCGTCCCTGCTCGCAAGACTAAGGAACAGAAGCGTGCAGAAGCTGAGGCTCGCAATGCTTTTTACCGCAAGACTAAGGACTTGCAGAAGCAGCTTGATAGCTCTGAGGCAAGCATTGAAGAGATGAATCAACGCATGGATGAGCTTACCCAGCTCATGGCAGATGAAGAGTTCTATGTGCAACAAGATAAGTTCCAGGAAGCTGTTACTGAATATGCTGACCTGAAGAAGAATCTGGCAGTTCAGGAAGAATTGTGGTTAACAGCATCTGAACGGCTTGCAGATATCGCTGTCGAGAGCGGTGTTGAGCTATGAGTGCTGCGAATACTCGTCGTGCCATAGTCATAATCCTTGACAGCTTAGGGGTAGGGGCACTGCCAGATGCTGCAGACTACGGTGACGCTGGTGCCGCGACCTTGCAGCATGTTGTAGAGGCCTGTGATGGGCTTAAGCTATCCAGCTTGCAAAGCTTGGGACTAGGAAACATCACTTCTGTTGAAGGACTTAGTTCTGCAGGGAACCCTCTTGCAGTTTTGGATAAGCTCTCTACTAGTTCAAAGGGGAAGGATACCATTACGGGACATTGGGAACTAATGGGGCTTGTGTCAGAGCGCGCTTTCCCTCTTTACCCTGAAGGATTCCCTCCAGAAGTGATGGGCAGATTCACAGAGCTAACAGGACATGCTTGGCTAGGTAATTATCCTGCCAGTGGTACTGAAATTATTGCACAACTTGGCTCAGAACATGTCGCCACAGGCAAGCCTATTGTTTATACATCGGGCGACAGTGTATTTCAGATTGCAGCACATACCGACATCATTCCCCTGAAAGAGCTCTATCGTATCTGCGAGATAACGCGTGAGGAAGTTTTAATAGGAGAACATGCCTGTGCCCGTGTAATTGCACGCCCCTTCGTTGGCAGCGAGCAAGACGGGTTTGTGCGTACAGCAGATAGGCATGACTATGCGCTCTCACCGCCAAGACCTACGGCGCTTGATCGCTTGCAGCAAGCAGGTGTGCAGACTCTCTGTATTGGAAAAATAAGTGATATCTTCAATGGACATGGGGTCGATGTTAGTTGGTCTACGCGTTCGAATGCAGAGGGTATGCAAATGCTTGACCGCGCGCTGACAGAGACTGCTCAGAGACCTGTGACTGAGTCTGCTGGTGAATTTAGTGCCGAGCTTAGTGATGAATCTGGTGATAATCCCAGTGATGATGCACCTGATAGAGATTCTAGCCGTCACCTAATCTTTGCAAACCTTGTAGATTTTGACATGCTCTGGGGACATCGTCGTGACCCGCAGGGTTACGGACAAGCCTTGGAAGAGTTCGACCAGTGGCTCGCAGACTTCCTGCCAAAGCTCACAGACAGCGATTTGCTAATAATCACCGCAGATCATGGATGTGACCCTACTCATAAGGGTACTGACCACACGCGCGAATACGTTCCTCTGTTGATCTATGGTCCAGCAGCAAGTAGTTTCAATAGCGCAAACGATGCTGAAGACGGCTCTCATGACCTGACTAAAGTTGCTACAATAATTGAAGACTATTTACTAGAGGGAACAGAGCGCGTTGCTGCGCAATGAATGGAGGAAATCCCTTGGACTTAGATATTATTATAAATTTGTTACCTCGTATCATTGCCTTTGCTTCTATGGCTGTGTCGGTAATTTTGGCCATTTCTTTACACGAATGGGCACATGCGTGGATGGCTAATAGATTGGGCGATCCAACAGCACGCATGCTGGGACGTATGAGCATTAATCCTTTGCGTCATATTGACCCTATAGGTACGGTGCTTATGCCTATTGGTCTTCTTGTTGTTAGCTTGCTGACTATGGGTGTGCCCTTCACTATGGGTTACGCAAAGCCCGTGCCGTTTAATCCGCGCTATTTAAAAAATCCAAAGCGCGACACAGCACTAGTTGGCATTGCAGGTCCTGCCATAAATGTTATCTTGGCAACTGGGGCTGGGTTTATTTTATTGTTACTTACACTACTTATGCCAAGTGCAGTATTTACCTACGGAGATCAGTCTGCCAGCTTTATCACGGGATTGACCCCCTTTGGAATCGCATTGGGCTTTTTTGCCTATATCAATTTGCTCCTATGTTTCTTCAATTTAATACCTATTCCGCCACTTGATGGGTCACGCATTGTGCAGAAATTCCTAAAGGGTAATGTGCGCCAATGGTATGCATCGCTTGAAAGATATGGCATGTTTATAGTGATAGCTTTGGTATTTTTTGTGCCAATGGTTATTGAGGTTAATCTGATAGGCCTATACTTTAGGTTCACCTTATGGCCTGTATTTGAATTTCTAACAAGAATCCCCGTCTCTGTCCTCTTCCATTCAATGAGCCTCTAGGAACAAATCTCATTCGCTAGGGGATACATTTGCTGTATCCGGTCATATTCCGAAAGTACAAAAAAGTACAAAAGAGTACAAAAAAGTACAAAAAAGTACAAAAAAGTACAAAAATGGATTAGAATTAACCTCTGTCTGCCTATTAATCGGAAAGGGGTGTAAGCTAATGACTGAAAAGGTTTTTCTGCCAGCCTTTGGTAATAAACCAAAGCACATCATCGGGCGACAAGGTCTTATAGAGAACTTTCTAGAGGGACTATCTGAACCTGTAGGGCACCCCAATAGGTCAACAATTTTGATAGGTCAAAGAGGAACAGGGAAGACGACCTTGCTTCTGGAATTTGCTGAACTTGCACAAGAGGCTGACTATGTGTGTGCAAGGGTTATGGCTCACGAAGATATGCTCGAAGAAATAATTGATCAGATTCAAGTTAAAGGGGCAAAATATCTCGCCACATCAAAACAAAAAATTTCAGGCTTCTCTGCTGGAGCAGCAGGATTTTCCTTAGGATTATCTTTTACACAGGTTTCAGAGACCCACTATGGTCCTCGCATGAAGTTGAGTCTGCTTTGTGAAGAGTTGACGATACAAGGCAAGGGAGTGGTCATCCTTGTTGACGAGGTTCAGCCTGATGCAAAGGCAGTGCGCATCTTGGCAGGAGCATATCAGCATCTACTGGGTGAGGGCATGAATATCTCACTAGTTATGGCTGGACTGCCTTCTTCTATGTCGTCTGTTCTTAATGACGACATTTTAACCTTTCTCAATAGGGCCAATAAGGTGGTACTTGACCCAATTCCTCAGGTTGAAATATTTAAAGCATATGCAGAGGAATTTGCATATCAGGGCATTAGTGTCGAGCCGCAAATTTTAGACAAAATTGCCGCAGCCACAAAAGGGTATCCTTACCTATATCAGCTTATTGGCTATCATTTACTTAGCCTTTTGCCGTCCAGCAAAGTTATTGATTTGTCACTGGCAAATCAGGCCATCCATATTGCCAGGGCAAAAATGGTTGACAATATCTTTGCTCCAGTGCTGAAGCCTTTGTCCAAAAAGGATAAAGATTTCCTGGAGGCAATGTCAGTCGATGAAGGCTCAAGTAGCGTTGCAGATATTCAGGCGCGACTGGGAGTCACAAAGGGGTATGTTCAAACGTACCGTACGCGCCTAATCGAGGCTAAGGTTATCTCTAGTGCAGGTCACGGAGAGCTAGAGTTTGCTGTTCCGTATTTGGGAGAATATCTGCGCGGAGATTTCTAGCCGAATAGGTACTGTATACTTAAACGCTTTCATTAGTGCTTATGATGCTTGTTGATCGCCTGTGAGGAGGAGATATGTGGCGTGGGTATGGCTTTGCCTTGTTGGCTGCCTTGCTTTGGGCGGCTGGCGGACTTAGCGCAAAGTGGCTTCAGATTGATCCTGTGGCAATGGCGGGTATCCGTTCCATAATTGCTGCTGCTTTTCTTGGTGTAATCCTTCTCATATTCAAGCGTGATGCCTTTAAGCTGGCACATCCTAAGAAAGATATTCCTTTTCTCTTAGCTTTTGGAATCTTTGGGCAAGCTGCCATGATGTTTACCTATCTGAAATCTATTGCACACAACCCCGTAGGTGTTGCAATACTGATGCACTATTTAGCACCTGTAGTTTCACTGATAATCGGCGTATTGTTCTTACGTCACAAGCCTAAATTGCTTGCAGTCGGGGGAGTAGTGCTTGCCGTAATTGGCTGTGCCTTAGTGGTGGGCATCGTTAGCCCTGCAGGCATGAACATTACTTCAATTGGCCTAGCCTGGGGGCTTGCCAGTGCGGTATTCTTCTCGCTGTATGCTGTTATGGGTGCACAAGTTAAGGAGCGCTTCTCAGCTTTTACCTTACTTTTTTACGGAATGTCTATCTCCACAGTAGTGTGGCTGATTGTTGCAGGTCCTAGTGCGGTCCTTACTCCTATCTTTACTCCAGAGACCAGCCTGCCTCTCTTGGCTGTAGGGACGCTAACAACATTGCTGCCCTTTACAGCCTTTTTGTTGGCATTGCGCTATATCCCTGCTGTTAATGCAGGAATTACTGCTATGGCAGAACCCATTCTTGGGGTTATAGGTGGGGCAATCATTTTCACAGAGCTCATAACAGGCAGCTTCGTCCTGGGCGGACTTCTTATATTGGGAGCAATAGCTGCAATTCAGATAAGCGATGCCTGGTCTTAGTTGTTGTGCGTTCACGGCATGCACAAAGTCATAGAGTTTACGTGCTTTGTATGCTTTGCAGCGAATCTTGAGCCTTAGCTAAGACAGGCTTACTTTTTGGGTTGCGGACTGAGTAAATCATATAGAATGGTTAGGGCAGTAAAGCTGCTGTATCGTGCTTTATTTTGTTTCTTATCGGAGAGGCTTACTATATGAAAGAGCGTGTGTTAACAGGGTATCGTCCTACAGGAAAACTTCACCTAGGACACTGGTTTGGCAACTTGCAGAACATGCTTGCCCTGCAAGATGAATATGAGGCCTTTTACTTTGTGGCTGACTGGCACGCCCTTACTAGTGAGTGGCAGAACCCTAGTGATATTTCACGCTACACAGAAGAAATGGTACTTGACTGGGTTGCAGCTGGACTTGACCCTGATAAGTGTGTCATTTATAGACAGAGTGACATCCCTGAAATCTCAGAGCTACTGCTGTACTTTTCTATGGTGACCCCGATGTCATGGCTGGAACGTACTCCCTCTTATAAGGAACAGCAACAGCAAATCGGAGACAAGGATTTGTCCAATGTAGGCTTCTTTACCTATCCCGCTTTGCAGGCTGCAGATATTGTTGCTATTGAGGCAACGCGTGTACCTGTAGGGGAAGATCAGTTGCCTCACATTGAGTTAGCGCGCGAAATTGTGCGTCGCTTCAACAATACCTATGAGGCAGGGAAGCGTGGACTAGTTGAACCAAAGGCGCTTTTGGCAAAGAGTGATGATAGTGATGATGTGGGTGCCCGTGTGCCGGGAACTGATGGACGCAAGATGAGCAAGAGTTATGGTAATGCTCTCTTTATTAGTGATAGCCCAGAGGATATCCGCAAGAAAGCCATGGGCTTTATGACAGATCCTGCTCGTAAACAATTGACTGATCCAGGTGATCCCGATGTTTGTCCGTTGCATCAAGTGCATAAGCTAGTAGCGAGCCCAACAGAGATAGAAACTTGGGAAGAGTGCTGCCGTGCTGCCACTTGTGGTTGCGTGCCGCATAAGAAAGATTTTGCAGAAGATATTATTACTCACTTGGCAGAATTCCAGGCACGTCGCGAGGCACTGGAGGCGCGCCCTGGCTTTGCGCAAGAGGTGCTAGAAGCAGGCGCTGCAAAGGCCAGACCCATCGCACAGGCAACGATAGCACGCTGCCGCGATTTAGTAGGGCTGTAATTCGGCGCTGTTATGACCAGGAAACATCACATACAAACAGACTATTTTCAAGGTCCTTTTGACCTATTGCTACATCTTGTTTCGCGCCAAAAGTTGGATGTAGGCGCAATCTCTGTGTCAGAAATTGCCGATCAGTACATTGCACATATTGAGCAAATGCAAGAACTTGATCTTGAGGTCGCAAGCGAGTTTTTGCTACTTGCTGCAACTCTACTTGATATCAAGGCTATGGCACTGCTTCCTAAAGAAGATCGCTATGTAGGGGACGATTTAGATGATCTTAGTCCAGGCGAGATGCGTGATGTACTCGTGGCAAGACTTATTGCCTACAAGCAATATAAGAACATTGCTGCAGTTCTTGAAATGCGTGCAGAAACAGAGGGTAATATGCATGCACGCCAGGCGGGTCTTGAACCAGAGTTCCTGAAGCCTTTGCCAGACTATCTAGAGGACGTAACTTTACATAGCCTAGCCCTTATCTGTGCAGAACTAGAATTTCGCAAAGAAGCCTTCTTGCTTGAAGCAGAGCATATCGCAAGTGTACCCATTTCTTTGACAGAGTATGCAGATGGCATACGCACTATGCTGCGCAAGAATAAGAAGCTGAAATTCAATGAGCTTATTCCAGAGGACGCAAACCCTGAGGTCATTGTGGTGACCTTCCTTGCGGTGTTGGAGCTATATAAGCACGGTGCTCTTGACTTAAAGCAAGACGACCCAAGCGATGATTTGTCAATACGTAGATTAGGCCGTCGCGAAGCTGAGAAGCGCGGTATAGACCTTAGTGAAGTAGAGGATTTCGATGACTACAGCTAATGATGCCCCAACAATCACCAGTGCACTGGAGGCACTCCTTTTCGTCAGTGATGAACCGGTAAGCTCTGCACAATTAGCAAAAATACTGCAGTGTGATCTTGTAGAAGCAGATGAAGCCCTGCGCCAACTTTCAGAAAGCTATGCGCAGGAAAATCGTGGATTCCAGCTACGTGAGGTCGCAGGTGGCTGGCGTATGTATACCCATCCAGCACATGCGCCCGTGATTGAGGCCTATGTCTTGTCATGGGATACCCGCAAGCTGTCTCAAGCTGCACTGGAAGTGCTTTCTGTTATTGCTTACAAGCAGCCTGTTACTCGCGTGGGTATAAATGCTGTACGTGGCGTGAGTTCAGAATCCGTAGTGTCTTCCCTTATCGAAAAGGGCTTGGTGCGCGAATTGGGGCGCGATGCCAATGCCGGAAATGCCATTCTTTACGGAACAACGAATACCTTCTTAGAAAAATTTGGCCTTCGCTCTATCGAGGACTTACCGCCCCTAGAAGATTTTGCCCCGGATGAGCAGACTCAGGCAAGCATCAAGCACCGCCTAGGAGTCACAGATGACCTGCCAGAAGACATAAGTGCAGAAGAGGTATCGGATGATATCGAAAGAATCACATCCTAACAGCGATTATCCTCTGCGCCTGCAAAAGTTTCTGTCTCGTGCTGGCGTAGCTTCTCGCCGTGGCAGCGAAGATCTTATGACGGCAGGGCGTGTGACAGTAAATGGTCAAACAGTATGTGAACTAGGAACAAAGGTTGATCCGACTTCTGACATCGTTGCTGTTGATGGCAAGATTATGAAAGCAAATGGCACAGCTAGCTACATTATGCTGCACAAACCTACAGGAGTCTTAACCACGATGAGCGACCCCCATGGTCGCCCAACAGTTGCACACTTGGTGGCTGACGCAGGTCAACCAGCTTTGTTTCCCGTGGGGCGCTTAGATCAAGACACGAGCGGTCTTTTACTGTTTACTACTGATGGTGAACTGGGTCATAAATTGACGCATCCAAAATACGAGCTTTTCAAAACCTATCAGGCACAAGTAAAAGGTAAAGTTAACCCTTCAACACTAAAGGTTTTGCGACAAGGCATTCAATTAGAAGACGGTATGACTGCACCTGCAAGAATTGATTATGATGGGGATATTCTGACCTTGAGTATTCGAGAAGGTCGGAATCGCCAGGTACGTCGCATGTGCGAGACTGCTGGGCACCCTGTGCAAACACTCCACCGTTCTCGCTTTGGCCCCCTTGCTTTAGGTTCTCTCAAAGAGGGTAGTTGGCGTCACTTGGAAGCGCAAGAACTGTCCGAATTGAAAGCTGCGCTTAAAGAATTCTAAAAAAGAAGGGGCCATATCTTACGAACGATACAGCCCCTTGCTTATTGGTCTTAGCTATAGTTTAGTTAGGAAAAAAGATAGCAACTTCCCTTTCAGCTGATTCTACAGAGTCTGATCCATGCATTACGTTTGCATCTACGGTTAGACCAAAGTCACCACGAATGGTTCCCGGAGTTGCCTCTGCTGGATTAGTTGCGCCCATTAGCTTGCGACACACTGCAACGGCACCTTCACCGCTAATCAGTAGCTTTACAACAGGACCAGAAACGATGTAGGCAATTAGGCTGTCATAGAAAGGCTTGCCTTCATGTTCTGCATAGTTGGCTGCAGCTTGCTCAAAAGTTAGGTGAGCTAGTTCCATGCGCTCAATAGTTAATCCTGTGTCTTCGATGCGGCTGATAATGCGTCCAATCTTTCCACCAGCAACTGCATCTGGCTTAATCATCAAATAAGTTTGTTCAACGGCCAATTTCGGTACTTCCTCTCAAATAAAATTTACGGTCAATTGTTTTGCTAAAACTGTATTCTATTCGGGCGCTTCTTCACCCAAATCGAAATCGTCACCTTCCATGTACTCTTCAAAGTCAGTCTCAAGGAATCTTTCATCTAGGTCATTTGCATCGATGTCCAGATCCTCTTCTGACAGAGGGGGCTCTTCTGTATCTTGATTAGCTTGGTCAGCGCTGACCTCTTCTACTTTCCACCCGAGACCTTCGCGTGTCAGGATGAAGGTAAAGGATGAGATGCTGTCGTCAGAAGCAACAATACTTGCTCTTACCTCGGTGATAGCAGGACCAGAGTCTATGCTATCGATGGTGAAGTCAGCTGGCATAGGAATGATTGCCATTTCGTTCTCGATGTTGGCCTGTGTATCAAAGGTCCAATTTTCAGCGATTGAGCGTCCTTCAGCATAGTTTTTAAGCAATTGTGTCACCGTAGCTTCAGCAGAGGGATGACCAAAGCCTGTAAAGTACAAGGCGGCACCGCCACCACCAAGGGCGCCCAGTAAAAGGATAGTAATCAATACCCACTTTACCCAGAAGAACCTGCCACGCTCTTTCTTCATCATTTCGCGACCTTGCTCTGCAACTTCCTTGTCACTGAGAGCAAAGAAACGTTCAACATCTTCGGCATTGCCAACTTTTATCTCATGTTGAGGATAGAGATCTTTTGCAGAACTTGGAAGAGGTCTTTCTGTCTGGCTATTAGAATCTGCATTAGCAGGAAGAGGTAGATGAGTCGCTTCTGGCACTGTAGTATCTGGATCATCCTCGGCAACCTCAGCAAAGGTAGAGGTCTGTGCCATGTAGGCTTCTACAGGGTCGATTGTATCTTCTTCATCTTCAATAATTGCTTGGTCAGCCTCTGCTACTTGAATTTCTAGTGCTAGTCGCTGCTTTGCATCAGCTAAGGTGGCACGTGCGACATCTGACTCTGTGTAATTCGCTTGACCTTTGGCGTCTTCAAGGGCAGTTATAGCGTCTTGCCAATTGCCCAAAGAATGATAGGCAATTCCTGTATTGAGCAGCGCGCGTCCTTTATTTTTGTATTCGGGGCTTGTCAATGCGGCTTGATAAGCTTCGATAGCTCCTTGCGCATTGCCACTTGCCATCATGGCAAGACCTAGGTTAAGCAGAGATTTTCCTGGTGCAGGATTGTGAGAATCCAGGGCAGCATGTTTGTAGGCAATAGCAGCTAGCTCATATTTCTGCTGCTTCATATAGGCTAGAGCTGTTCCCTGATATAGTTTGTAATTGCTTGCATCCTTGTTGAGAGCAAGTGCAGCTTCGTAATGAGCAATAGCAGAGTCATAGTCTCCTGTGCGTACATAGGCGTTAGCAAGATTTGCCTCTACGGCATCGCGGCGCATGTAGGTGTCGTCGCGCAAGGCATGTTCAAAAACTACGACCGCATCAGAGTGACGCTTTAGCTGCATGAAGGAATTGCCTGCCATATGGTAAGCAGGCCCATTTCCGATGGGAGTTCCTTTCTCTACGGCATCTAAGAAAAGGCGAGCTGATTTGCGATAATCGCCTTCGCTGTAATGTTGTTGAGCTTCACTAAACTTATTCGTGTTCACTAGCTGACATCCTTTTGCTGTTTGTAGACCAAATTCCACACTGGACAGAGCGAAATTGTCACTAAATCTATAGCTTTTGCACGAAACTCTTGCACGCAAAAATAGTGCTTTTAAGCGATAGCCAATTGTACACTATTGAGGATGTGCTCGTGTATACTGAAAGCCTTGGACAATTTTGACAGAAGGGGTGATTTATGACTGGCATGAAAGACATCCGCAACGTCGCTTTGGTCGGGCACGATGGGGCGGGGAAAACCTCACTTGCAGAAGCACTGCTTTTTAGAAAAAAGGCAACAGGTAGATTGGGTTCGGTAGCTACTGGGCAGTCCAATCTAGACTATGATCCCGACGAGGTTAATCGCTACACGATTAACCTTTCTACAGCCCCTGTAGAACACAAGGGCAAACGCATTAACTTTATTGATACCCCAGGTTATGCAGACTTTATTGGAGACGCAGTCGCGGGCATGTTTGCTTCGGAGATTGCACTTTTTGTTGTTGATGCCATTAGTGGTCCACAGGTACTGACGGATCGTTTGTGGAATATCGCAGAAGAAATGGAAATCCCGCGCGCAATTATCATCAACCAGGTGGACAAAGAGCGCGCTGACTTTGATACTGCTTTTGAAGCTTTGCGCACAAAATACGGAGACACACTAGTTCCTGTTCAGATTCCTATTGGTAAAGAAGAAGATTTTCATGGTGTTGTAAACATCATTCGCATGGAAGCATACATAAGCAAAGATGGCGAGAAGGCTCAGCGCACTGACATTCCTGCAGAGCTTACTAGTCAGGTTGAGTCTGCCCGTGAGGCACTTTGTGACCGCACGGTAGAAGCCGACGAAGAACTGATGATGCAGTTCCTTGAAGGAGAGCGCATTGGTCAAGAAGATCTAGAGCGCCTGCTCGCACTTGCTATTGCGGGGCGTAAGGTTGTACCAGTATTTGTAGGTTCAGCCACTAACCTAGTGGGTATTAGTGGATTACTTGATGAAATTGCGGCCTTCTTCCCTTATCCGTCAAAGCATGCACCTATCGAGTTAGCAGATGGTGAATTTGCAGACTTTGACCAATTTGACGAATTTACGGGTCAAGTATTCAAGACTCTTTCTGATCCCTATGTAGGTCGCTTGTCCTTTGTGAAGGTCTTTAGTGGATCGATTGCCCCTGGTGCCGAGTTTGTTAATAGTCGCACAGGTAAGAAAGAGCGCGCACCTCATATCTTGCGCATGATTGGTAAAGAGAGTGCCCCTATTGAGGGAGCCGCTGTCGCAGGTGACGTTATTGTTATTCCAAAGCTTAATGACACTATGACCAATGACACTCTGTCTACTAGTGGCGATATTACCTATACTGATATGCCTTTGCCTGCCCCGCAGTATCCTGTGGCTATTGCTGCCAAAACAAAGGCTGACGAAGATAAGCTAGGCAGTGTTTTGAAATCAGTAGTGGATGAGGATCCATCATTGATTATGCGTCGTGATGAAGAGACGCGCCAGACGGTGATTAATGCACTAGGCGATACTGCCATTGATGTATTGCTCAATAAATTGAAGACACGCTATAACGTAGAGGCAGAACTACTGCCCTTGCGCATCCCTTATCGTGAGACTATTCGCAAAACCGCACAGGCACAGGGACGCCACAAGAAGCAGAGCGGTGGCAGTGGACAATTTGCCGACTGCTGGTTGCGCCTAGAGCCCAATCCGGGCGAGGGATATGAATTCTTAGATGAAATTGTTGGCGGCAGAATTCCGCGTCAATTCATTCCTGCTGTAGATAAGGGCATCCAAGAAACGATGGAAGCTGGCGTTATCGCAGGATATCCTTTCGTTGATGTAAAGGCCGCTGTTTATGACGGCAGCTATCATAGTGTAGATTCTAACGAGATGGCCTTTAGGACGGCAGCACGTATTGGCTTTAAGGCCGCTGCAGAAGCTGCAAATCCTGTAATCCTTGAACCTATGGCAGAACTTGAAATTACAGTTCCAGAGGAATACACAGGAGCAATTATGGGAGACCTTCCAACCTTGCGTGGTCGTGTAATGGGGATGGATGCTGCAGCCCCTGGATGGCAAACCATCAAGGCTGTTGCTCCCTATGCAGAGGTAGTAAACTACACCATTCATCTGAGGAGCCTGTCACAAGGAACAGGTAACTATACTCTTAAACTAGAAGGCTACGAACAGGTTCCTGGAGACTTGCAGGAAAAAATTGTGGCAGACGCTAAGGTCGAAGAATAAAAGCAGTTTACCAACTACTGCTAAGAGGCAAATGAAAAGAGCCACGCTTTGTAAGTGTGGCTCTTTTTTGTTAAAGCATTTAAGCACTATTAAGTCTAGTCATTATTCCCTGACTGTTTCCTCAGTGCCCTGACAGGACATGCTGTTCTCACAGTCTTCTTCGTAATTGCGCATTTCCTGTGTGATTTCAAAGGGGCTGTAATCTCCCATTTCCAGTTCTTCAAGGGCTTCTTCCAGCAGCAGATCCATGCTCATCATGGGCATTATTTCAGAGCTCGCGAGTGGTGCCACTGTTGCGCGTGCTGTTGGGAAAGATCTGGCTACAGAGAAGTTGGAGCTTCTGAATCCTAGTCTTGTGCGCACCCTGTCAGCATTTCCTATTTGTGTTGTGGTGCCGTTAGACCAAGTAACGGTAAGGGTTCTAACCCAGCCGCCTGTAGCACGATCAGAACTTAAATTTGTGACAAAAACAGTAGAGCCAGCTCCATTGGGCACTGTTGATCCGCGCAGGCGAAGCGTATTTGCAAGCTCCATGCCAGTCATGGTGACCGTCCAATTGTGGGGGTGGTTTCGATCTCTGCCGCAGAAGGGGTCAGCAACGCTGCGCAAGTGGGCGACTCGAGTTCCGCCCCACACATCTTCATTGTTTGCTGTTCTGTCGGCATTGCAAAGAGAATAGTAGGCGCGTGCAATATTGCCATTGCTTAGAATCACGCGGTTACCGGTATTGGTTACTGCAGTATTTGACACGTCAATTTCATTGAAGATGACGTTTGAGCCACTTCTCCAGTTTGCTTCACTGCTAAATCTAGAGTTCCCTCCGTACACTTGGAAGGTTGTGGTGCTGTGGACTCCCTGAGCAAGTCCCGTTTGTCCATGCGCAAAAGATCTGGCAGCGATTGCCTGGGCTTCCACTGCGGTTCTTACTGCAGCAGAGGAGGGTATCTCGCGAGGAACTACTCCAAAGAGGTATTGCTGCATGGGCAATTCATTTACTAGACGAAGCCTTCCGTCAACTACTGTTAGTTCCAGTGTTCCGCGATAGCGCACAAAGCGATGTGAGGCACTGGGTAGTGGGGGACCGCTCTGATCCATTACTGTCAGCAACTGAGTAACTGATCGTTGATTGCCGCCTGATCCATTTGAAGTGATTCGTATACTGCTACCAAAGTCTACTACCGAACCAGTTCTTGGAGTCATTCTGATGTTGCCATTTCTTACGGTAAAGACATAAGGGCCGTTTGCTCCGTTAAAGGT
>Ga0123355_10011008_pt1 | contig 13921 bp, 19 predicted proteins | sample TergutEmb28metaG_3_FD_89872 | JGI IMG/M metagenome (GOLD analysis project Ga0123355, IMG submission 89872) | Embiratermes neotenicus P1 segment gut microbial communities from Petit-Saut dam, French Guiana - Emb289 P1 | ecosystem: Host-associated > Arthropoda: Insects > Digestive system > Gut ... | reverse complement strand
GTGATTGTGGTGGTGTTGGTCGTCGTCGTGTTCGTTGTCGTCGTAGTGGTGGTGCTAATCGTGTTTGTGGTGGTGGTTTTCGTGGTGGTGATGGTGTTCGTTGTGTTCGTGGTGGTGTTTGTGGTGGTCGTGATAGTAGTGGTGATGGTGGTCGTCGTGGTGGTGATAGTCTTCGTAGTGTTCGTGATGGTGTTGGTATTGTTCGTCGTCGTCGTGGTATTAGTGCTGGTGGTGGGGTTGTTGGTGGTGGTATTGGTGGTAGTGGTGGTCTTCGTCGAGGTTGTGGTGGTGATCGTCGTAGTGATGGTGGTTGTCGAGGTGGTGGTCGTCTTCGCGGTCGTCGCCGTCGTCGTCGTGATTGTGGTCTTCGTCGTCCTGGTGGTCATCCTGGTGATTTTCGTTGTGGAGTTCGTCGTGGTCATTGTGGTCGTTGTGGTCGTCGTGGTGGTCGTCGTGGACGTCGTGGTCGTCGTGGACGTCGTGGTCGTCGTGGTGGTGGTGGTGGGTGTGGTGGTGATAGTGTTGGTCGTCTTTGTGTTGTTCGTCGTGGTATTCGTCGTGGTGGTCGTAGTAGTGGTTGTCGTCGTGGTGTTCGTGGTGGTCGTCGTTGTCTTCTTGGTGGTTTTCGTGTTCGTCGTCGTGGTGGTCGACATGTTGGTGGTGGTCGTCGTGGTGGTGGTGTTCGTTGTGGTGATTGTGGTTGTGGTCTTTGGGATGGTCGTCGTGGTGTTCGCGGTCGTCGTGGTCGTGTTCGTGTTTTTGGTGTTGGTGTTGGAAGTCGTGGTGGTGGTCGTTGTGGTTGTGGTGGTCGTGGTGGTCGTCGTGTTCGTAGTGGTGTTCAAAGATATCGTAGTGGTCTTCGTCGTATTTGTGGTGGTGGACGACGTGGAAATGGTCATCTTGTTTTTGGTGATGGAGGCCGTCGTGGTGGTGGTGGTCTTCATGTTGGTGGTGGTCGTCGTGGTGGTGGTGGTTCTGTTTGTGGTTGTGGTCGTGGTAGTGGTGGTGTTGTTGGTCTTAGTGGTCGTCGCTGTGGTTGTGGTGGTTGTGGTGGTGGTGGAGATTTTCGACTTCGTGGTTTTGATGGTGGTGTTAATACTGGTTATCGTCTTCGTGGTTGTAGTCTTGGTGGTGGTGGTGGTGGTGGTGGTGGTTGTCGTCGTCTTGGTCGTCGTCTTGGTGGAGGTAGTTTTCGTCGTCGTTTGTGTGGTCGTCGTGTTGGTGGTCGTGATCGTCGTTGCGTTGGTGTTTACAGTGGTCATGTTTGTGGGGTGGTCGTGGTGGTGGTCGTCGTCGTGTTGATGGTGTACCTGGTGGTAGTGGTCGTTGTGGTCGTCGTGTGGTGGTGGACTTCGTGGTCATCGTTTTGTTCGTTGTGTTGGTGCATGTCTTCGTTGTCCTGATCGTCTTTTACGTCGTGGTGGTTGTCTTTGTAGTCTTGGTGGTCATGTTTGTGGTGGTCGTGATGGTTGTATTCGTCGTCGTCGTCATCGTCATGGTCGTTGTATTGGTATTGGTCGTCGTCGTGGTGTTTCTCGTCGTGGTCGTCGTGGCCGTCGTGATCGTCGTGGTTGTGGTGATGGTCGTAATCGTGGTTGGTGGTCGAGGTGGTGGGGTTCGACGTCGTGGTGGTGGTCATTGTGGAGGTGGTGGTCGTTGTGGAGGTGGTGGTCGTCTTTGTGGTGGAGGTCGTCGTGGTGGTTGTGGTGGTCGTCGTTGTGGTGGTGGTGGTCGTGCAGTTGGTCGTAGTGGTTTTGGTGGTCATCGTGATCGTCGTGGTCGTCGTTTTCGTGGTGGGGTTTTTCGTGGTTGTGGTCTTCGTCGTCGTCTTCGTGGTTGTATTCGTCGTGGTGATGGTGTTCGTCGTCCTGTTGTTGGTGGTCATCGTCGTGGAGGTGGTGGTTGGAGTCGTGGTGGTAGTGGTCGTCTTCGTCGTAGTGGAGTTGGAGGTCGTCTTCGTCGTGGTGATGGTGGTGGTGATGGTGGTGGTCGTGGTGGTGGTGGTGTTGGTGGTCGTCGTCGTGGTGTTAGTTGTGGTCGTCGTCGTCGTCGTGGTGGTGATATTGGCCGTCGTGGTTTTGGTAGTGTCGGTGTTGTTCGTGCTGGTGGTGCTGCAGTACGTCTTATTGCTAGTGGCCTTGGTGGTTGTAGTGGTGTTCGTCGCCGTCGTCGTCGTGGTACCCGGTGTCGTTGTGGTCGTGGTGGGGGTGGTCGTCGTCGTCGTGGTTGGGATCATCGTCGTGGTGATTGTCGTCATTTTGGTGGTGGTAATGTTCGTCGTGGTAGTCTTACTCGTCGTGGTCATAGACGTCATCGTGTTGTCGTCGTGATCATGGTGGTGCTGATGGTCGTCGTCGAAGTGGTCTTCGTTCTGGTGGTCGTGTTCTTCGTGGTTGTGTTGATTGTTTTCGTGGTGGTCGTCGTATTGTTTGCGGTCGTCGTGGTCGTCGTGGTGCTGGTTGCCTTTGTGGTAGTGGTAGTCGTCTTGGTCGTGGTGGTGGTGGTGGTCGTCGCGTGGTCGATGTCGTCGTTTGTTGTTGTGGTCGTCGTTGTGGTTGTGTTGGTGGTTGTCGTGGGGGTGGTGTTCATCGTGTTGGTCGTCTTGTTGGTGGTGGTCATCGTCCTAGTGGTTGTGGGGGGAGGCGGCGGCGTCTGCGGTGGGTTGATGATAGTAGTGGTGGTGGTCGTTGTCGTCCTCGTCATGTTCGTTGTGGTCGTCGTGGTGGTAGTGGTAGTTTTCGTTGTGGTGGTCGTCGTTGTCTAGTAGGTGGTCGTCGTTGTGGTGATGGTAAATGTGGTCGTCGTCGTTTTCATGGTTGTTTTGGTCGTCGTGGTCTTCATGGTGGTGGTCGTCGTCGTGTTTGTTGTGGTGATGATCGTCTTCGTGGTCGTCGTCGTCTTCGTGATGTTGATTGTAGTCTTCTTCGTCGTCGGGTTCGTCTTGGTCGTAGGGGTGGTCGTGATCGTGGTCGTCTTGGAGGGGTTCGTAGTTGTGGTTGTAGAGGTGGTGTTGGTGGTCGTGGTGGTGGTGGTGGTGGTTGTGGAGGTGGTCGTCGTCGTCTTCGTGTTGCTGGTGGTGGTGTTGGTCGTGGTGGTTGTGGTCTTCGTAGTAGTAGTAGGGGTGGCGGTCGTGGTGGTCGTCTTGGTGGTGGAAGTGGTTTTCGTCTTGGTGGTCGTCGTGTTGGCGGTGGTGGTCGTGGTGGTGGTGGTTGTCGTGGTGGTGTTGATGGTGGTGATAGTCGTTGTGGTGGTTGTTTTGGTGGTGTTAGTCTTAGTCGTGTTGGTGGTGGTCGTCGTCGTGTTCGTGGTCGTGGTCGTGGTGGTGGTCGTCGTTGTTGTGATGGTTGTCGTCGTGGTTGTGGATGTCCTCGTCGTCGTTGTGGTGGTGGTGGTCGTCGTTTTCGTCGTCGTCGTGGTGGTCGTGGTGGCGGTAATGTTCGTTGAGGTGGTGGTGGTCGTCGTGGTATTCTTGGTGCTGGTGGGTTATGTGATGGTGGTGGTGTTGGTGTCGGTGGTGGTTGTGGTCGTGCTGGTAGTCGTCGTCGTCGTCGTGATCTTCGTCGTTGTGGTGGTCGTCGTGGTGATGGTGGTCGTGTTGGTGCTGGTGATAGTCGTGGTGGTGTTGTTCGTCCTGTTGGTGGTGGTCGTCGTGGTGGTCGTTGTCTTGGTGGTGGTCGTCCTGGTGGTGTTCGTCGTCGCGTTAGTGGTTTTTGTCGTTGTGCCGGTTTTCTTCTTCGTGGTGGTGGTCATCGTGGTTGTGGTGCTTGTCGTGGTGGTGGTCGTCGTGGTGGTGTTCGTCGTGGTGGTGGTTGTGGTGGTTTTCGTCTCGGTAGTGGTGTTGGTTGTCGTGGTCGTACTGGTGGTGATGGTCGTCGTTGTCGTGTTGGTGGTGGCAGTCGTTGTGATGGTAGTGGTTGTGTTTTGAGGTGTTTGTCGTTGTCGTGGTGGTGGTGTATGTGTTGGAGGTAGTTGTCATTGTCGTGATGATGGAGGTCGTCTTCTTGGTGCTGTGGTTTTGGTGGTCATCGTCGTGGTGGTGGTGTTGTTGTTGGAGGTCGTGGTAGTCGTGGTGGGGGTGGTCGTGGTGGTCGTGGTGGTTGTAGTGGTTATGATCGAAGTGGTTGTGGTGTTGGTGGTGGTCTTGGTGGTGATAGTGGTGGTGGTGGTGGTGGTGGTGGTGGTGGTGTTGGCTGTTGTGGTGATCGTGGTGGTTGAGGTAGTCGTCGTCGTCGTGGTGTTCGTGGCGGTCGTCGTGGTGATGCTGATGGTGGTGGTGGTGGTGTTCAAGGCGGTGGTGGTGGTCGTCATTGTGGTGGTCGTGGTCGTCGTGGTGGTGGTCGTCGTCGTCGTGGTGTTTGTGATGGTGGCGGTCGTCGTCTTCATACTGTTCGTCGTGGTGGTGTTGTTGGATTTTGTCGTGGTTGTGGAGTTGGTTGTCGTCGTCGTGGTGGTCGATGATCGTCGTCGTCGTGGTGGTGTTGGTCGTCGTGGTTGTCGTGATCGTGGTGGTGGTGGTGGTGGTGGTGGTGGTGGTCGTGGTAGTCGTCGTCGTATTCGTCGAGATGTTCGTAGTCGTGGTGGTTTTATTGTTCGTCGTCGTCTTGGTTGTGGTTTTCCTCGTCGTGATGGGGGTCGTTGTCGTGATGGTGGTGGTGGTGGTTGTCGTCGTTTGTTGGTGGTGGTGTTCGTTCTGATGGTGTTGGTCGTTGTGGTGTTCGTCGTCGTGGTGGTTGTGAGGGCGTGTAGGTGGACGTGGCGGCAGTGAAGTTGTGGGCAGGGTTGGTGTTGGTCGTTGTGATTGTTGTCGTCGTGGTAGTGGTTGTTGTCGAGTTGGTGGTGGTCGTCGTCGTGGTGTTGGCCGTCGTAATTTTCCAGGTCCTAGTGGTTGACATGTTGTTCGTGGTGGTCGTAGTCGTGGGGTTGGTGATAGTGGTGCTCGTCGTCGTCGTGGTGTTCGTCCTGATGGTGATGGTCGTCGTGGTGGTGGTCCTGGTGGTCGTGGTAGTTGTGGTCGAGGTGGATGTGGTGTTGTTGGTCGTTGTCGTCTTGGTCGTGCTGATGGTCGTCGTGGTGTAGTTTGTGGTCGTCGTGGTCGTCGTGGTTATGGTGTTAGTGATTTTGGTGTTGGTAGTCGTCGTCGTGGTATTGGTGGTGATGTATGTGGTCGTGGTTGTGGTGGTGGTCGTCGTCGTTGTGGTGGTGGTGGTCGTTGTGTTGATGGTGGTGTGGTGTTGTTCGTCGTGGTGTTGGAGGTGGTCGCCTTGTTGTTCCTCGTGTTTTTGGTGCTGGTTGTGGTAGTGATGGTCGTCTTCCTAGTCGTGGTGGTGATGGTGGTGGACTTCGTGTTCATGGTGGTCGTCTAGGTCGTGGTGGTAGTGGTGGTGTTCGTGGTTGTGGTGAGGTCGTCGTTGTGGTCGTAGTGTTGATTGTGTTAGTCATCGTGTTGGTGTTGTTCCACGTGTTTGGTGGTGGTGGTGGTTGTCGTGGTGGTGGTGGTTTTGAAGGTGGTGTTCGTCGTGGTGATGATTGTGGCGGTGGTGGTCGTGTTTTTGGTGGTAGTGATTGTGGTGTTGGTTGTGGTACACGTCGTGGTCGTCGTGTTGGTGGTGGTTGTGGTGGTGGTGGTGGTGGTGGTGGAAGTGTTGGTGGTGGTCATGGTGGTAGTGGTGGTGATGTTGGTGGTGGTATTGGTGGTGTTGGTTTTCGTGGTGGTGGAGGTGGTGGTCGTCGCGGAGGTGTTGGTCATCGTCGAATTGGTCGTCGTGGTGGTCGTGTTCGTCGTGGAAATCGTGGTGGCCCTAGTCGTCGAGGTGGAGGTGGTCGTCTTGGTGTTAGTGGTCGTCCTGGTGGTTGTGGTCTTCGTCGTGCTGGTGGTCTTAGCTGTGGTGGTGGTCGTCTTGGTGGTAGTGGTCATCGTGCTGGTGGTGGTCTTCGTGATTTTCGTGGTGGTGGTGTTGGTGGTGGTTGTGGTTGTGGTGGACGCCGTCGTGGTGGTCTTTGTGGTTGTGGTCATCGTAGGCATCGTGTTTTTCGTCGAAGTGGTCCCATTTTTCGTCGTGGACGCCGTGGGAGTTGTGGTCGTTGTTGTCGTGGTTGTGGTTGTGGTAGTGGAGGTGGTGGTGTTGGTCCTCGTGTTGGTGTTAGTGATTGCCGTGGTGGTAATGGTGTACGTCGTGATGGTTGTGGTCGTCGTGGTGGTGGTGGAAGTCGAGGTGGTGTGAATCTTCATGGTGGTGGTCCTCGTGGTGATGGTTGTCGTCGTGGTGGTGGTGGTCGTCGTCGTGGTGTTTGTGGTCGACGTGGTTGACGTGCTGGTGTTGGTGGTGGTGGAGGTCCTCTTCTTCGTGGTGGTCGTCTTTTTCGTCGTGGTGTTCGTCGTGGTCTTCGTCGTTGTCGTCGTGTTCATCGTGGTCGTCGTGGTCGTCGTTGTCGTCGTGTTGTTTGTTGTGGTGCTGGTAATGCTCGTCGTCTTCGTCGTGTTGGTTGTCGTGGTGGTGGTGGTGGTGGTAGTGGCGGTCGTCGTCGTCGTCATGGTAGTAGTCGTGTTGTTGGTGGTCGTCGTCGTGGTAGTCCTCGTGGAATTGGTGGTGGTCGTCTTCATCGTGGTGGTCGTCGTCTTCGTGGTGGTCATCGTTTTGTGGTGGTGGTGGTGGTGGTCGTGGTCGTGGTGTTGGTGGTGGTCTTCGTCGTGTAGGTGGTGGTCGTCTTCGTCATTTTCACTTTAGTGGCTGTCGTATTGGGGGTCTTCGTGATGGTGGTCATCGTGTCGGTCGTCGTTGTGATCGTCGTGGTGGTCATTGTGTTCGTCGTGGTCGACATGGTAGTCGTTGTGGTCGTCGTGGTGGTGGTAGTTTTTGTGTTCGTCGTGGTGTTGATGTTTGTTGTCGTGATGTTGTTCGTCGTGGTCGTCGGGGTCGTCGTGGTCGTCGTCGTGGTGGAGGTGGTGGTGGTGTTGATCGTGGTGATTTCATGGTGGTGGTATTCATGTCGGTTGTCGTCGTGGTCGTGTTGGTCGTAGTGGATTTCGTCGTGGTGGTCGCCTTGGTCGTCGTTGTGGTCGTCCTGTTCGTATTGGTGGTCATCTTGTTGGTGGTGGTCGTCGTCGTCATGGTGGTTGTGGTGGTCTTGTTGGTGGTGGTCGTCTTGCTGGTGGCGTTGATCGTCGTGTTTCTGGTGGTCGCCGTGGTGTTGATGTTCTTCGTCGTGGTGTTGGTCGTAGTGGCCGTCGTGGTCGTCGTGGTAGTAGAGGTTGTGATTGTGGTAGTGGTGGAGGGGATGGTCGTCGACATGTTTGTTGTGGTTGAGGTCGTCGTGGTGGTCGTTGAAGTTGTCTTCGTGGTTGTATTGGTGATGGTGGTCGTCTTCGTGGTTGAATCGTGCTCCTGTTTGTCGTCGTGGTGATTGTCGTGGTGGTGGTGGTGGTGGTCGTTGTTTTGGTGGTGGTCTTCTTGGTGGTAATGGTTTTCGTGTTGGTGTTTTTCGTCGTGTTCTTCGTGGTCGTCGTTTTGTCGTGGTGTTCGTGTGGGTGGTGGTGGTGGTGGAGGTGTTGGTGGTTGTCGTGGTGGTTGTGGTGGTGATCGTCGTGGTTGTGGTGATGGATGTATTTGTCACGAGTTTGGTGGTCGTCGTCGTCGTCGTGGTCGTCGCGTTGGTGCTGTTCGTCGTGTCCGTCTGGGTCGCCGTATTAGTCGTGTTGGTGGTTCTGGTGATGGTGGTGGTGGAGGTTGTGGTGGTATTCTAGGTTGTGTTGATGGCGGTGTTGATTGTGGTGGTTGTGGTGGTGGTATTTTCGTGAAGGTGGTGGTCGTCGTGGTCATACTCTTGGTGGACTGCGTAATCGTGGTGGTCGTAGTCGTCGAGGTAGAGTTGGTCGTCGTGGTGGTTGTGGTTGTCGTGATGGTGGTGGTCGTCGTGGTGGTGTTGGTCTTCCTGGTGATGGTGGTCATCGTGCTGATGGTGGTCGTCGTGGCCGTCGTAGTGGTTGTTGTAGTGGTCGTCGTCGTCGTGGTGGTGGTCGTCGTGATGGTCGTCTTGGTGGTGGTCGTCGTGATGGGTCGTGTTTAGTCGTGGTCGTTGTGGTGTTCATCGTGGTGCTGGTCGTCGTGGTGGTGGTGGTGGTGGTGTTTCTCGTGGTGGTCGCCGTGTTGGTGGAAGTGGTGGTCGTCGTGGTGGTGGAAGTGGTGGTCGTTGTGTTGGTCGTCGTGGTGGTGGTGGTGGTGGTGGTCGTGCAGGTGGTGGTTGTGGTGGTGGTTTGGGTTATCGTGTTTGTGGTGGTGATGGTGGTCGTTGTCGTGGTGGTTGTTGTGGTGGTGGTCGTCGTCGTTGTGTTCGTGGTCGTTGTAGATGTTGTCGTTATGGTGGTGGTCGTCGTCGTCGTGATGGTGATCGTCTTCGTCGTGTTGCGGTGATGGTGTTGTTGGTCGTCGTCGTCGTGCTGGTGGTCGTCGTCGTGGTGGTTGTCGTCGTCGTGGTGGTGGTGATGGTGATGGTGGTTGTCGTCGTCGTCGTCGCGGTCGTTGTGGTGGTGGTGGTGGTGGTGATGGTGGTCGACGTTGTGGTGGTCGTCCTGTCCGTCGTCGTCGTCGTGATCGTCGTGGAACTGGTGGTGTTTGTGGTTGTGGTGTTTTTGGTTGTGGTGGTGGTGGTTGTAGTTGTGTTGATCGTTGTGGTGGTGGTGTTCGTGGTGGTGGTGGTCGTCGGGTTGTGGTGGTCGTCGGGTTGGTGGTGTTCGTCGTGGTGGTGGTGGTCGTCGTTCTGTTGGTCTTCGTGTTGGTGGTTGTTTTCATGTTGGTGGTGGTCGTCGTTGTGGTGTTGGTTGTCCTATTGGTGGTGATCGTGGTTGTGGTGCTCTTCGAGGTGATGGTTGTCGTGGTGTTGTTTGTGGTGGTGATCGTCATCGTAGTGGTGTTGGTTGTCATGGTCGTCGTGGTGGTAGTGGTCGTCGTTGTCATCATGGTTGTGGTTGTCGTCGTGGCCTTCGTGGTGGTGGTGGGGGTGGTCGTCGTATATATTTTGGTGTTGGTGGTGGTGGACGTCGTCGTGGTGGTGATGGTGTTGGTGATTGTCGTGTTGGGGTTGGTGGTACTGGTGGTAGTAGTGTTCCTGGTGATGGTGGTTGTCATGGGATTCGCGGTGGTGGTGGTGGTGGTGGTGGTCGTCGTCGTAGTGTTGCTGGTGGTGGGGATGGTCGTCGTCGTGTTGGTGGTGGTGTTGCTTGTGGTCGTGATTGTTGTGGTGGTGGTGGTAATTATTGAAGTTGTGGTCGTTGTGGTATTGGTGGTGGTCGTCGTTGTAGTATTGGTCGTCGTCCTAGTCGTCGTGTTAATGGTCGTGGCGGTCTTCGTGCTGATGGAATTGGTGGCGGTTGTCGTTGGGGTGGTGGAGGTGGTCGTCCTGTTGGTGGTTGTGATCGTAGTGGTGTTGGTAGTATTCGTCGTATTGGTGGAGGTGGTGTTGCTCGTCGTCGTGGTGGTGGTGGTCGTAGTGGTAGTGGTGGTCGTCGTGGTGGTAGTGTTCATCGTGGTAGTCGTGATTTTCGTGGTCGTCGTTGTGGTTACAGTAGTGGTGGCGGCGGATGTTGAGGCGGGAGTGGCGGCGGCGTGGGTAGTAGTCATCGTGGTGGTCGTCGTTGTGGTGATGGTGGTCGTCGTTGTGGTCGTCGTGGTGTTGGTGAACGTGTAGGTTGTCGTGGTCGTTGTGGTGGTGGTCGTCGTCGTGGTCGTTGTGGTGGTGGTCGTCGGCGTGTTGGTGGTGGTCATCGTGGTATTCGTAGTCGTCGTCGTGGTGGTGGTGGTGGTCGTCGTGGTGGTGTTGGTGGTGGTCGTGGTGGTAGAGGTGGTGGCGGTGGTCGTGTTGGTGGTGGTGGACTTCATGGTGGTTTTGATTCTTGTAGTTGTCGTGGTGCCGGTGTTGGTCGTCGTGGTGTTGGTGGTCGTCGTGGTGGTGGTGGTTTTCGTAGTTCTTGTGGTTGTCGTGGTGGTGGTGGTGGTCGTCGTAGTTGTGGTGTTCGTCGTAGTTGTGGTGGTTGTCGTGGTGTTGGTGGTCGTCGTCGTGGTGGTGGTCGTCGTCGTGGTGGTTGTCGTGGTCGTTGTGTTGGTGTTCGTCTTGTTGGTGGTCGTCATGTTCGTGGTGGTGGTCGTGGACGTGGTGTTGGTGGTGGTCGTCGAGGTGGTTGTGGTGGTGGTGTTTTTCATCGTGGAATTCACGGTGGTTATCGTCGTCCTGGTGGTTGTGGTGGTTTTCGTCGTGGTGGTCGTCGTGTTTGTCGTGTTGGTGGTGGTGGTGCTTGTGGTAGTCGTCGTGGTGGTGGTAGTGGTTGTGATAGTAGTGCTGGTGGGGTGGTGATCGTATTTGTGGTCGTCGTCGTCGTCGTCGTGGTGGTCATCGTGGTTGTGATAGTGTTGGTGGTCTTCGTCGTCGTGGTTGAGGTGGTTGTGGTGGTCGTGGTGGTTATTGTCGTCGTCGTCGTGATGGTGGTAGTGGTGTTCGTCGTCGCCGTGGTGGTGGTGATGGTATTTGTCGTGGTATTGGTGGTCGTGGTGGTGGTGGTCGTCGTGGTGGTGATGGTGGTCGTGGTGTTTGTGGTGGTGGTCGTTGTGGTGATGGTGGTGGTAGGGGTGGTCGTCGTAGTGGTGGTTGTTGTAGTCCTGGTGGTGGTGGTGGTGGTGGTGGTGGTGTTGGTGGTGGTCAACGTGTTGGTGGTGGTGGTGGTGATGGTCGTCGTGTTGTTGGTCGAGATCTTCGTGGTGGTGTTGGTGTTGATGGTCGTCGTCGTTGTGTTGGAGATCGTCGTCGTCGTCGTGGTTGTTGTGGTGGTGGTGGTGGTGGTGGTGGTGTTGGTGGTCGTCTTGGTGTTGGTGGTGGTGTTCGTGGAGGTGTTCGTCGTCGTCATCGTCGTGGTGGTGGTGGTTATCGTCGTAGTCGTCATTGTTGTCGTGGTGGTAGTGGTGGTTGTGTTGGTCGTCATGTTGGTGTTGGTGTTGGTCGTGGTCGACTTGGTGGTCGTCGTCGTGGTGGTTGTCGTCGTCGTGGTATTGGTCGTGGTCGTGGTGGTTAGATGGTCGTCATCTTGGTGGTGGTGGTTGTCGTCATCGTGGTGGTGGTGGTTGTGGTCGTGGTGGTTGTGGTCGTGGCGGTGTTGGTGGTGGTTGTGGTCGTCGTTGTGGTGGCGGTATTCGTTTCCGTCGTGGTCATCGTGGTTTTCGTGGTGGTCGTTGTAGTGGTGCTGGTGGTTGTGGTGGTGGTGGTTGTCGTCGTCGTCGTCGTCGTCGTGGTATTTGTGGTCGTCGTAAAGGTGGTGGTTGTGGTGGTGCTGTTGGTCGTCGTGGTAGTGGTGGTGGTCGTCGTGGTCGTCGTGGTGGTGGTGTTGGTCGTCGTGGTCGTCATGGTGTTCGTGGTGATAGTCGTCGTGGACGTCGTCTTGGTGGTGTTCGTCGTGGTGATGGTGGTTGTCGTCGCGGTCGTCGTGTTGGTGGTGGTAGTCGTCGTCGTAGTCGTTGTCGTGGTCGTGGTGGTGGTCTTCGTGGTGGTGGTGGTTGTCGTGGTGTTGGTGGTGGTGGTCGTGTTGGTGGTCGTGGTGGTGGTGGTGGTCGTCGTCGTCGTGCTGGTCGTCGTGGTAGTCGTTGTGGTCGTCGTCCGGGTCCAGGTGTTGGTGGTGGTCTTCGTGTTCGTCGTGGTCGTCGTGGTGGTGGGGGTGGTGTTCGTTGTGGTGGTTTTGGTTTTTGTCATCGTGGTGGTGGTGGTGGTGGTCGTCGTTATCGTCGTTGTGGTGTTCTTCGTCTTGGTGGTGGTTGTCGTAGTGGTGGTCGTCTTGGTGGTGGTCGTCGAGTTGGTCGTGATCGTCGTGGTCGTCGTGCTGGTAGTGGTGGTGGTTGTTGTGTTGTTGGTGGTTGTGGTCTTTGTCGTCGTTGTGGTGGTTGTGTTCGTCTTGGTGTTGATGTTCGTCGTGGTGTTGGTGGTCCTGGTCGTAGTGGTGGTTGTCGTGGTCGTGGTGGTAGTGTTCGTGGTCGTGGTCGTGGTCGTCGTCGTGGTGGTGTTGGTCGTCGTGGTTGTGGAAGTCGTAGTCGTCGTCGTCGTGGTCGTCTTGGTAGTGGTGGTTGTCGTCCTCGTAGTGGTGGTGGTGGTGGTGGTCGTCGTTGTGGTAGTCGTCGTCGTGGTGATCGTGGTGGTGGTGGTCGTCGTCGTTGTGGTAGTCGTCGTCGTGGTGGTCGTTGTGGTGGTGGTCGTCGTGGTGGTGGTGGTGGTGATCGTAGTGTTGGTGGTGGTGGTCGTTTTAGTGGTGGTGATGGTGGTGGTGTTAGTGATGGTGGTGGTGTTAGTGATGGTGGTGGTCAACGTCGTGGTGGTGGTGGCGGTCGTGGTGGTGGTGGTCGTCGTCGTGGTTGTTGTGGTGATGGTCGTCGTCGTCGTCTTCTTCTTCGTGGTGATTGTGGTCGTGGTTGTGGTGTTTGTTTGTGGTGGTCGTCGTGGTGGTGGTGGTAGTGGTCGTCGTCGTCGTCGTCATGGTGTTGGTGATTGTTGTGGTGGTTGTCGTCGTGGTGGTGGTCATCGTCGTGGTGGAGGTGGTCGTCGTGGTCGTCGTGTTCGTCGTGTTGGTGGTCGTGGTGGTGGTCGTGGTGGTGGTGTTGGTATGTGGTGGTGTTTGTGGTGGTGGTGGTGGTGGTGGTGCTCGTAGTGTTGGTGTGTGGTGGTGGTTGTGGTGGTCGTCGTCGTCGTCGTGGTGGTGGTGGTGATTTTCGTCGTGGTGGTGGAGGTCGTCGTGATGGTGGTGGTTGTCGCGGTAATGGTGGTCTTCGTGGTCGTCGTCGTGGTGGTGGAGATGGTGGTGGTATTCGTGGAGGTTGTGGAGATGGTGGTGTTTTTGGTCGTGGTGTTGGTAATGGTGGTCGTGGTGATGGTGGTCGTCGCCTTCGTGGTGGTGGTGGTGGTCGTCGTCTTCGTCATGATAGCGGTGGTGATGATCGTTGTGGTGGTCGTCGTGGTGGTCGTCGTGGTGGTGGTGGTGGTCGTCGTGGTGGTGGTGGTGGTCGTCGTCGTCGTCCGGGTAGTGGTGGTGGTTGTCGTCGTGGACGTGGTGGTGGAGGTTGTGGTCGTGGTGGTGGTTTTGTTTGTGGTCGTCGTGGTTGTGATGGTGGTGGTGGTGGTGGTGGTCGTCGTCGTCGTCGTCGTCGTCTTCGTCGTGGTGAAGGTCGTCGTCGTGGTGGTGGTCGTGGTCGTGGTGGTGGAGTTCGTCGTCGTGGTGGTGGTCGTCGTGTTGGTGGTGGTCGTCGTGATCGTCGTGGTCGTCATGGTGGTGGTGGTGGTTGTGGTTGTGGTCGTCGTCGTGGTGGTCGTGGTGGTTGTGGTCATCTTGGTGTTGGTGGTCGTCGTGGTGGTGGTGGTGGTCTTGGTCGTAGTGGTGGTTGTCGTGGTCGTGGTGGTAGTGGTCGTGGTCGTGTTGGTGGTGGTGGTCGACGTGGTCGTCGTTGTGGTATTGGTCGTCTTGATGGTGTTGGTCGTCGTGGTAGTCGTGGTGGTAGTGTTGGTTGTGGTCGTGGTGGTGGTGGTGGTGGTCGTCGTCGTCGTCATCTTCGTGGTGGTCGTCGTCGTCGTCGTGGTAGTGGTGGTGGTGGTGGTCGTCGTCGTGTTCGTGGTGGTGGTGGTGGTGGTGGTGGTCGTGCTGTTGGTGGTGGTAGTTGTTGTGGTTGTCGTGGTGGTGTTGGTTGTCTTCGTCGTCGTGGTGGTGGTGGTTGTGGTGGTCGTCGTCGTCGTCGTGGTTGAGGTGGTGGTGGTGGTCGTCGTCGTCGTCGTCGTCGTGGTCTTCGTCTTCGTGCTGGTGGTGGTCGTCGTGGTGGTGGTTGTTTGTGGTGGTCGTCGTCATGGTGGTGGTGGTGGTGGTGGTGGTCGTCGTCGTCGTGGTGGTGGTCGTCGTCGTCGTCGTCGT
>Ga0123355_10011007_pt1 | contig 13922 bp, 10 predicted proteins | sample TergutEmb28metaG_3_FD_89872 | JGI IMG/M metagenome (GOLD analysis project Ga0123355, IMG submission 89872) | Embiratermes neotenicus P1 segment gut microbial communities from Petit-Saut dam, French Guiana - Emb289 P1 | ecosystem: Host-associated > Arthropoda: Insects > Digestive system > Gut ... | reverse complement strand
CCCCCCCCCCCCCCCGGAACAAAATTCCTGGGTACGCCACTGACGTGGGCCACTGATTTACATAATATGAGTGTATAGAGATTGTACCGCGCAGAGAACGCCGTTTTTTTGTTTCACCTCGTAGCTGGTCACTGTACCGACCACTCTCTGTGGCCTATGTGATACTACGTAAAGACTTACGGACGTTTCTAATCTGTCACCATAATTGTTTTTTTTAATAATTCAGGCGTGTTCTCTGTGAGGTACGCACAGAGGACGAAGGAACCGTGTTTATAGGTGGGACATTGCGAGGCGAGGCTGAAGAAATAGTTGAGCATGGAGATTGGGACATGATCGAATGTTCGTGTCGAGTGAATTCATGAATTTAATAGCTGTAGGGAATAACAGACGGCAAACGCCAGAAGTATATGGCTCTGGGGACACGTCCGGACCTTTTAACAGTCGGCGCCGGGCGAGGCGACATCGTCTTCCTCCTCCATCACATCACATGTTTTTACTTGCCGGAAATTTGGGCGTGTCAAATGGATTTGAGATGGGAGATGTCGGCAATATCCGATCGACGTAGAAGCGCGATTGGGTCTGGTCTGGTTACGGGAAGTTCATTTCAGGCTGCCCGCCCTTGCTCTGTAACCTTCCGTATTTGCAGAAGTGAAGATGCAAGGTCTGTAAACTGGATAGCCTGCCTGGCCGTACAGTCCTCGTATATTTTTGTAGTTAGTCGGAAAACGTGTGTCTGTGTGCGTGCGTGCGTGCGTGCTTGTCACACTGCTTTGCACCCAGCGTCAGAGGCACCTGCTGCGCAGCCACTGTCCAAAGTCGCATCATCGTGCTTGTCGGCTAGGCGATTTTGTGGCTTCAAAACACCACTGTAGCCGGGGGTTGCGTAGTCTGTGTAGAAACTAGACTAGGTGCTGGACCGTCCGAGGTTCGAATCCCGCCAGGGGTGGGATATCTTTCTCTTCCCCACAATGTCCAGACGGGCTAGGTACCGGGTTCATTGCCTGGTGGTTAATATATGTACTGCAGTAGGCGTTCCGTGTGATTGTAACAATAGACAGCGATTATTTCCCTATACTTCTTTACTTACGTACTCCATAGAGCAGAGTCCTTCTTGCGATGTTAACCGTTTCTCAGCTAGTGAAGAAATTCCCTGCATTTTATGGAACGTGAGTGAAGGTTCATTACCGCATACACAAGTGCACGCCACTTGTCCCTGTCCTGAGCCAGATCAATCCAGTCCATTCCCCTATCGCACTTCCTGAAGGTCCATCTTAATATTATCCTCCCTTCTACACATGGGTCTTCAAAGCGGTCTCTTTCCCTCACGTTTCCCCACCACAACCCTGTATACACCTCTCCTGTTCCCCATACGTGCTACATGCGCCACTTAATATTTCCCCCTACAGCATCCATTCAGTTGGGCTAACAAGTGGAAGGGCGCCTTGTTCTCGGGGAAGTATGACCTTGTGACTCGAGCTGTTCTTGGCCTTTACGCAGCGCAGAGTGACAATTCCGCACCGACGTGTCGGTGCATCCTGTCGTCCCCATGTGCAAAGGTTAAGGCGTCTTCTTTTTCTTCTTTAAATTCTTGACCCTTGAAGATGGGGCCGATCGGTTGTCCCCAAACGTCGGTACGTGATATCACGCGGCTCTGAACTTAATATTGGTGTATAATGTGGGCTTGGTATATAGGCGGTTAGTCGCCGGCCTGTCACTTCGAAGGCCCGGGGCTCGATTCCAGGTCAGTTCGTGGCACAGAGATTCTTCTTCCAGAACTTCTGTTGTGCCCTGTCAGTATTATCCATACACATCTGCATATTAATATTACTGCTATCATAAGGACAAACGGACGAAGTCAGGGAACCGTCCAAAAAGCAGTGCTCTTTCAGAAGTCAGGGAGTATTGGGCATGCGGGTACGTACACAGTATTCCAATGGTTAAGAAGTCATGTCTTAACTTCGCTGTCAACCTGTGGCCTCACCATTACAGAGACAATCCCGTAATGTTGTGTGTTAACATGATTACCGTATATGGCGAGAATCATACAGGGTGTATCTAAAATGCTTGGACAAACTGCAGGAGCGAGTTCTCCACACTGGGTTTTCGAGGTACAGCCTGCACGTTGGGTAGACGTGAGTCCTTAGATTATTTTCTGTGAGAACACTTGGAAATGCCATTATATTCAGCTGTGACTGAAAATAGAGAGAGACATAACCAACGTATGTTTGATAACTGTCCCATCATTTGAAGCCGCCCCGGGACCTTTGAAAGGGCGCGACAGTCGATGATCAGACGCATCACGTGCGTGCACTGATACAGTTGGAGGATATTTTGAGTGTTTATTTTGAACTGTGACTTGATAAGGAATGTGACCTCGACAGTTATTAAACTGGGAACGTGTACTGTAAATGTGTTACTGCAGATGTAAGTAAAATATTACATAGTTACGGTAGTCTGTTGAGTGCAGGACTGATCTTTCAATTAAACCCCACAACAACCAATTTCCGGATATATGTTTGTGTGAACCTTTTGTTTTTGTTTTTTTTTTTTAATTCGTTTTGGTATGAAGACCTGTTGGTGTTTGTCTAAGCGTTTCAGATGCAATCTGTGGGAATAGGCTATGTTATGTGGAGAAAAGCAGAGGTTTGTTATGTTACACAGAAGGCTGTGTGGGTGTCTTCTTAGTTACTGGTAGGCTGTAAAGAATTGTTTGATACAGCTGGAACTGTACGCTTATTATTCTGTCATGTTTTCAGCACTGACAGTGGCTGGGATAACCCATTTCGACCTGATGGTGATCTCAGTCGAGAAGCGGACGAGATAGTTGAAATGATAAAGGGTGGCAAACCAATCACCCCAACCCCAGGCAGTGTGGCTCCCAAACTGCCGTCGATGAGCGAGAATGACGGTCACGACCAGGCAGATCATCACAATACATCCTCACCTGTTGCGACGCCTGCCAGCACAGCAGATGTCGCCGCTACGGTGTCGCAGTCTGCACCTCTGGCAGCCTCAAAGCAAAACAATGAAAACAAAGTAGGAGCTAACGGAAATGCTCCGTGTTCTGTTGAGAAATCAGCGGCACAAGGAGCAGTTGAGGTTCAACGTGGAACGGTTGTCCCAGCTAGCGACGCGTCACAAATAGAGCACGTTGTCATCAAGAAGAAACCGAAGTGCAAGTGCTGTGTTATCCAGTAAACAGAGGGCCTCTGGACATCAAGTAGCAGGGCTACCATGACTGCCAAAACGCAAACACACTCTCTGCAAAGTTTGTTTTCTTATGTATCCCTGGTGTTAACATAGTACCCATGCCTTACAATATGGTGAGCCTTGGATTCTTGTACTATACATTTTACTTCCTCTTTATTCGTGTTTCATACAATGTAGTATCTTCATATTAAAATATCCTTATTTTCTGCTGCTGCTACTCTAGTTCTTGGTAAAGGGCATTTAGTTACTTTGTCGAATTTAAAAAAAAAAAAGGTTTACCAGCTAGATATAGGAGAGTGTGTTTGGCCTTGTAAAAGAATGTGGCGCTTGTTGTTGAAACTGTGCAACAAAGTGCTAGTGCTAAGTTAATGTGTATAGTAAGATAATGAAAACTTGAACCAATGAAATGTACAGTTCTATTTGTCCGAGCAGTGCAACCTCTTCGCTTGTGCTTTTCAAAGGACACACTTGTGCAACTAGCAGACATGTGCTTCATTACAAAGACTGGGTTTTGTTCAGGATTTCTTTTTTTTTGGAAAAATGGATATTTTAGGAAAAAAAAATTTTGTAGGAAAAATCAGAAGACCTGTTGTTGTGCACAGTGAACAAGATGTTGTCCATCCTTTCTCAGTAATTTGAGCTACAGGCCATCTCTTACTTGTGTAAATGGTGTGTAGAGCAATACAGCAGAGGTGCTTGATCATGTAGTTACTCTGGCCGATGGAGGACAGATCAGGTAGTTGCGGATGGCTGTGGAGGTGGTCCCTCACTGGACTGACAGTGGGCAGGGCCATTGCCACTTCTCTTATTGTTAACATAGCCCAATGTGATCACATTTAACCATTTGAATTTGGAGAGTCATTAAGAAACAATCAAATGTTTTGAGGACCAGAGGTAGAATTTCTCATTTGTTTATTGAGATTGATTTTGTAATCTATATTTTGTTGCTGGAGCTTCTGAAATTGTGTCTTTAATATTACAATAGCTTGTAAACAGCAGCCTGTCTTTTTTGTAAACTTGTCTTCTCATTAACGTTTTATTCTATGCATTGATGTTATGAAAATAAGGGGTAGTGTGTCCTTTCCGTATGACATCACCAGTTTAATTACAGACTCTCCGTGGTAGCCCTCCTGATCAGTTCCAGCAAACCTTTTCCATGAATGTGCCTAACTATATATAAGACTGGGAAAAATGTACAATGTAGCTGATAATGGATAATGGCATTTGAGGTTACCAAGGAGATGATTGAAATGGAGACTGCAAATTCCACCAAACTGTTGGTACCTATCTACCAAACTACAGTATGTCACATCACAGAAGATTGTAATCTATATGTTGGATTTGTTTATATGTTTAATAATTATGCTAATTAGAAGCCTAGAAACTGAAGTAACTGGACTGCAGTGTGGATGACTGTCATGATTCATCGCAGTGTCAGAGAGTTATCTGCCTCCATATCGAGACTTGCTCTGAGGCAAACCCAACCTCATATCCTACCCTAGAGGATGAGGATGAAGTGGCCTAGGGTGTAACACTGACCATTCATCTTCCCCTTTACTAATCAAGTGCCTTCCTTTAATTAACAGGTTGGCCTAAATTCCATAGTTCATAGTGAATACAATTAAGGCACCATGCTGTAAATCTTACACAGCTCTAGGAAAGCAGAGCAAGTCATCTTATCAGGAAGCAGATGGTTGTGACATCCGTGTTGGTCTTCACACTTTTGAGTCTGAAATTCATTGAAATGGTAACAAACTTGATTATGAATTCGAAGGATGCTATACTGTTTTCCTGTCATACGACAAAGACCACATGGTGTCATATCCCAGCAAACAGGGCTGTTAAAAGTTTGTGTTTAATTCCTGCCTCATAGAGATTGTAGTTTCCGTTAACAAAGACCAACCAGTTAATGCTGGTTAGGAAACTAATGGTGGTTTATAGTAAGCATTAAGTGTAAGAACATGAATATTCTGTGGACAAAATGCAGGGTTTTGTAGTGTTACAGCAAGCTGTACCTGTAGTAACCACTGAGCTGTAAGGGCTAATGAGTCTGTATGTTCAGTGATGACTTGACTTGGTTTCAGGCATGTTAATGTGTTTTTCATTAGTGCATTGAAGTGTCCTCATCTCCAGTAAAAGCTTGCTGCTGCACTGCGTTCATTAGGGGCGCAGGCTTCATTGTGTCAAAAAAGCCAATTTTTGTTATGAATAAACTGATGCATTTCTGTTAATCAAGAGTGAAAGTAAGTTTTAACGCTTATTAGGATGTTTCATATGTCTAGAAGTATTGGCTACATGATCTCCCGCTTCTTTTGTAGAATGAATGCTGCTGGAATAAACATAACAACACATTGCATGTGGAAGGCGATGCGTGTGTACTGTCACACACCTGCAGTTGTCCAGTTTCTGGTTTGTCGCCTTCAACTGAATATTTGCAGCATGTCCTTAAAACTGTTTGTGTCAACAAGAATGAGGTAATGTTGTGTTACTAAAGCAGAACAGAATTTTAATGAGATGGTGGCAGTTGGTAACATCAGAGGCAAGGAGCACTTCATAACTAATTACCTGAAGTGCAACTTTAGCAAATTAAATTATTCCAGAGAGATTGTGTAACATTTGTGGTACTAATATAACCTGGGTGTGGGCGGGACTGGGCCACAAGCAGTACCAGCAGTTGTGTTCTTGTGACCACAGTAATGAAAAGTTAGGTTCCATAGAAGGTATGGAATTTCTTGACAAGCTGAGGGACTATCAGAGCTGGTGTAACTCAGTATAGTGACTGGGCAACTAGTTTATCATCTGGAGGATCAAGGGTTCTGTTTGTGACTGCAGCAGAAATGCTTCTGTTCATCACTGATGACCTCAGGATCCACCTAGCTTCATAAACAGTGGGTGCTGGAGGCTCTGTCCCTGAGGGTAATGTGGCCATAGCTTAAAGCTGAACATCGGCCTTGATTTAGTGCCAAGGCTTATAATGGAGTTGTGTGTCCACTCCTGAAGATGTACTTGATAAAGTACAATAGACAATTTTACTTTTGGCATGAATCTTATTGTTGCATCGTGCATTTCGTAAAATCACTTCAACTATTAACCAACAAATGCACCTATATAACTTTCACTTAAAACACTTTAAAACATTAAAACCACTCCAACATGTTTCGAACTTTTCAGATCATCATCAGGGAGTTTCGTCGTTCCTTGCTAAAATTATTACATATTACGATTTAGTTTGTTTTTGTAAACAAGGTATTGTGGCAGCATATCTGTAAATAAATTATACTTCTTGAGTATAATGTCGAAATGGCAATTTGAGCAAATGCATAATTAATGATTATTGGTATTACAAATAGTTAGGCTGTATGGATTGTGGGCAGTTTTGCTTACCATGTTGTGTAGGAGTCTGTTGTAGAGAGAGTAGTTGGCTAGGTGTGCGTCGTATGCTGCGTAGTGAGGGACTGGTTACGGGTTGCACGGGAGGATGCCTGTTATATTTGCAAGATTGTAAAGGGGGTTGATATCGCCAGTTTGTTGTTCTATGATCAGTATTTTGTGTTGGTAGAATATTTGCATGTACAGGGTCTCCCAACAATTTATGTGTGTACTTTTACGACATGTTTTTAATAGTTGCAGCGTGTCTTTTGTCCTGTATTTGTGTCTTTTTTGTAGGATGTGCATTGCGTAGGCGGATTGTGGATTATTGGATCTTGTGTACTTTATGTGCTCCTTGTGTCTTATGTCTATGGATCTTCCAGACTGTCCGGCGTATGCTGTGTTACAGTATTACATTTCAGTTTATATATCCTGCTTGGATTCTTATTAGTTTGCTGTTCGGATAGTTGTTGTAAGGTGTTGGTTGTCCTGAATGCTATTTTCAAATCAGAATGTTTGAACAGGTTTGTGATATGTCTTATCATTGAACTGTAGTAATTAAAGGTTACCCATATTTTATTGTACAGAATTCTGGGGGAGGGGTGTTGTTGGCTGCCACAACACCTTGTTCACAAAAACGAACTAAATTGTAATATGTAATAACTTTAGCAAGGAACGACGAAACTCCCTGATGATCTGAAAAGATCGAAACATGTCGGAGTGGTTTTAAGTGAAAGCTTTATAGGTGCATTTGTTGGTTAATAGTTGAAGTGAAGTTAGTTTTGGCATTTTGTTCGAGAGAGGAGTTAGGTGGGTTGGTACAAGTCTTTCAGTTGAGCAGATGTGCTGTGGTATGTGCCTGTTATGAGTGTGAGGATTTAGCAGCAGGTTTCGTTCAAACGGTAGTCCCTTTTATTATCCTGAACTACACTTACTCAGCCTGAAGACGCAAGCAGCAAACTGTGACCATACACAGTGCATTAATTCAGAAGTTGATCATTTAAGTGTTCTCTCCCAGTCTGGGTGTGAGAGAAGTCTAGAGCTCGGTTGCTCAGTCTGCATGTAGGCCATCCATGCCAGTGTGAGCTAGGTGTAATGAAGACATTCATGGAAGGTGGGGTAAGTGATAACAAAATATTGGTAGGAAAACATCATTGACATAACACTTTAAAAAACCTGGTTGTGTATGGGATAATAATAAAATTGGTGAGTAAAGAAGTAAGATCAAGTGTGGACTGGGCTGTCCGGTCTCAGGATAGGGACCAGTGGTGGGTTCTGTACACACTGATGATCCTCCAGGTTCCATAAAATGCAGGGAATTTTTGGGGTAGCTGAAACTGTTGACATTTAAAAATGGAAGCTGCTCCACAGAGTTAACCTTCTGTTAGTAGGCACAGCCTGTTGTACAACTGACTTGATGATGATGATGATGCATGTCTGAAGGCAGGGTTTCTGAATGTTCTTCGAGTAAGTGAAGAATGACAGAAAAATATTCTGTCTAGTCTTAAGAGTAGAGGTCTACACTGGTGCATATCTGGTCTGAGGCACCTAGTAGCCTGGTACATGGATGCCCAATATGTCAGAGGAGCCTGCTGTAGATGTGTTTGGGTTGGAGGATAGAGGTGGAGAACGCAGGTTCTTCTGAAGTGTTAACTGCATACGGAACTGCACGGCGTCACAGCCCAGAATACTGAAATCATCTTCGCTGTAAGATGCATCCAGTTTTCAGAAGCACTCTCAATGGAAGTCTGTGACAGCCAAATCTATGAAGAGAACACAAGTCTAAATGAAATCATCCAATGCAAAAGGCTTACCTTTTATGTACAGTACGTGTGACAGAAATGTTGGATTGGGTAGGTATTGGAAGATCTGTCCTTGTTTGTTGTGTGGCATCCAAATAGGCTCAAATCTCATATCGGAACAACTACCGTTGCACGAGGTTTTGGGTCTCTCAGTGGTGTAGATGAAGATTTGGATTTTTAATATGATGTCTTGTTGATGATAAATAGTTATAGGTATTTTGGGGGAGCTGACTGCCAGCATGTTGGGGTATGTTTAGCCCAAGTCACCTGCAGTAACTACTGTATTTACCAGCTGACGTAATGTGAATCACCAGTGCTGCTGTTATATCAAATGACTTATGACTATTTCTTCACTGTATTAGAAGTGAGCTGTGTGTGTAGTCCTTGGTACTGCAACCTAAAATGGGCCAACTGTACTGGTTCCTGGTGGAAATGATAAGTGGCTGGGAAAACCAAAGTGCCCAGGGTAGAGCCCTGCCCAATGCCACTTAACAAACTGCAAATCACATGTAGATTAACCTGAGACATCCATAGCCTCTGTGATGATAAAGCAATGGTGCAAGTTACGGTGTGGCTGTGGAATCAATAGTTGATGGAAAGATATAATAAAATGTTGCTTAATTGTTCACTAGTTTGTGTTTTATTTCTTTTAGTCATATTTATGTGTGTACTTGTATTCCTGTCTTTAATGGAATTAATTTCAGAGTGCAAGGGGCATATTTTAATTTATTTTTCTTTCTTTTTGTCTTTTTTTTTTTTTTTTTTTTTTTTTGTAGGTTTTTTACTATTATTTTAGACAGCCATTTAAGGTTGCATTTTTAAATGAATGCTATAAAGCATGCATGGAATTTTGTTGTAGGAATGCAAACTCCTTGAATTTAATTATCTCTGTTGCCTTTTGGCTTCTATTTGATATGATGTAATATTTAAATCTTGAATGCACATATGTGTATACTGCCTCACATTACTTTTACAGATAAGTATTTTACAAAAAATTGATTGCTGTGTGGATGATTCTGGTCTACTGGGATGTGATGCCAAGTCACTGGGTAAGTGGTTTCCATTGTATGAAGGACTGGGTTGTCTGCACGTTAAGAGTTCAAGGTCTATTGAAGGTGAAGGCAATGTGGTGCCACATCCTAGAAGATGTAAGTCTTGATTGTGGTGCTGTGAGGACTGCACAAGGTTGTTCGTTAACTGTGTTTTGTTTGTCAGTTCCAAGAAAAATGAACACACATGGTGAGTTCAGGTACACTGCAAACACAGTTAAGTGTTAGTCAGAAATAATTTTTGTTTGCATTTTGTTAACTACTAATAGCAACAAAAAGCATCATATTCTTGATATGACTCAAGGTTTGATTTTCATACAAAGTATAAAATATTTGGATGATTCCTGCAAGTGGGAAGTATGTAAAATATGAGCTGAGCTTGATGCTTGTATCACACGGAACAAAAACTTCTACACCAACACCAAATGAGGCTGCATACCAAATTTCATTGCAATTGATGTGATAGTGTCAGAGGTGAAGCATGTATGCATTTCTCTTGTGCATATGTGCTGCTAATTTTTGGAGATGTGAACAATTTTGGATAGTGTGAAATGTGCCAGTTGTTTACCCAGTTTGTACCCTTACTTCCAAGTTAGGTGCACTGGGCATGATGTTCACCCATCCTGAGAAATTTTCATACTTTGGAATGACAGTGACAAAATGAAATTGAGAAATTTTGTGTAGATTAATAGGCATGTTACTACCATTTAGTTTAGAACAATTCTGTTTACCATCCAGAATTATGAAGGTATATCTTCAGTTTGTAGGGGTGTAAAATTTGGTCTCTGGCCCTAGGGGAGAACGTAAACATTTTTGGTCACAAGGACAGGATTTGGTCCAAGAGGAGAATGGAGGAAACTGACTAATAGGATTAATGAGTTATGCTTGCCACCGAATGTGAGTGGTTCATGACATCAAAGAAGAGGTGGGTATGATGATTAGCATACATGAAAGATAACTGCAATATATTGTTGAAACATGAGAAGAGATGGGACCACTAAGGAGACTGGGCATAGATAGGAAGATGGATGACGAATTTCTCAAGTAACCAGCTCCTCGGTGTTTGGTTGGTCCTCCTAATGTGGTTAGAGATTGTAGCAATATTGTGATGACGAAGTGCGTAACAAAGCCATTGTGGACGCTTTGGACACAATCTCCTTGTCCGGAACGAAACCACGGTTCCTCTGACGTCTATCCCTGTTGCTATCCCATCGGAGCTGTTCTCATGCCACCACGGAGCGGAACCGTTTTAAAGTTGGAGCGTGTATGTGTGTTGATTCTATTTCACGTCATGGCGAAAAAAATAATCCGTTAAAATCTCACCTTGTCCGGAATGAAACCACGGTTCCTCTGATGTCCATCCCCGTTATTATCCCATCGGAGCTATTCTCATGCCACCACGGAGCGGAACCATTTTAAAGTTGGAGCGACTATGTGTTGATTCTATTTCACGTAATGGCGAAAAAATGAATTCGTTAGTGTGGGTGAACCACTTTTACCTCATGTCTTTGTTGAAGGGTACTTCGAAGCTTTGTTAAATCTATTTCAGTAGTAGAGAAATTGGTTTTTGAAAAGAGAAATTACATGTATGGGGGCACCGCGATCAATGGGACGAAGGCGGAACTTCCGAAGGCAGAGGTTGTATGTGGGTGTGTTTGGCAAACAAATTATTGATGATGAGGTTAGAGTATGTCGAAGAGTACGATTTGTGTAAAAATGAATCAGAATTTTTACGATGTAAAAATAATCTGAAAATAGATTAAGAGCAGCAACGTGCACATCGTTTCTCTATTACGTAGAGTGATTTAAGTTTTTCATATATAGATATCATTTGTGTCAGTTGTGGGATTTTTTTATGGTGTTTCAAGTTACGATATAAAAAAAATCTAATATAACATATATAAATTGAACATTTTATACCCAAAAGGTTGGTTACTTTCTTGCCCGTAAATCTGTATTAAGCAGTTACAATTATTAGGTTAGGTTCTGCGTGTTTAATGACGTGGTTGGTTGCAAGTGTTGCCCAAAGTCCCAGTTACTTATTTGAGTGTATACTTGTAAGGTTTGCATGTTTGCGTATGAAAAGTGAAAGTCTGCGTTAAAACGAGTAGCAAGTAAGGTAGCAGATTTCTAGTGATTTATTACTGCGCTTTAATGTGCATTTATGAAACTTACAGTGTAAATGCATGATCTTGTGTGCTTCAGCATGGCTTCCGGAGGAGGAGGAAATCGTAATTTGAGATTATATTCAGCCAATTCTCAGCAGCAAATGCTTGATGTTGCAAGTCAACATAACCATTTTCAATATCCATCAGATGATACAGAGGATGCTACAACACCATGGATAAATCAGCTGAAGGGCATCTGGGCATTATGTAGGTTATGTATGCAGTTAATACAGTCTCTTTTAAATGCTTCGTTTTTCGGTTGGCGCACTTCATGTAATTATAATTTCCATCAGTAGCGTTTGTGCCGTATCATGTCAGTATCTCTGATTTTGATGTGGGTAAGAAAGTTCCATAATCTGTTCATAAGTTTTTTGTGATTGAATTTGAGATTGGATGTCATTGTTTTGTGCAGAGAGAACCTCCAGCAGAGTACTCATAAAAAAGTACACATCACAAATATTTGCTATACAGAAACTGCTTACCTTCGCATGAACAAACTGTAACTTATAATCAGAAGGTACTAAGCACAGGAAGCTCTGGAGAGACATGAAATGCCTCCTTCAAAAGTGTTTGATCAACATGTGGTGTATGAAGAATTGTAGATTTTTATAATTCAATATGGATGACATACCTTTGCATAATTGCTATTAGCTATAACTGCAAAGTTTGCCACTGTTTCCATTGTTTCAGTTTTTAAGACAAAGTGTGTTGAATACAGAATTATTAATAAGTAACGTCTAGATGGAGATGTTTGAAAGCCAGCACTGGAAGAAAGTAACTGGAGGCATACAATGTCTCTTGTATGTAGGTAATATTCATTATATGTAAGCATGGCGATTATGATCTAAGCACACCCCCGAATCACCAAAATGGATTGTCAGCTGTCCACTCTTTCAGGACATCTGACAAGCATTTACATTGTACTGAAGATGCCATACTGGTGAAATGCATCTGGTTGGCTACTGTTCAACGTGCATGTTATACCACTCTTTGATATACCAAGTTGATAAATGGTACATTTAAATTGTCACAAAAGAAATAATTGTGTCCTGACATGTTGACATGCCTAGTAAAGGTACAAATATGGGATCGTTATTTTATCTGACAACTCGATTGTCAGCCCCTCTCATCTTGTTTGTTGTGTTACTATAGCTGACTCAGCTGATCACCCACATAGGCAGTGGAATAGCACTGGGAAGTGACTAGTGATAGTTGTCAAATAAAATGAAGACTATAGTTGTGTTGTGATGCTGAAAGGCTTAATGATGTACTTGGTATCACTTTAAAATTGGTTGTATGCCCAAAAATATTGTAAAATGACATGTATGGTAACACTGCTATTTGGATGCAAATTAATCATAAGTTACTCTTCAGTGCATTTTTGTCCTGTTGATAGCACCTCTGTTTCTCCATGTTTGTTGTTAAAGTCGTTTTTAACAGGGAAGAAGAGTGAGAGGGTGACAAAGATGCTGCAAGAGTATTTTGCATCAGTGCCCAATCCATATGAAGCAACACTGCAAATGATGATGAGTTGTGGGGATATTCACCAGTGCAAACAAAGTTCTCTGTCATTTACAGGTTAGTTGTTAGGTGTTAGAAACAACTTGTTGTCATTTTGTTGTGTAGAATGATGCTGCTGTGATTCCAGTAATAGTATAATTTAAAAAGTGTGTTTAACATACCTGATCAACAAGTTTAAAATAATTTCATATTAATCATTTGGTTAGTAGGCATTACTGTAGTTATAAGCAGGAGAGTCTTACAGAGTTAGCGTGCCTGAATTTTTTCCCTGAATATGTGTTATTGAAAGTGTTGTGTATGTTATGTACTGGTATTGAGACTGAAGTTCCCATGGCAGTAAATGTCAAGCTTATAGTCTCAGAGAAGAAGTTTGCACATTATCTGGTATGCAGTTACCAACATTTTCAGAGAACTTAGAATTAGAACTTCAGTTTTATTCCTGGAAGTTGTAGGTGGCAGGTTGTTTTGAAATGTTGGTACCTGTGTACCAGACTGCTTCATATTACATTCCAGAAGACTAACCTGATAGGTACTGATCTTTTGTACTCATTTTAGTGTAAGTTCTGTTATGTCCCTTTTCTTTTATTCCGAAGTGACTGAAGGTGTCATTGCCATTCCAAATAAGAAGCAGTGGTGAACGTGGTATAATTTGTAGCTTCACTTTGTCAGTATCGTACGAGGGGCGGCTGATAAGTAATGCACACAGTGAAATATTTTGCCAACGGAGCAAAGTAGCGATGCGCGCGCAGTGTGTCCTTGTAGCCACAACCCTCCTGCACAGCGGTGCAAAGTTTCATTCCTTT